>Ga0265295_1006302_pt1 | contig 14461 bp, 9 predicted proteins | sample Munlansysbiofilm_FD_192503 | JGI IMG/M metagenome (GOLD analysis project Ga0265295, IMG submission 192503) | Leachate microbial communities from a municipal landfill in Southern Ontario, Canada - Methane capture system biofilm | ecosystem: Engineered > Solid waste > Landfill > Unclassified ... | reverse complement strand
GCAGTCATCCGGTGTAATGATATCCGCGTCCCTCAGGATTCTGAGGGCCTGGAAAGAGTTGCGCGCGCGCAGGGCCGGGTTCTTGCCCGCGAATACCAGTTGCGTCGCCTGGATGAAGAACTCGATTTCCCGGATGCCGCCCCGGCCCAGTTTTATGTTCCCTTCACCCCCCCTGTCCCTGGCAAGGGACAGGTCAATCTTCTTTTTCATGGACATCATGTCTTCGATCAGGGTGTAGTCCAGGTAGCGGCGGTAGATGAAGGGCTCAATCATCTTCAGGAAGCGTTCTCCAAGCTCCGGAGATCCGGCCACCGGCCGCGCCTTCAGCATGGCGGAGCGCTCCCAGGGCTGACCCCACGATTCGTAGTAGACCTCCGCTGAGCGGAGCGAAAGGGCCAGATCACCGCTCTTCCCTTCCGGTCTCAGTCCCAAGTCCGTGCGGAAGACGAAGCCGTCTTCGGTAACCTGTGAAATAGCTTTAGTGATCATCTCCGACAGTTTGATGAAGAAGGCGTGGAGGGATTGCTTCCCCTTGCGGTCGCCGCCGGGCGTAGTCACACCGGTTGTCTCGCCGTTGTCTGAGGAATAAAAGTATATGAGATCGATATCCGAGGAAAAGTTCAACTCCCTTCCGCCCAGCTTTCCCATGCCTATTACAACCAGGTCGGCCTGGCGATCACCTTCTTCGGTCTTCATCATGGGCAAGCCATGTTCGTGGATAAGGATGCGCAGGCAGACCTCATAGGCGGCCTGGAGGCAGGCTGAGGCAAGGTCGGACAGTTCTTCGGTCACCTCTTCCAGGGAGGCGAGACCGGTCAGGTCCCGCGCCGCGATGCGAAGGACTTCCCGGTATTTGAAGCGCCGCAGTATGGGGAGCAGCGCCTTGAAATCGGTGTCTTCGCTGATCATGTCCCTCAGAAGTTCCAGGGTCCGAGTCTGGGTCCGGGAAGTGGCGATGCCGTTTTCCAGTAACAACTCTCTGAAAAAGGAGGGATGGCGGCAGAGGATGGAAACCAGAAAAGAGGAAGAGCCGCAGATGGTGAGGAGGTCGGAAATAAGCCCCCTGTCGTTGCACACGGCCTGGAGATCATCTCTGGGGACAGCGGCGGAAACCCGCTCAAGTCCGTTCAGGGCCTGATCCGGCGAAGGGGCGAACCGCGCGGTCGAGGAGATCTCTCCCAGAAGGCGTGGGGAAAGGAACGCGGACAGCAACCGCAGGTTGGCGATGGAGCGGGATGGGGTCAGGAAGCCGTGGGAGGAAAGGAAGCGGGACATGCTGAGGTCGTTCCCCTCGCATTCTTCCTCTTCCAGAAAATGCTCGACGAGCGTGGCGAAATCGGATTGGTCCGTCATTTTCCAGACAGGTCCCGGATGGCGCGGCGGTAGTCGCCGGTCAGGACCCCCTTCTCAGTGATGATGGCGGTGATGTAGCGGGCAGGGGTCACATCGAAGGCGGGATTGCGGACTCTGACCCCTTCCGGCGCGATTGGCAGTCCGGAAAGATGGGTAACTTCTCTGGAGTGCCGTTCCTCGATGGGGATCATGTCTCCGTTTTCCAGGGAAAGATCGAAGGTGGAGAGGGGCGCGGCCACATAGAATGGTATCTTGTTTTCCCTCGCCAGGACCGCTACGGTGTATGTGCCGATCTTGTTGGCGGTATCGCCGTTGGCGGCTATGCGGTCGGCGCCGACCACGCAACAGCCTATCTCCCCCTTGCGCATGAAATAGCCCGCCATGGAGTCGGAGATAAGGGTTACGGGTATGCCGTCCTTCATCAATTCCCACGCGGTAAGGCGGGCGCCCTGGAGCCAGGGGCGGGTCTCGTCGGCGAAGACGCGGATATTCTTTCCCTGCTCGTGTGCGGCCCGAATCACCCCGAGGGCGGTGCCGTAGCCCGCCGTGGCCAGCCCTCCGGCGTTGCAGTGGGTGAGAACCGCGCTTCCCTCCCTGATGAGGGAGGCGCCGCCGGCGCCGATGGCGCGGCAGATGCGCAGGTCCTCTTCCTCGATGGCAATGGCTTCGCAGCGCAGGATCTCCCGGATGGCGTTCAGGTCCCTGTGGCGGTTGGCCTCCGCCACCCGCTTCATGCGTTCGATGCCCCAGAAGAGATTGACCGCCGTGGGCCGGGTACCCGCCATTACGTCGCAGATGTTGGACAATTGCTGAAAGAATGATTCATGGGTATCGGCAATTATATCGCGCGCGCCCAGGGCAATGCCCATGGCCGCCGCGACCCCTATGGCCGGGGCGCCGCGGATGACCATTCCGCGGATTGCGTCCGCTACGCTCTTGAAATCGCCGTACTCGTTGTAGACCTCTTCTCCGGGAAGCCGGGTCTGATCAATCATGACAACCTTGTTGTCGCGCCATTCTATGGTTCGAAAGGACACTGGATGCTCCATTTGCGCCTTGTGAGCTGTGAGATAAAAGGAAAAGGTTTTTTATCGTAGCATACGGATGGTCTCTTTTCAAATTTCGTGTCCTGGATGCCCGATGGTATTTCCGGGAGGTGGCGCGTGAAAGGTGTTGTCACGCCTCTGGCGGCATGCGGGGTGGGTCATAGGCGGGAAAATCTTTTCGGTAACAAAAAATGCGGGCGTCGGAGACGCCCGCTATTTGGAAACGCTTGGCAGGAATTGGAATGGAGGCGTTTCCCGGCAGATATGGCTTTTCAAGAGGCGGGAGGAGTTCTTGCCCTGCCGTGTTTTCGGGCGGATATCACGGCAGGGTAGGAATGAAAGATGAGCGTTGTATAAATCATTTAACATCGCAAGTCAACTGAAAATGCAGTTTCCGGAAAAGTCCGAAGCTTGAGTATGGGAGGGTTATGGTTGAAAGGTAATAATAGCGGGAGCAGTTGAGGGGGATGATCCGGCGGGAAAAGGGGAGCGCATGCTCCCCCTTGGGTAGCGGCTTTACGCCATGTTTTCCTGGAGAACCCGGTCCTTTTCTTCCACCTCCCGGGCCATGGCCTCCTTGAATTCCTTCAATCGTGAGGACAGATCCTCGTCGGTGAGCGCCAGCATCTGCACGGCCAGGATGCCGGCGTTTTTCGCCCCCGCCTTGCCGATGGCGACAGTCGCCACCGGGATGCCGCCCGGCATCTGCGCGGTGGAGTAGAGGGCGTCCACCCCGCCCAGGGCGCCGCCGCCTATGGGAACGCCGATGACCGGCAGTATGGTCCCCGCTGCCATGACCCCGGCCAGGTGGGCGGCCATGCCCGCCCCGGCGATGATCACCTTGATTCCCCTTGATTCCGCGCCGGCGGCAAGGGCCGCGGTCCGGTCGGGGCAGCGGTGAGCCGATGAGATGCGCATCTCGAAGGGGATAGCGAACTTTTTCAGTATTGCCGCTGCCTCGTCCATGACCGGGATGTCCGAATCGCTTCCCATGACTATCAGTACCTTTGGTCTGTTCATATCGTCTCCACCAGTATGTTCAATCGTGCAATCGCAGGGGCGATCCTTGTGATCGCCTTGCGTGTCTTTGTCCAAAGGGCAAACGCAAGGTTTGTCCCTACATCCTTCCCAGCGCCTTTTTTCCGATATCGGTCCGATAGTGGACCCCGTTCCAGGTGATGGCTGCCACACCGGCGTAAGCCCGCTCGATGGCGTCCTTCACGGTTGCGCCCAGGGCGGTCACCCCCAGCACCCGCCCGCCGCTGGTGAGATACTTTCCTTCCTTTTCCGCGGTGCCGGCATGGAACACGAACAGGTCTTCCATCCGCGCGGCCCGGTCCAGTCCGGATATCTCGTCTCCCTTCGGGTAACCCCCAGGATATCCCCCGGCTGCCATGACCACGCACACCGCCGCCTCGTCGCGCCATTCCAGGCGGATGCCGCTGATGTCGCCGTTGGCCGTGGCCAGCAGCACCGGGACGATGTCCGATTTCATGCGCATGAGGAGCGGCTGGCACTCGGGGTCTCCGAAACGGGCGTTAAACTCCAGGGTCTTGACGGTCCCGCCGTCGATCATGAGCCCGGCATAAAGCACTCCCCGGTAGGGTCGTCCCTCCGCGGCCATGCCGTCCACTGTGCGGCGCATTACCTCTTGCATGGCCTTTTCATGGATGTCCGGCGTCACCACCGGCGCGGGTGAGTAGGCCCCCATGCCGCCTGTGTTCGGGCCGGTGTCACCGTCAAAGGCCGCCTTGTGATCCTGGGCGCTGGCCAGGGGGATGATGTTTCTGCCGTCGGTGAAGGCGAGGAACGAGGCCTCCTCTCCCTTCAGGAACTCTTCTACGACCACCCGGGCGCCGGCCGCGCCGAAGGCGTTGCCGGAGAGCATGTCTTCCACCGTGTCGACCGCTTCCTCCCGTGTCTGGGCGATAATTACCCCTTTGCCGGCCGCCAGGCCGTCGGCCTTGATGACCACCGGCAGGCCGAGGGTGTCGATAAACGCGAGGGCGGGTTCGACCTCCGTGAATACCTGGTAGGCGGCGGTGGGCACATGGTACTTGCGCATCAGATCCTTGGAGAATGCCTTGCTTGCCTCGATTATGGCTGCGTTTTTACGGGCGCCGAAGACCTTCAGGCCGTTTTCCTCGAACAGGTCCACGATACCCAGGGAGAGGGGGAGCTCCGGTCCGACGACGGTCAGGCCGATCCCCTCTTTTGTGGCGAACTCCAGAAGACCGGGCAGGTCGTCAACCTTGATGGCGACATTTTCCGCCAGGAGGCCGATGCCGGGGTTGCCCGGCGCACAGTAGACCCTGGTCACCAGAGGTGACTGGGCTATCTTCCATACCAGCGCATGCTCGCGGCCGCCGCCGCCGATTACCAGTACTTTCATGTCTTTTCTCCTGCTCAGAACATTTCGTAAATTGTATTAATCGGATAACCAGTCAATTAATCTTGAAACCGTTTATTAACAGGATGGACAGGATAAACAGGATAAGATTCTAAATTATACTTTCGTCTGTTATTGACACTCCTGAAAAAAATTCGGAGGGACTTAAGGCTGAAGCAAAATCTTGATTATCTAAAGTCTTCCGCATTTTTCCTGTAAATCCTGTCCATCCTGTTACATGGTTTTGACTATATCCAGTATCATGTATCTTTTATAACCAACCCCCCTCAGTCCCCCCTTCTCAGGGGGGAAGCCTTAAAGCATCCCCTGAGAAGGTGAGGTTTGGAGGGGTTTGACTAGAAAGAATAATTTCAGAGCGCTAGGCTAATGCCGGAAGTGCCGCATGCCGGTGAACACCATGGCCATGCCGTACTCGTCCGCCGCTGCGATGACCTCGGCGTCGCGCATGCTTCCGCCCGGCTGTATGACAGCGGCGATGCCGGCGGCCGCCGCGTTGTCGATGCCGTCCCTGAAGGGGAAGAATGCGTCGGAGGCCATGATCGCCCCCTTCACCTGGAGACCGGCTTGCTCGGCCTTGATGGCCGCGATGCGGGCCGAGTTGACGCGGCTCATCTGGCCCGCGCCCACGCCGATGGTCATACTGTCCTTTGCATAGACGATGGCGTTGGATTTGACGAATTTGGCCACCCGCCAGGCGAACAGGAGGTCGGACATCTCCTCTTCGGTCGGGTTGCGTTTCGATACCACCTTGAGTTCATTGTAAAGGGCCAGGTCCGCGTCCTGCAGAAGAAGACCGCCGGTGACCCGCTTCATGTCCAGGCGGGGTACGGGCGCCGAAGGTAGGGGGCCGCAGGAAAGCAGGCGCACGTTCTTCTTGGCGGCCACGATGGCTGAGGCCTCGGCGGAAACGGCCGGCGCGATGATCACCTCAACGAACTGCCGTTCCACTATGGCGGATGCGGTAGCCGCGTCCAGCTCGCGGTTGCAGGCGATGATGCCGCCGAAAGCCGATTCCGGGTCGGTTCTGTAGGCGCGGTCGTAGGCGTCCAGCAGGGATTCCCCGATGGCGACGCCGCACGGATTGGCGTGCTTCACGATGACGCAGGCCGGGGTGTCCGTGAACTGCTTCACGCATTCCAGGGCCGCGTCCGTGTCGCCGATATTGTTGTAGGAGAGCTCTTTGCCCTGGATCTGGGTGGCAGTGGCGGTGGAGGCCTCGGCGGCCGAGGCTTCCACGTAGAAGGCTGCCTTCTGGTGCGGGTTCTCGCCGTAGCGCATCTCCTGGGCCTTGCTGAACTGGACGGTAAAGGTGTCCGGGAAAATGGCCGCGCCCTGGCCTGTGCGGCAACCGAGCCAGTTGGAGATGGCCGCGTCATAGGCGGCTGTTCGCTGGTATACCTTGACCGCCAGTCCGAAGTTCGTCTCACGTGAGACCGCGCCGCTTGTCGCCTTCATCTCCGCCAGCACCCTTTCGTAATCGGCCGGGTCGGTGATGACCGTGACGTCGGGCCAGTTCTTGGCTGCGGAGCGGAGCATGGTGGGGCCGCCGATGTCGATGTTCTCGATGGCGTCTTCCAGGGTGCACCCATCCTTGGCGACAGTCGCCTCGAAGGGGTAAAGGTTCACCACCACAAGATCGATGTTTTCGATGCCGTGTTCCTTCATCTTGGCCACGTGCTCCGGGTTGCTCCTCATTCCCAGGAGTCCGCCGTGGACCTTGGGGTGGAGGGTCTTGACGCGGCCGTCCAGCATTTCGGGGAAGCCGGTGAATTCTGAGACGTCCTTTACCGTCAGCCCCGCCTCCCGCAGCATCCTGGCGGTGCCGCCGGTGGAGAGTATTTCCACGTTGTATCGTGCAAGTTCACGGGCGAAATCGAGAACGCCCGTCTTGTCGGACACGCTGATGAGCGCGCGGGTTATCTGTGCCATTGCTGTTCTCCTTTGGGGCCTGCCCCCAACCCGATGGCGGAGGCGAGGGATAATATGGGAATACGTTAATCAGTTTGATTCTCGGTGGGGCAGGATATTGTTCAGGTTCGCGGAAAATTCAGATGTTCAAGAAAACTCTTTTCGAAGGTGGGGGTTCCGGAGAGGGGAATGACCCGGATCCGCCGGGCCAGTTCATCGACCCTGGCGAAACCGAGCGGCTCGCAAAGCGCCCGTTCCGCGCCCGCCAGAACTCCCTCCCCCATAAAAACCGCATTTTTTACCATGTTTTCAGAGAAAATTCCAACTCTTTTTAGCCAATCCGGTGAGATGACCGCGCTGAAGGAGCCGGTGAGAATCACCCGGTCCACCTCATCCGCCGTGATACCGGCATGGTGGAAAAGGACCTCCATGCCCGCGCGGACCGCTGCCTTGGCCAGTTGCGCCTGACGCACATCCTCCTGGGAAAGCTGAATGGTCCGGGAAGAGTCCCGGTAAAGGACAAAGGCGGACGCGCCGTCTTTTTCCACCACGCGGTTTGCCAGGTTGGAATCTATCTCCCCGGAGGTCCGGATGCGGCCCGTCTGATCCAGGATACCGGCGCGGAGCATCTCGGAAAGCGCCTCCAGAACCCCGGAACCGCAGATGCCTGCGGGGAGCGCGCCGCCGATGGTGGAGATGACGACCTTTCCTTCCGGGAGGCGGACACTGTCGATGGCGCCGGGGAGGGCGGGCATGCCGTGGGAGAGGTTTCCTCCCTCGAAGGCGGGCCCGGCCGCGGCCGAGGTGGCGAGGATCTTTTCCCCCGCCGACAGGGCTATCTCGCCGTTGGTTCCCAGGTCGAGGAAAAGTGAGTGATGAGTGATGGGTGATGAGTGATGAGAGTCCGTAATTCCGCAACCGTTCAGGAAGGCTACCAGGTCGCCGCCGACGAAGCCGCCGGGTAGGGGGAAGAGGTATGCCTCCATATCCCGGTTCCAGCCGAGAGCGGCTGTGCGTATCTTCCTTCCTTCGGAGAAAAGAGGGCGGAAGGGGAGAAAGGTCAGCGATTTTACCGGAAGCCCGAGAAGGATGTGTTCCATGGCCGGATTCCCGGCTATGGCCGCCGCTTCCAGGGTTCGAGGGTCCTCGTCCGCCATCCGCGCCAGTTCTTCCGTCATTTCCTCAAGGGCCGAGGAGATCCCGACATGCATCTCCCGGAAATTCAGTTCCGATGCGCAGGCGGACTGGAGCCGGGTGAGGACGTCGTCGCCGAATTCGCGCTGGGGATTGGCCCTCCCCGTAAAGGCCAGCCGTTCTCCGGTAGCCCGGTCAACGAGGGTCGCCCCCAGGGTGGTAGTGCCCACATCGAAGGCGATGGCGAGACGCCCGGCGGGGATCATGGCGTCCTGGTCCCGTGGAGATATGCCCTGGGGACCCGCTTGCTGATACCGCAGAATATCTCGTAGGAGATGGTGCCCGCGCGTTCCGCCAGCTCTTCGGCCCGGATGCGGGCGCCGGCGCCGTCGCTTCCCATGAGGGTCACTTCGTCTCCCACGGCCACGTCCGGGATATCGGTAACATCCAGCATGATCCAGTCCATGCACACCGTGCCCGCCACCCTGGCGCGTCTTCCCCTGACCAGGGCCTCCCCCCGGTTGCTGAGGGCGCGGCAGTAGCCGTCGGCGTAACCCACCGGCACGCTGGCCACCAGTGTCCTGCGTCCGGTGACAAAGGTGCGCGCGTAACTGACGCTGGCGCCCGGCTCGACCCATTTCAGCATGGCGATCCTGCTGGTGAGACGCATCACCGGCCTCAGGTCCATTTTTCCTTCGAAGTGGGCCGAAGGGAGCGCCCCGTAAAGCGCTATGCCGGGGCGCACCAGATTGCAGAAGGGAAGATCGCGGGTGAAGGTGGCGGCGCTGTTGGAGAGGTGGATGTAGGAGGGAAAGAATCCCGCGTTGCGCGCCGCTTCCAGTACGCCGGCGAAGATCTCGCTCTGGATGGAGGTGAAGCGACGGCCGTCTTCGTCCAGCTCGTCGGCGGAGGCGAAATGGGAGATGATCCCTTCCATCTCCAGGTTCCTGAGACCCTTCAGCTCCTCCAGGAAGGAGGGCGCGTCCGTGTGGTGGATGCCGAGCCGTCCCATGCCGGTGTCCACCTTGAGGTGGATGCGCGCCTTGCGGAAGAGCCTTCCGGCCGCGGCGTCCAGGGCCCTGGCCTGCTCAAGGTTGAAGACCACCGTTGAGATGCCGTAGCCGGCGCATTTGCGCTCCTGGCCGGGATAAATCCCTCCCAGGAGGAGGATTGGCCGGTCTATGCCCGCCTTTCGCAACTGGATTCCCTCGGCCAGAAACGCGACACCGAATGCGGTCACGTCAAGGAGCTCCAGTTCCCGCGATATGTCCATGAAGCCGTGCCCGTAGGCGTCCGCCTTTACCACCGCCAGGATGCCGCAGGAGGCGGGTACGGTCCGTCTGATCTGAAGGTAGTTGTGGCGAAGCGCCGCGAGGTCGATTTCAGCGAGGGTCGGTCTGCTGTCCATTTTTCGCTCCGAATCCGGGTTTATAGAGTCGCTGGTTTTGTATCATGTCAGCTCTTTCCTGTAAAGGCGAAACCCGGAAAAGTCATTGACTTCCCTGGACAATTCCTTTACGCTGACTTTCATGTCAGCCAGCTGGGGGAGTTCACGAGAACTGAGATTCGCGGAAGCGGAGACCCTTTGAACCTGATCCGGTTCACACCGGCGTAGGAAAGCGGCAGAAGATATCCGGAGATAACACTTTCGGGAAGCCGCGGCCTGGCGCCGCGGCTTTTGTTTTTGTAACTGTTCAGAATAGTTTCACATAGGACCACAACTTGCGGTTCCTCCATTCCCCCCCTCACCCCTGCCCCTCGCCCTCCGGGAGAGGGGCAGGGGTGAGGGGAAAAAGCGCGGACTTGAATGTAGATTATCCTTACGGACTTCGTAGCGCGCGAGGCGATTTATGAAAGGTCTTTACCTCATAACCGACCAGAATGAACGGCTCATGGAGCGGGTTGAGAGCGCCCTTTCCGGCGGCGTCGCATGTCTTCAGTACCGTGACAAGACCACGGACGCCGCGGCGCGCCGCGCCCAAGGGGAAAAGCTCCGGAGTCTGTGCGTCCAGAAGGGGATCCCGTTCATCGTCAACGACGATGTGAGACTTGCCGCCGAGCTCCGGGCCGACGGGGTCCACCTGGGCCAGGACGACGGAGACGTGGCCGGCGCCCGTCTCGCACTGGGCCACGACGCTATTATCGGTGTTTCCACCCACTCGGTGGAAGAGGCGGTCCGCGCGGAGGCGGACGGGGCGGACTACATCGGATTCGGCGCCATGTATCCCACCGGCAGCAAGAATGTGCGTTTTCTGCCGGGGCCCGGCATCCTGGCCGAGGCCCGCAAAAGGGTGCGGATACCCATGGTGGCCATCGGCGGCATCAACCGCGACAATGCGACCCGGGTCATCGATGCCGGGGCCGATGCCATAGCCGTCATATCCGCCGTGCTGTCCCACCCGGAGCCGGGCCTGGCGGCGGCGGAGCTGTCCCTCCTGTTTAACCGCCGGCGCCCCTTTCCACGAGGTTCGACGCTCACGGTTGCCGGGAGCGATTCCGGTGGCGGCGCCGGCATCCAGGCGGACATCAAGACCATAACCCTGCTGGGAGGGTACTCGGCTTCCGTGATAACGGCCCTCACGGCCCAGAATACACTGGGTGTCGCCGCCATACACGGAGTTCCCGCGCCGTTCGTGGCGGAGCAGCTGGAGGCGGTTCTCAGTGACATCCCCGTTGATGTGGTGAAGACGGGCATGCTCTTCTCGGCCCCGATTATCCAGGTCCTGGCGGAAAAACTGGCCGCACATGACAAAAAGATACTGGTGCTGGACCCGGTGATGATTGCCAAGGGCGGGAGCAGCCTGGTGGACGATCACGCCGTGGAGGCCCTGGTGGAACTGATGCTGCCCAAGGCCTACCTGGTTACCCCCAATGTTCCCGAAGCGGAGCGGCTGACCGGATTGGCCATCGGTGACCGGGAGTCCGGGGAAGAGGCGTGCCGGAGGCTCCGGGCCCTGGGCGCGCGGAACGTGCTTCTGAAGGGCGGACACCTGCCGGGGCCGGAGGCCTCTGACCTGCTGTTCGACGGCGCAACATTCAGCCTTTTTACCACCCCCCGCATCGATACCGCCAATACCCACGGAACCGGGTGCAGCCTGGCGTCGGCCATCTCGGCGTTTCTGGCCGGGGGAGAGCCGCTGCCCCTTGCCGTTGCAAAGGCAAAGGAATTCATCACAACCGCCATCAGTCTCGCCGTCCCCCTCGGGAAGGGGCACGGTCCGGTCAACCATTTCCTGGCAGCCAGGGGGATGGTCCTGGGCTGAAGGATACAGGCCCGGCCGGGCGCGCCAGGCCTGACGCGATATCAACGAGGTATTTCCATGACCCAACTAGAGTATGCCCGCAAGGGGATTGTCACCGAAAAGATGAAGCAGGCTGCCTCCGCCGCCGGCGTTGATCCGGAGGATCTGCGCCGGAACATCGCCGAAGGCACGGCCATCGTCTGCCACAACAACAGGCACACGGGCGGTCGCCCCCTGGCCGTGGGCAAAGGCATATCCACCAGGGTGAACGCCAATATCGGTACCAGCAAGGACGACACCAGCATCGACAAGGAGCTGGAAAAGGCACGTGTGGCCGTGGCCGCCGGCGCCGATTCCATCATGGACCTTTCCACCGGTGGCCCCATCGACGAGATCAGGCGGGCGATCATCGCGGAGACCGATGTCTGCATCGGCAGCGTGCCCCTCTACCAGGCGGCCTGCGACACGGTGGTGAAGAAGGGGAAGGCCATCGTTGATATGACCGTCGATGAGATATTCGACGGCATCAGGAAGCACCTGGATGACGGGGTTGATTTCATCACCGTGCACTGCGGCGTGACCCGCGCCACCGTGGAGCGCATGGACCGGGAAGGGCGCATCATGGAGGTGGTCTCCCGCGGCGGATCCTTTACCGTTGCCTGGATGACCCATAACGACGCGGAGAACCCCCTTTACGAGTATTACGACCGTCTCCTGGAACTGGTCAGGCCCTATGACGCGACCCTTTCCCTGGGGGACGGATTCCGTCCCGGGTGTCTGGCCGACGCCACTGACCGGGCGCAACTCCATGAACTGATAATCCTGGGAGAATTGACCCAGCGCGCCTGGGACGCCGGAATACAGGTGATGATCGAAGGTCCCGGCCATGTCCCCCTGAACCAGATCGAGGCCAATATCCAGTTGCAGAAGCGCCTCTGCCACGGCGCTCCATTCTACGTTCTCGGCCCCCTGGTCACCGACATCGCACCCGGCTATGACCACATCACCTGCGCCATCGGCGGGGCCATTGCAGCCTCCGCCGGCGCGGACTTTCTCTGCTACGTCACCCCCAGCGAACACCTCTGCCTGCCGACTCCAAAGGATGTCCACGAGGGTGTCATGGCCACCCGCATCGCGGCCCACGCCGCGGACATCGTCAAGGGGCTGCCCGGCGCCATGGACAGGGACATCGCCATGAGCAGGGCGCGCAAGGCCCTGGACTGGGAAACCCAGTACCGCATGGCAATAGACCCGGAGCTGGCCCGTGTCCGGCGCGGCGAATCGGGCGTGGATGAGAGGCATGGCGCGTGCACCATGTGCGGCGAGTTCTGCGCCTACAGGATCATGGAGGGGCGGCGTGAAAGGAAAGGGAAAGACGGAAACGGCAAGGGATGCGACTGATACTCCGGCTGGCCGGCTGCCCGCTTTTTTCCGCGCCTTTCGCCACCGGAACTACCGGCTGTTCTTTCTGGGGCAAAGTCTCTCCCTGGTAGGCACCTGGATGCAGCTTGTCGCCGTAGGCTGGCTGGTATACAGTCTCACCGGTTCCGCGCTGCAATTGGGTATTGTCGCCTTTGCCGGACAGATCTCCACCCTCTTGCTTCCTCCTTTCGCCGGACTCCTGGCCGACAGGGTTGAGCGGAGGCGCCTCCTCATCTGGACCCAGTCGCTTTTCCTCCTTCAGGCAACCTTACTCTCAGCGCTGGTCCTTTCCGGTTCGGTAAAGGTGTGGCAGGTCGCCGCGCTGAGCCTGCTGAACGGGGTCATCAACGCATTCGACATGCCCGCGCGACATTCATTTGTCGCCGACCTGGTTCCGGATCGCGCAGACCTCGCCAACGCCATCCCCTTAAACTCAGCCATGTTCAATTCCGCCCGCCTGGCCGGGCCATCCCTGGCGGGAATCCTCATTTCCCGATTCGGGGAGGGGATCTGTTTTTCCATCAATGCGGCCAGTTATCTGGCGGTGCTGCTGGCCTTGTGCGCCATCAGGCCGCCGGCCTCGTCCTCCCGGCGGAAGGGGGACGGCAGGCGTGTCCTGGCCGAGATCGCGGACGGATTCCGCTATGCCGGGAGATCCTTTCCCATCCGATCGGTCCTTCTGCTCCTGTGTCTCCTGAGCCTGACGGTGATGCCCTATTCGACCCTGCTGCCCGCCTTGGCCCGTGATACCCTGCATGCGACATCCGCCGATTACGGCTTCATGGTCACGGCAACCGGCCTTGGCTGCCTGGTCTGCAACATGTTTTTCGCAGCGCGCCGCGATATCAACGGACTCGCCGGTGTCGTCCCGGCCTCGGGAATCGCCACCGCCATCTGCCTCGGGGCGCTTTCCATGTGCGGCGACTTTTTCGCATCCCTCGTGATACTCTTCTTTCTCGGCCTCTTCTCCATGGCGCAACTGACCGCCAGCAACGTCATACTCCAGACGGTGGTCGATGAGGACAAGAGAGGCCGCGTCATGAGCCTGTATATCATGTCCTTCATCGGCATGATCCCCGTGGGCGGACTGGCGGCCGGCGCCCTTGCCGAGGGAATCGGCGTGACCCCCACCCTGCTGGGCGGGGCAGGCCTCTGCATGGCGGGGTGCCTCGTCTTTCTGGCGGTCTTTTCAAGGTTTCGTTCCCAACTGGCCGCCATGTACCGGCGTTCTTCTCCTTGATTAAGCCTTGAAACGGCGTCTGAACACGCGAAGACGCAAAGAAGCCTGACCTGAAAATGGCTGTTGGACCAGTCCTCCGCGGTGCCCTTTTCGGGTTGATATATTTCCACCCGGAGTACACGAAAGATGATGAACAATCCCCGTCAATCCGCCTTTGAAATCCTTCTCTCCCTGGAAAAGAGCTCTTCTTTCGCCGATGTCCTGGTGGATCGCCAGCTCTCCTCCGGCGCCCTCCATGGCCCTGACCGGGGTCTCCTGACGGAACTGGTGTTCGGCGTGCTGCGCCGGAGAGGCTCGTTGGATTACATCATAGGAGAATGCTCCACGCAGAAGCTCGCGAAGCTGGAGCGGCCGGTGCTGGTATTGTTACGCCTGGGGCTCTACCAGATGCTTTATCTTGACCGGATTCCGGTCTCTGCGGCGGTTAATGAAACGGTCAGGCTGGCGAAGCGCTTCACGCCGCGGGCGGCAGGATTTATAAACGCGGTTCTCCGCAAGGCGGATCGTGCCGGGGACGCCATTCCATGGCCGGACCGGGAGGCCGACCCGGCCGGTTTTCTGGCGGTGCGCCATTCCCACCCGCGCTGGCTGATTGAGCAGTGGAGCGCCCATGTCGGTCTGCGGGAGATCGAGCCCCTGGCCGAAGCCATGTCCGGAACGCCTCCTCTGACCCTGCGCGCCAACACCCTGAAGATATCCAGGGATG
>Ga0265295_1006301_pt1 | contig 14461 bp, 6 predicted proteins | sample Munlansysbiofilm_FD_192503 | JGI IMG/M metagenome (GOLD analysis project Ga0265295, IMG submission 192503) | Leachate microbial communities from a municipal landfill in Southern Ontario, Canada - Methane capture system biofilm | ecosystem: Engineered > Solid waste > Landfill > Unclassified ... | reverse complement strand
CAATGCAAATTGAAATCGGTTTCACAAGGTGATAATGACTTAAAAAATGTTATACTACATATGCAAAAAAAATGCGAATGGGAGAAAATAAAAAATGAAAAAAGGTTTCATTTTGTTAATCATAGCTTTATTTACACTTCTTATTGTTCCAATGATGCCCACACATGCTTCGACTGCGACGTCATTATCAATTCACTATCATCGGTATGACGCAATGTATACAGAATGGGATTTATGGTTATGGGAACCAGGTTCTGAGGGAAACGACTATGCATTTAATGATATTGATTCATATGGTGCAGTAGCTGAAATTTCACTATCTGGTGAGTTTTCTGGAATAAACGAACTTGGAATCATTGTTAAAAATGGAAGTATAATTACCGGTATTAAAGATGTTTCAGAGGATCGTTTTATCGATTTATCACAACCTGATGAATTTGGGCGAGTCAATGTTTATATCCTAGAAGGTATATCCTTTATGTCTTATGTATTAGAGGATTTACCACTCTGCGATCGAACGAGTGGTTCTCCTAATCCATATTACTGCGCACAAGATTTAAGCCCTCGAATTATCAGATCATTTTTTAATAATGAGCATAAAATTGAATTTCAGCTCTCACAAAATATTACTTCGTCACAGCTAAGCATCACAAAAAATAATGTTCCGGTTAGCTACACTGGATTTTCCAGTGGTACCATCGGTACCATAACTTTGTCGGAATCCGTTGATACATCTGCTATCTACATGCTTCACATTTCAAGTGATACCTTTTCAGATGAAGGTATTATTACATTTGGATCTGATTATGATTCAAGTATTTTCGCTGAAGCATACCATTTTGATGGATGGTTGGGTTTTAATTACACACAAACTGAAACTATATTCCGACTTTGGGCACCTTTATCATCGAATGTAAGTATTAGTTTATATACACAGGGGCACCCGAAATCTGCGAGAACAGATGGTGTAGATAATCCTTACCAAATTGTTGAAATGGATTATATCGGTCAAGGAGTTTGGGAGACAACAATCACAGGCGATCTCCATGAAATATACTATACATTTAATGTCGTAAATGATGGTACTCTTGTATCGAATATCGCAGATCCTTACGGAGTAACTTTTGGTTTAAATGGCCACCGAAGTATGGTCATTGACTTTGATCAAACTAATCCAATAGGATGGGATACAGATCAAGGTGTCAAAGGATATGATTCTATTAATGATTGGATAATTTACGAGTTGCATGTCAGAGATTTAACGACACATAGTTCTTGGAATGGTCCTGAAGCCTATCGTGGTAAATATATGGGTATCACTGTTGAAGGCACAACGTACACCAATTCTATGAATCAAGTAACGGTTAGTACAGGATTAGATCATCTTGTTGAACTTGGTATTACACACCTTCATTTATTACCGACATATGATCAAGATAGTTATAACAGTGAAATTAATTTTCAATTTAACTGGGGCTATAATCCACAAAATTATAATAGTCCTGAAGGTGGATACTCGACAGATCCATTTAATGGTAGTGTTCGTGTTTTAGAATTCAAGCAAATGGTACAAGCTCTTCACGCAAATGGTATTAACGTTATTTTAGATAAGGTCTACAATCATACTGGTAATGGTGTAAATTTCAGCATGAATAAAATAGTACCCAATTATATTTATCGTCTAGATGATAATGGACAATTCAGTAACGGTACAGGTGTTGGAAATGAAACAGCAAGCGAAAGGTACATGTTTAGAAAATTTATGATTGATTCTGCTGTTTTTTGGGCTGAAGAGTATCACATTGATGGACTACGCTTTGATTTGATGGCTGTGCATGATGTTGACACTATGAATTTGCTTACTGAAGCAGTTAAATTAGTAAATTCTGAAATTCAAGTCTATGGTGAACCTTGGGGTGGTGGTACAATTGCTCTACCTTATGAGCTTCAAGCGGGCAAAAATAATTTGACTCAGATGGATGATATTTCTGCGTTTAATGATCAATTCAGAGATACAATCAAAGGTTCGACTTTCTATGAAAGTGACCCTGGTTTTATCACAAATGGAGAAAATATATCAGATATCAAAAAAGGGATTATAGGTAGCACATCGTGGAATTGGGGGTTGACATCATCACAATCGATTAATTACATATCCGCACATGATAATTTAACTCTTTATGATAAACTGCTAAAAGCGAATAATGCTAGTGCATATAGTTTAGCCATTGACTATCAAGCAAGGTTAGGCAACAGTATCGTTCTATTTAGTCAAGGTGTTCCTTTTTTACATGCTGGCGTTGATTTCTTAAGAACAAAAGGTGGCAATCATAATAGCTACAATGCAAGCGATACAATTAATCAATTGAATTGGATTAGAAAATCACTCTATCAAGAGAGTTTCGAATATTACAAGGGGATTATTTCGCTTAGAAAAAATTATGAAAGCTTTAAAATGAGTGATCCGACAGATATACAAAATCACTTATCATTTTTTGATATGGCACAACAAGGTTTATTGGGATATCAACTGACAAAAAATGGTGAAAATATCCTTGTATATCACAATTCTGGATCTCGTAATAATGAAATAATTCTGCCAACAGGCGCATGGGAACTTCTTGCTAATCAACAAAGCGTTAATCTTGATGGGCTTGCGACATATCAATCAACATTTCCAATTCGAAAGGCAGAAACACTTGTGTTTGTTCCTGGAAATTTGGATGAAGTCATTGAAAGTCCTACATTGCCACCAGAGATTACCAATACCATTAAATCAGTTTATGAAAGTGCTGCCATCATCATACAAACTACAACTGCAGTGAGTTCTTATATGGTTAATGGTGGTGAATTTATTGATATAGATGTTCCTAGCACGACATTGAATTTAGGTTATTTTACGCCTGGAACATATCAGATCGTCGTAAAAAATAGTAATGGAGATTTATCAGAGGTATTTACTTTAACTGTACTCGAAAGTATTATTGAACCGAATCCTATTGAAATCACAAATACAGTAAATACATATTACTATGGTGATATCATTACTATTGAAACTTCCAGGGCTGTTATTGAATATAAAATAAATGATGGAAATTATATATCCTTGAATGCTCCTTCAGACCTTATTTCACTTGTAGGTTTTGATATTGGTGTTTACTACATAACAGTTAGAGATGTTGAAAATGTAGAGTCGGAAAGTTTTCAATTTGAGGTACTTATAGCACCAGTAGATCCACCAGATGGAAATAACAACACTATTATCTATGTGTATATATTGATCTCTGGAATCGTTGTAAGTGTGCCAATAATAATTATTTTTAAACGAAAAAGACGTTTACTTTAAAATCATTCAGCAGAAATATATTTTTGTAGTTAATGATAAAATGAAACCGCTGTCATAGTGGTTTCTTATTTTTTTTGCTCAAAATCGTGTATAATTACTTTGTAAAATAAAAGCGCTTCCATGTGCTTAATACAAAGGAGAAGTGTATGAAGAAAGGGTTAAGTTTACTGTTGTTATCTGTGCTTATGTTGTTTACTACTATAGGTATACAATTGAAAGCAGCAGACGCAACAGAAAGTTTTGTATTTCATGTACATCAGATGGATACAGATTACTCAAAAACCGGAATCGGTGTTTGGGATGGCACTACATGGAATGATTATGCTGACGTTGTCACAGCAAATGACACATTTGGTGGTGTTATTACAAAGACATATTCAGCTGAAGCCTATGCGTTAGTTAATAATAAAACAAGCGTTGAATTTAAACCATCACGCGACGTAAGTATAACAAACGCTGAGCCCAAAAATGTCTTATTGGCTCCTGGAGATGGGAAAGTATTTGCTGATATATCTGCATTGAATGCTGATGGTGTGGATGAAATCGATCTTTTCTATGTTGAAGGTTCTAAAAAGATTTTCATGGGTACCGAAGGTTTTGCTCCACTCATCGTTGTATACGGCGATCCTAATGTTGTTATCGATGATGCTGTTTATGATTCAGTGACACCAGCTGCGACTGGTTATGGTACTGGTGGTTCAGTTAGCAATCTTTTCGACTTTGTGTATGAAGGTGAACTGTTTGATATTAACAGTAAAATCTTCATGATCAATGTTGCACCTGATGCTGCGGATAATACAGTTATTACTATTGGGGGTAAAGATTATACTGTATCAAATACAAGTTTAAAAGCTGGCACTGGTCAAGTAGTTTTCATCGAAAAAGGTGCAGACACGCAACAATCAAGTGGAACAACTTGGGGTGAAACATACGAGCTCAATTATCAACTACGTGCTGGTAACAAGTTCCAATCAACAACGATTATTACAAATCCAACAACGATTAGTGCAGAATTTTTAATGGCTAAGAATCCTGCAAGATTGTCGCCAAGCCGTTTCATCATTTTAGATAAAGACAATCAAATGATACCCGTAGATAGTATCACTCATTCACACAGTGATAAGATAGGTACGTTTACAGCTGTTGTAACACCAACAGCTGATCAAAATTATTTTGTTCTGCATATTTCAACTAATTTAGACCATAGTAAAATTGGATTAGTTGGGGCTATACAAGGATGGAACCCAGATGCTGCAATTACATCATCGGGTGTAGATTCACATGGTAATGCTGTCTTTGAAGCAGCTACTACTGAATTAAGTGGAGGCTATAAAGTCCTTTATGACGAAGCTGGAGATGGTTTTTCTTGGTCAGATTACCAGATAACTGCTAGCGATCAACCATTTGATTTTGATGGAGACAATAGATTAGTTCACTACATTAACGCTCAAATTATTATCGTTGGTGACTTTACTGCAACAAAAACTGTCACAGGCAATGAAAAGATGTTGCAAGTTCATGTTGAAACCGATAAGGATCACACGAAATTAGGACTTGTAGGTGATGTTCAAGGTTGGAACCCAGGGGCAGCCATTTTAGCAAGTGGTGAAGATTCTAAAGGTTATGTTGTATTTGAAGTACCAACAACTGTTGCATCAGGATCATATAAGGTATTATTTGATGAAACTGGTAACGGTTTTAGCTGGGATGACCCACAAGTGACACCTGATAACCAAGCTTTTAGTTTTGGTGATAACACGTCCTTAAAACAATATATTAATGAAGCAACCAAAGCACTCGTGAATTTAGGCGCACCCATAAACACGATGCCACTTGATGTTAAACAATTTTCTCTTCATGTTACAGATGAAAACTCTTTATCATATGGAACAGAATATACATTGAAATATATTGAAGTTATCGATCCAGAAGAACTTATTATATCAAGTACTTTACCATTTAATTTATCACACGAATTAGTTGAAGGCGATTATGTCGATGGCACAGGAACACTTGCTTTATCACCAACATTAATTCAGATTGAGTTAAACAAACGTATGGGCTTACTGGTAGAATTAGTTGATGATGCTAATCAAGTTATAACATTACTTACATATAAAATGGATTCTATTCTTGGAAACTATACATATAAAGTTACTGCAGATCAAGGTGAAAATCTTGTGAGATTACACCTAGATTTAAATGCAACAACTGTTACTGAACTCAGTCAGTTAGGTTTAGTTGGTTCAGTACAAGGCTGGAGTCCTGATAATGCAATTCATCCAACGGGTATTGATTCACAAGGGAACTATGTATTTGAAGTATCAGCAGAAGGAACAACTGGTGAAATCAAAATTCTATTTGCATCTGATGGTGTATTTAATTGGGGTGATCCAGAAATCACACCAGGTAATGTTGTTCTAGTTTTAGATGGTGGTTCTTATTTAATTCAAGAAGGATCAACAACAACTAATAGCAGTACTAAACACATGATGACACTAAGCACGTCAAATAAATTAACAAAAGATGGAACGTATTTCTTAAGATTTAGGGATTCTAATGGATTCATTTATTATCAAGAACTACTTATTGATAATCAAGCTCCAACGATTACTGCACCACTTCAACCTAATGTAGAGTTTATTATTGATCAAAATGCTACGTTCAATGAACTTGATTTCTTTACTACGATTTCTGTTGTAGATAATGTTGAAGGTGAAATGGATTACGTCGTAACAAAAGCGATTAATACAGCTATTCTAGGTGTTCAAGTATTTGAAATTAAAGCTACTGATAACTGGGGTAATCAGACGACAATGTCTTGGTCATTTACTGTTGGACGTGGTCCTGTCATTACGTTAACTCAAGATGCTATCGAACTTAATGAAGATGATACTGAACCTAATTGGTCAAGTTTCGCTTCTGTTGACCGTGGGACACTAACCATTAATTCTAGTCAAGTTGATATGACAACTGCTGGTACATATTATGTGTTCTATTATGCAACTGATGCTACAGGATCAAATCAAGAAGTGATAACTGTTACAGTGAACGCTGTTGAAATTCCTAAGACAGGATGTTTTTCATCCATAAGTATGTCAAACGCAGTATTTATGGCTTTTTGTACTGTAGGAGCTATAGGTATAACTCTATTATACAAAGGTGTAAAAAAAGGAAGAAAGGTGATTTAGTATGAAAAAAATTATTACATTAATAACGATTATTCTATTTTCATTCATAATTGTTGCATGTACTTCTGATCCAGTGCTTCCAACAATTACAGGTATTCAAGAAAATGGTATTATTGCAGTAGAACAAGGTACACAAAATATCTCACTCGATGGCATTACAGCTACTGATGCAGATGGTAATACACTACAATTGCGTATTACAGGAGTATATGATTTAACTCAAATCGGATCATATGATGTTGTTCTCTCTGCTACTGATGCAGAAGGTAATAAAGTATCTTTAAACATTAAAGTTCAGGTAACTGAAAAGCAACTGACAGAACTAGAAAAGGCAAGAGCATTATATGAAGGTACGATTTACAATGTTGATAGTGATGACAATGGCGTACCCAACTGGCAAGAAGACCAAATCACTTTATCATTTGGTTTCAGTTACTATGTTATGGAAGATGCACCAAATCCAGTTTGGTTAAATATTGCTAAATTCATGGAAAAATATCCAAATATCACAGTTGAAAAAGATCCAGCTTTTGAAAGCGGATGGAATGGTGATGATGAACTATTACTTTTACAAGAAGCAGCACTTTTAGAAGGTAAACTTCCTGACGTGTTCTTTAATCCAAAAGGTGCAGAATCTTATGATAAAGGTATGACACTAGATTTAATGCCTTATATCAAGACTGATGAAGAAGCTGAATTTATTACGCCAAATGCATTATCAGGTATGAGAACATTTGATAATTTAGAAATTTGGGGTATTCCTTGGCAAGGTGTTGGTCCAATGGTTGCACTTAATCTATCACTATTGGAAACTTTAGGCATTGATGCACCTGGTTACGATTGGACATATGCTGAATACGAAGCACTTAGAGCACAAATTGGTACTGTATCTGATACTGGTGCTTGTGTGTTCCCAGGTGTCATAGACTATTCCATCTTTGGTCCTAACTATTTTGACAGCGTACCTAATGGATATAAAGGCTATAATATTGAAACACAACGTTTTGATTTAGCAAATGCGACGAATTATGGAGCATGGTTAGAACAAAATGCAACAGAAGCTAAACGTGGCTGGCATTATTTTGACTTATCAGATGAAGTGAAAGCAACAAGATGTCCTGAAATTACAAATGAATGGACAGACGGTGTTAGAGCAATTAATACCATCATGTTATATTCATTTAATGATGATGTAAGAGCAATGGTTAATAAAGGCTGGGATATTGATATTTATCCTTATCCAATTGCACCTGAAGGTGGACAAACTGCTACATATACATATCATGATTATTTATCAGTAAATCGTACGTTAACTTCAGATCGCGTTAAAGCTGAAGCAGCATTTCAGCTATTGAAGTGGTTAACCTATGGAGAAGAAGGATTAGAAAACAGATGGGATTTACTTTATGCAGAAACTCCAGAAAGCTTTGTTGATGGTTCATTATATTTGATGAACTATGTTCAAGGATGGCCAATCACAAGTAATCCTGCAGTTTTAGCAATGCATCCACTTGTTAAAGGATTTGCTACTGATTCTGCACTAAATATATTCAATTTTGAAGCATTTAAGAATGTAGCTTTTCAGTATCAAATGTCTAATGCAAATCCATATTTAAGACAGATTCCAGCTTTTGCTTCTGTCGCTAATGCGTTTGACCCTTGGACTCTTAAAGATACAATGAGAGATCAGAGTGTCAGCTACGCCAATATCATTCCTGGTATTGAAGAACAATTAAATGATGATATTGTAGAATATTTACAATATTACAATAGCACCAAATAAGAGCAATTAGTTACTAAATGAGAGAAATCAGCGATACTTGTTAAGATGAGTATCGCTGGTTTATTCCATATCATAGGAGTGAAATAATGAAAAAAATTATTATGGGTGTGATTGTTGGCTCCATCACTTTTTTTGCATTTGTTATTGGATATCAACGCTTAATAAATGAAGAAAAATGGTACGATCAACTCACACAAGAATCGTATACAAATAAACTATTATCTGAAAGTGAAGATTACGTCGATATTGATGAATCTAATCAAAACTATTATCGTGTTTACCAAAATTGGATAGAAAATCATGTCGATCAACCGCTTGATGTATATCATATCACTGTAGATGATATAGTTGGTGGTACTATTTTTGCACCTAATAGTTCATTTGGCTATGAATCAAGCACGATAAAATTAACACCAGGAGAAACCATAAGCTTTCAAATCGATATGCAAAATGCTGGTTTATATGAACTTTTTTTTGATTATTTCATTCTTAATGATACCAAATTGAATCCCTCCTATACGTTAAAAATCAATGATGAAACCCAGTACAATGAAATGAATAACCTATCATTGATTATGCAGTGGGAATTAGAGGACGAAGTTAAATTAGATCGATATGGCGATGAAGTTGTTCCCGATAGTTTTTTACATGAAACATGGCGGTATGAGGCTTCGTATGACCCTAATTACTTTGTTGTTGAACCTTTAAAGTTTTATTTTAAAGAAGGTATGAATGACGTAGAGTTAACTTTGAATGAGGGGTATATGCTTTTAGGTGAGATGACAATTGGAAATATATATCAAAAGCCAATCACTTATAGCGAATATACCAATTTACATTCAAATCAAACTTATGCAACCGATACAATAGCGTTGGAAGCAGAAGATTACACATATGAGAGTAGAAGAATTATACGATCCAAATTCATGCGTAATCCTGGTCTTGCACCCTATTCATACAAAAAGAAAGTGCTCAACATCGTTGACGAGCTTGCAAATCGTAAACCGGGAGATGCAATTACCTATCTATTCGCTGTAGATGAACCAGGTTTATATCAAATAAGTTTAAAATATCTACAATCATCTAACGATGAACTTAGCAGTGCAAGAACAGTTTTGATTGATGGATTAGTACCTTTTGAAGAATTGAGTTCTTATCGTTTCGATTATACTATGAAATGGGCGAATGAAACTCTTGGAAATGAGAATGGAGCATATTACGTTTATTTAAGTCAGGGTGATCATACACTTGAACTTAGAGCAACTAATCATGAAATTGCAAGTGTTTACCATCGCTTATCAAATATATTACAACTTATTACTGAGATTGCTCGTGAGGTACAAGTTAATACCGGTGGTCTAACTGAACGTTATAGAGACTACAAACTTGATATCTATATGCCTAATCTTATTAATGATTTAAATCATATAGTTACTGAACTTAACTTGTCTAAAGAAGAACTTATTAATATTTTTGGCACTTCCAAGTTGGCAATTATATCAGAAATCAATATATCATTAGACTTTATCAATGATTTTATAGACGAACCTAACGATTTACCATCATACAAAAGTCGTTTTAATCAAGGTGATGGTTCAGTATTTGGCCGAATAAACACCATGTTGCCTAAACTAATCGATAATCCATTAAGTTTAGATACGTTATTTTTCCATGGTGAATCTTTTGATTTACCAAAACCTAATACGAACATTTTCATGCGACTTTTTGAAGGTACAAGAGCGTTTTTATACACATTTTTTGATCCTAAATATAATACTTCAAGTCAAGTTGATGATCAAACCATTGAAATATGGGTAAGAAATTCACGATTATATATTGAAGCGATGCAACGTATGGCAGATGAACAATTTACATCACAAAGTGGAATAAAAGTTTTACTATCCGTCATGCCTGATGAAAACAAAGTCATCATGGCAAATGCAGCTGGAAGTTCACCCGATGCAGCGATGGGACTAAGCGTGATTAAGCCATTTGATTTTGCTATCAGAGATATGATTGTTGATTTATCTGAGATGGATGGATTTCAAACATTAGCCTCAGAGTTTAACCCCAACTCATTTATTCCTTATATATTCGAAGATGGTGTTTACTCGATTCCTGAAACACAAGATGTTAAACTCATGTTCTATAGAAAAGATATTTTGGAGTTTTTAGGTGTAGAACCACCGAAAACTTGGGACGAAGTGATTAGTCTCATTGCATTGATGCAAAAGTATAATTATACATTCTACACACCACTTGGTAATGATAATGCTTTTAAAACATTTGGTGAAACAACACCTTTTATCTATCAATTTGGTGGTGGTATATATAATGAAACTGGCGATAAGACGATACTCAATAAAGATCAGAGTTATCAAGCATTTGAATTTATGACAGATTTGTTTAGCGTCTATAATGTTCCAATAACAACATCCAACTTTTTCCAGAAATTCAGGGATGGAACTATTCCCATTGGAATAGGTGATGGAAACACATATATTCAACTCAAGTATGCTGCTCCTGAATTAGCTGGACAATGGGGTGTAGCCCTGATTCCAGGTGTCGAAGTTGAACAGGATGAACTAAATTGTCCTACAGATGACATGTTGGATAATGGGCGATGCATCGTTCGTTGGGATCCAACATATGGAGTTAGCAGTGTCATCTTTAACAAGAGTGATAAAATTGATTTAACTTGGGAATATTTCCAATGGTGGTTTAGTCAAGATGTTCAAAGTGATTTTACCTATCGACTTCAAACATTGCTTGGAGAAGAATTCTTACATATGACAGCAAATATAGAGGCATTTAGAACAAGTGCGTGGCCGAGCGATACAAAAGATTATGTTTTGGAACAATGGAAATGGGTTCGCACGACTGGGCGAGTTCCAGGTGATTATTTAGTAGAAAGAGAACTAAGTAATGCATGGAATAGAGTTGTTAATGATGCAATTAATCCCAGAGATGCTATTGATGATGCTGTTGTCATAATCAATCGCGAATTAAAACGCAAATTGACCGAGTTTGGTTATTACGAAAATGGTGTTATGGTTAAATCATATCGTGTTCCTACATATGAAAATATAAGTCAATGGATTGGGGGTAATGCATCTTGAAATCCAAAAACTTCTTCAAAAGAAATATTGAATCTCCATATTTGTTCATTGCACCCTATGCCATACTCTTTATATTAATTATTGTATTACCTGTTGTTGTAGCTATTTTATTAAGCTTTACATCATTTAATACGATTAATCCACCAGAATTTATAGGCTTTAAAAATTATGTTGATATTTTCACTGGCGATACAGTGTTTTTGCAAAAAGCCATTTCTAATACGCTACTTTTTAGTGTTATAGTTGGTCCAATTGGTTATATGCTTGCATTTTTCTTAGCTTGGATGCTCGCACAAGTAACACATCGTTTACGCACATTCTATGCAGTCATTATCTATTCACCTTCAATCACAGGAGCTGTCATGATGGCTAATGTATGGCGCGTATTGTTCAGTGGAGATGAAACTGGTTATCTAAATAATGTATTGATGAGATGGTTCGGATTAGATTCACCGATTCAGTTTTTAAGTGATGCCCAAATACTTTTCCCCATTATGATCATCGTAGCATTATGGAGCAGTATGGGTTTGGGTTTTTTAGCCATGTTAGCTGGTATTTTAAATATTGATAGAAGTTTATATGAAGCAGCAGCAATCGATGGCATGAAAAATAGATGGCAAGAAATTTTTTACATCACAATTCCTGTCATTAAACCTCAAATGTTATTTGGGGCAGTTATGTCAATTATTGGTACATTCAATGCAGCAGGACTAGCAGCCGCACTTTCGGGTGGTGCTACTCCACCACAATATTCAGGGTGGTTAATCGTAGATCACGCTATCGATTTTGGTTTCACACGTTTTGAAATGGGTTATGCTTCAGCAATAACTGTCATTTTATTATTAGTTGTTGTTTTGTTTAATAGAATAGCTTATAAATTATTTGGAGAGAGGGATTAATATGAGTAGCAAATCTGGAATTACTTTTAATCCATCCTTCTTTTCGAAAAGTCAGGTTAAATTCCACATCTTTTTGATGTCGCTATCAGTCGTGATGGGCTTACCTATTATCTTCGTTATTTCACACGCTTTTAAACCTTATAACGAGTTATTTGCATATCCTCCAAGATTTTTTGTCCAACAACCTACATTACAAAATTTTACAAGACTCTTTTTGTTTTCATCTGAATCTGGCGTACCCATGACACGTTATTTGTTTAACAGTGTACTAGTAACTACAATCGTTATTTTATTAACTATCATTATCAGTAGTTTAAGTGCTTATGCATTATCCAAACTTGAATTTAAAGGTAAGGAAACATTTAATAAGATTAATACATATAGCTTAATGTTTGTACCAATCGCGGTTGCTATCCCACGCTTTTTAGTCTTGATTAATTTGGGAATTTATAACACTTATTTAGGTCATATTATTCCGTTAATTGCTATGCCTGTTGGGATCTTCTTAATCAAACAATTCATGGATACAACCGTTCCAAATGAGCTTATTGAAGCAGCAAAAATTGATGGTGCAACTAATTGGAGAATATATTGGAGTATAGCTTTACCTTTAGTTAAACCAGCCATAGTTACAGTTGCGATTTTTGCATTTCAAGTTGCGTGGTCAAATGTCGAAGGTTCGAATTATTATATGGATAAAGAGACTTTGCGTACATTACCATTCTTCATGTCAACAGTCATCGCACAACAGGGGAATATTGCCGTTACAGCTGGTGTTGGTGCAGCAGCTCAGTTAATTATGTTTTTACCTAATCTGATAATCTTTATCATCATGCAAAATAAAGTCATGGCATCCATGGCACAGTCGGGGATAAAATAATGAAAAAGACAACTAAAATCTTGTTTTTATCCATTTTTATCGTGGGTCTTCTCATTTCAACGGTGCAGTTACTTGTAGTTAACGGTATATCGACACCTTATAAAACATTTACTGTTGATAACGAAAGAGGTCTTGTTCAAACATCAGATGCATATGTTCCAAAAGGCGAAATAACACGTGCTGGGGATATGGCATTATCTATGCCTGAAGAAGTGTTTATTGATCATGAAAATTATATATATATTACAGATTCAGGGCATAGTAAGGTTTTTATTTATGATCAGAATCTCAATTACATCGATGAGATATCATATTTAGAATCAGCACCCGGTGAAAACGATGGCTTTTATGCAGTTAATAGCGTCTATGTCATCGATAATCAAATCTATATCACAGACAGTTTTAGAGAAAAAATCTACATTTTTGATCGTGATCAATCACTCAATCGAACACCTCAATTTTATCTGTGGTTAGAAGACATCGATCATAGTGACTCATTAACAACGGGTGACCTATTCTATCTCAATCAGTTTATTGAGGGTGTTAATCAACCGATTGGTGAGGCTATTTATAGAGTGAATGTTATCGGACAAAACGCTGATGACAGAGATATGATTGAAATCATTGATATTGCTACAAATGAAGTCGTTTATGAAAAAACTGATCGCGTTGACTACATCGGGAAGGTGTTAAATTGGATTACATCTGAGTATCAATCCAAGACCTTATTACGGTTCAATTTTTATGCATCAAAAAATGAACCGATGACAATCATTGGAAAACCTTCTGCACCCATCTTTCAAGAAGGTTATCCATTCGCACCTCAAAAAGTTGTGGTAGATCAACGAGGGAATATGTATATCACAAGTGTTCAGTCGAACAATGGTTTGATTATGTTAAATAATCAAGGCGAATTTTTAACATTTTTTGCAGGGAATCCTATTCGTTTACCGCTTGTCGATCAAATTCGTGCACTGATGCTAACGGATATTCAAAAAGAAAAACTTCGTGCTGAATCAAATATTAGCATTGATTATATCAGTAGTGTTGCCATTGATAAAAAAGGATTCATCTACACGGTTACATCGACATTAGAAGATAATGTAATTAAGAAGTTTAATGTTTCAGGAAAGAATTATTTTAGCACTAACACGATTGGGTGGGTTGGTGCAGTTGATCTTTGGGTTGGTCAATATGGAAATATCATCGTTGTTGAAGACAATGGATGGATTAATGAATATGA
>Ga0265295_1006299_pt1 | contig 14468 bp, 10 predicted proteins | sample Munlansysbiofilm_FD_192503 | JGI IMG/M metagenome (GOLD analysis project Ga0265295, IMG submission 192503) | Leachate microbial communities from a municipal landfill in Southern Ontario, Canada - Methane capture system biofilm | ecosystem: Engineered > Solid waste > Landfill > Unclassified ... | reverse complement strand
GCCACCAAGTATTGCTACTCGTGATGCCCCTCGACTTGCATGTGTTAAGCCTGCCGCTAGCGTTCATCCTGAGCCAGGATCAAACTCTTCATTGTAAAAATTTTTATAATGCTTGCTTGTCCTAACTAGATAAAACTAAAAATTTATTTTTCGGTTTTGACGAAGTTTATTTAAACCTCTACCTTGTTACTCTTTATAAACCTATGCTATCAAAGAACTTTCTTGTCAGCGTTTCATTTTCGAAACGGGCTGCAAAGATATGTTTCTTTTTTTTTTCAGCAAAATTATTCCTGATTTTTTTTAGTTGTTTTTTTTGGACACAACACGGGAGCGCCTCAGAGGAAAAGTGTCAAACAGTTAGTATATAGCACTTTACGTAAATATAGAAAAATCTATAAATGTCTACATTTCAGCTGTTTGACACTTTTCCTCTGAGGTCGAATTTCTTTTGCTACTTTTGTAATGATGAAAGAGTATCTGGAAATATTCACAACCTTTTCAAAAATCGGCGCATTTACCATAGGTGGTGGGTATGCTATGATTCCCGTAATTCAGTATGAAGTGGTCGAAAGAAAGAGATGGGTAACTAAGGAGGAGTTTACTGATTTGCTTGCCATATCTCAATCTGCTCCAGGTATACTTGCAATCAATATATCTATATTCATAGGAGAAAAGATCAAGGGTTTTAAAGGGAGTGTCGTGGCTGCTTTAGGAACTGCCTTACCCTCTTTTTTAATTATTCTTGCAATAGCAGCTTTTTTCTCGGGCTTTAAGGAGAACGAGACAATAGAGAGAATGTTTAAAGGGATGAGGCCAGTAGTGGTTGCACTTATAGCCGTTCCTGTAATATCTCTGGCAAGAGGGCTTAAATTGAATAAATACACCTCTTTTATACCCGTATTATCTGTCCTTTTTATTGTACTTCTGGGGATTTCACCTGTATGGTTAATTCTTGCGGGTGGTATTCTAGGTGTTTTCTATTTCTACTATTTTAGCAAAAGATGATTTACCTGCAACTATTCATAACCTTTTTTAAGATTGGACTCTTTACCTTTGGAGGAGGATATGCTATGATATCGCTTATCCAAAACGAAGTAGTTGTTACAAGGGGATGGATTGATGCACCAGCTTTTACAGATATTATAGCAATATCTCAAATGACACCCGGCCCAATTGGCATAAACAGCGCAACATATATTGGATATACAGTAACAGGCGGTTTTTGGGGATCACTTGTAGCAACGTTTGCTGTGTGCCTACCCTCATTCATCATCATCCTGCTTATAGCACTTATGTATAAGCAATTTAAACAAAACAGGTGGTTTAATGCGGCACTTACCGGAATTAGACCTGTTATCCCCGGACTTATAGCGTCAGCAGCCATCACATTAGTAACCCCTGATAATTTCATTGACTGGAAGAGCTGGCTCTTTTTTCTTACCGCATTTGCAGCAGTACAATGGGGGAAACAAAATCCAATAATTGTAATATTAATGGGGGCAATTGCCGGACTAATTTTTTATTAAAAACGATAGGCAAACTATAACAGCTTCATTCTGTTAGTCTCCTCATAATACTTAAAATACATAAAGAGTTTAAAATTAAAATCCTTATTGTACTTGTTTGAAGGGTCATAATCAAGATAGCTCTCAATCCTTCTATCACCTCTTATGTATCGTCTATTCCACGCCTCAACATATCTAATATTCATAGATTGCAAATATTCGTTGCTATAATAATCTACTGATATAGGATTGGATCTGAGCCAAGAGTCAAATCCCTGATCAAATACTACTAAATCATATTCAGTAGCCTTTTCTAATATGTACATCTCAGCCAACTCTCCCTCAATTTTTCCACCATCAGCATCTAGCATAACAAGCGAGTAATCTTCCAGCAGATAAAGTCCATCACTCTCTCCTTTTTTATCAATCAATTTTACCTCTCCGGTTTGTTTGTTATAATTAAACATCCCTGAATTATGAAATCTCGCAGACTTCTTTCCAATATATACTCTTGATATATTGTATCTCCCATTATCTTCAAGAACGATTTCTGTCTTTATCCCTTCACAATCTGCACAAGGTAACGTTCCTCTATAAATCCCAACAACTTCTTCAAGAGAAATATTATTATCTTGTTGTAGAGCAACTTTCTTGCCTGTTGAACACGCCATTATTAATCCAATGGCCATAATTAAAGAAGCTAGTTTTTTCATTGCTTTATGATTTATTATCTATAAATATAGGCACAAAAATCGTGCAGTAATAACTAGATTTGCCCCATTAATAACATTAAAAGAAACTAATTTGGCACACTATTATGAAAACTAATTTCAAGTCAATAATAATGATAGCAGCAACTATCCTTATTTCACAAATCTGTAACATCCAGGTTAAAGCTCAAAATAAACAGTACCATACATTATACTATCAAAGAGCATCACTTTTTGAAAATTTACCGATTGACAACAATGACATAATATTCTTAGGCAACAGTATTACACATTTTGGAGAATGGCACGAACTTCTAAACAATCCAAACATCAAAAACAGAGGTATTAGCGGAGATATCGCACAAGGAGTCTTCGACAGACTTGACCCAATAATTGAGGGAAAACCTGCAAAAATTTTTCTTCTAATAGGAATCAATGATGTCTCCCACGATGTTACAGCAGACTCAATTGTTTGTGCTGTAAAAAGAATCTCATCGAAAATCAGGAGTGAGTCTCCAGAGACAAAGCTTTACATTCAAAGCGTATTCCCTGTCAATCCTTCATTCAAAATGTTTCAAAAAGCCACAACGCAAGGAGATGTTGTCAAAGAGATAAATACTGGACTTGAGAAATTATGCAAAGATTTATCCATAAAATATATAGATGTTTTTTCAAGCCTTGTATCTCCAGGTGAGGCGTTTCTAAATCCAGAATACACAAATGATGGTCTGCATCTAATGGGCAAAGGATATATCAAATGGGTTGAAACTATCAAAAAATTTGTGGAAGAATAAACTCTTTATACCTTATATCTGTTATCATTTTGACAGGTGCATAAAGAGCAAAAAAGCCCGACACTAATGTGCCGGACTTTCAGTAGGGTGGAAGATCGGGATCGAACCGACGACCTCTAGTGCCACAAACTAGCGCTCTAACCGACTGAGCTACATCCACCATTTTCCGAACGAATCGGGATGCAAAAATAGATAAATTTTCTTAATTGCAAACAAGAATTATTTAAATTCCAATGGGTGTTAAAAATCGTAAGCAAAAAGTTACAATTTAATAGGTGTTATTATCGCTTTTTTTCCTACTTTTGCCGCCGAAAAGTACTTGTCAAGAATTGAATAAAATATATTGAAATTATGGCTCGTGAAATTAAATTTTCTCTGGTTTACAGGGATATGTGGCAATCATCCGGGAAGTATGTTCCAATGGTTCACCAACTAACAGAAATAGCTCCCGTTATCATAGATATGGGTTGCTTTGATAGGGTTGAAACCAATGGTGGTGCCTTTGAGCAGGTTAACTTACTGTTCGGAGAAAATCCAAACAAAGCAGTTCGTGACTGGACAGCTCCGTTTAACAAAGTAGGTATTCAGACACATATGCTTGAAAGAGGGTTGAATGCTCTTAGAATGAATCCGGTTCCTGCAGATGTTAGAGAGCTGATGTATAAAGTTAAGGCAAAACAAGGCACAAATATCTCTCGCTCTTTCTGCGGTTTGAATGACCCAAGAAATCTTGAACTATCCGTGAAATACGCAAAATCAGGCGGAATGATTTCACAGGTTGCTCTTAGTATAACATCCTCTCCGGTTCACACTGTGGAGTACTATATGGGATTGGTAGACAAAGTTGTAGCCTTTGGCGCTGATGAAATTTGTCTTAAGGATATGGCTGGAATTGGAAGGCCTGCATTTCTGGGTAGACTTACGAAAGCAATAAAAGATAAATATCCACATATTGCAGTTGAGTATCACGGACACACAGGTCCCGGTTTTTCAGTTGCATCTATGCTTGAGGTCGCCCGTGCCGGAGCAGACTATCTGGACGTTGCAATGGAGCCTCTATCCTGGGGTATGGTTCATCCCGATGTTATCACAATCCAGGCAATGCTTAAAGACGCAGGATTCCTCGTTAAAGAGATCAATATGGATGCCTATATGGAGGCTAGAAGACTTACTCAGAGCTATATTGACGACTATCTTGGATATTTTATTGATCCGGGTAACAAGGTTATGACATCTCTTCTTGTAGGATGCGGACTTCCGGGAGGTATGATGGGCTCAATGATGGCAGACCTTAGAGGTTTCCACGGAGCAATCAACTCTTCGTTAAGAAACCAAGGGAAAAAAGAGCTTCAGCTTAATGAACTTGTTGTTATGCTCTTCCAAGAGGTTGAGTATGTATGGCCAAAGCTTGGTTATCCACCACTCGTTACTCCATTCAGCCAGTATGTAAAGAATACTGCTCTTATGAACCTAATGCATATCCTTAAGGGTGAGCCAAGATGGACAACAATTGATAAAGATACCTGGAATATGATACTCGGCAAAACCGGTAAGCTTCCAGGCGAACTTGCTCCTGAAATTGTTCAAATAGCAAAAGATAAGGGTATGGAATTCTACACAGGTAATCCTCAGGATGCATTCCCTAATGAGCTAGATAAATTTCGCAAGGAGATGGTTGAAAACAACTGGGACCTTGGCGAAGATGATGAAGAGCTCTTTGAGTTTGCAATGCACGAAAGACAATATAGAGACTACAAGAGCGGTGTTGCAAAACAAAGATTCAACCAAGAGCTTGAAGCTGCCAAAGCTAAAGCTGGTGCTCCAATAGTTGTAACTCGCCCAGTAGTTGAGATGCCTAAAATAGAGGTAGAGAAAATCATAGAAAAATATCCAAACGCTAAGCCGATACAAGCACCGGTAAAGGGTCAGGTTATATGGCAATATGACCTAATGGATAAATCATCAGCTCCAAATATTGGCGAGGCTGTTGAGGCCAACAAACCTATGTGTTTTGTTCAAGCATTCTATGGTATTGAGGTCATAAAACCTGCCTTTAGCGGAAAGATTGTTGCAATATGTGCAAAACACGGAGAAACAATCGCAAAAGGAGAAATCATAGCTTTTGTTGAATAGCTCAGTGATTAAAGATAATTGAAAGAGGAGGGCTAACGCTCTCCTCTTTTTTTTGCTAGTACGTGCAACGATGAGATGAGAGAATGCATCTTAACTATACAAACAGAACAAATAAAAAAGAAAATATTATGATACGCAGATTTATCAGTTTTATCACAGTTCTTATTGCAGGATTAATATTGGTTTCTTGCTCAAAAGAGGGTACGGATTTAGACAAATATATCCTCTCCTATGGTGTTATTGTTGGAGAAAACCCAGATTACAAAATTAAATTGGATAATGGCCTAACTCTTATAATAGATGTTAACAGAGTTCCCAATTTTGATGTTGAAGATGGTCAGAGAGTTCTGGCAGATTACACCCCATTGACTACTATACCTGACGGCGCTCAAACATTTGCTCCAATTACAGAAAGCAGAGTCATCCTAAATTATTTATATGACATTTTAACCAAAGACTATCTTATTGATTCCGAACTAGATTCAGAAGAAAAAAGAGACAGCATAGGTCACGATTATATTAACATCAACGATGCTTGGATAGGGTCAAAGTTTCTCAATATTCACTTTGAGCTATATATGAACAACCCACATCTTAAGCATATGATTAATCTGGTATACGATGATGCAAGAAGTAACAGTACTGATATATTCTTCAACTTCAAACATAATGCGAAAAATGACGCTCCTATGTTTCGCGCATTTGGAAGAGTCTCATTTGATATTGAAGACATACTAGAAGATATAAGTACAGGCGAATCTGTTAAGATTCATCTTATCTGGGACGGATATGACTTCGGCGACCAGAGTCATACAATAACATATACGAAGTGACCTAGGAGGGATTCAAACCCCCGACCTTCAGAACCGGAATCTGACGTTCTATTCAACTGAACTACTAGGCCGTAAAATTGGACCGCAAAGATACATATTTTAAAATTCTCTGAAAAATGTATATTTGCGGTTCAATTATATAATAGAGATATGAAAGCTTTTGTTTTTCCCGGACAGGGAGCACAGTTCAGCGGAATGGGTAAAGATCTGTATGACACCAATTCCGTAGCCAGAGAACTGTTTGAAAGAGCAAATTCAATTTTGGGATTTCGCATAACAGATACGATGTTCACCGGAACAGGTGAGCAGCTTAAGGAGACTAAAGTTACTCAGCCCGCAATTTTTATACACTCTGTAATTTTATCAAAGAGCATTGAGAAATTTGACCCCAATATGGTCGCCGGCCACTCTTTGGGAGAATTTTCCGCTTTAGTAGCAGCGGGTTCAATTAGCTTTGAAGATGGACTAAAACTGGTATATGCCAGAGCAATGGCTATGCAAAGGGCTTGTGAGACTACACCTTCAACAATGGCTGCCGTTTTAGGCGCAGATGACAAAATGGTTGAAGATATCTGTGCTGAGACACCCGGAATTATTGTTCCTGCGAATTATAATTGCAATGGCCAACTGGTAATTTCAGGCGAAATTGAAGCAGTAAAAACTGCCTGCGATAAGCTCAAAGCCGCTGGAGCCAAAAGAGCACTCATTCTTCAAGTAGGAGGAGCCTTTCACTCCCCATTAATGGAACCTGCAAGAGAGGAGCTGGCTACGGCAATCGAGAACACCCATTTTAGCAAACCGATTTGTCCTGTTTACCAAAATACCGATGCTCTGCCTCATACTAACCCTTCAGAAATAAAGGAGAACTTGATCAAGCAACTAACTGCCCCGGTAAAATGGAGACAGAGCGTAGAAAAAATGTGGGAGGATGGAGCTAGAGAATTTATTGAACTAGGTCCAGGAAGCGTGCTTCAGAACCTTATTATGAAGATATTACCTGAGAGCTCAACTCAGGGATTTCAATAAAATTCAGTATAATAGATTATTGTCTAAATATAATGACACCTCCTTATCCGGAAGTGCTCATTTTACTTTTTATTTATAAAATAATTGACTATTTTTGGAGTGAAGTTGATATATTATGCCCATGTCACACCAGATAAAATTTGAATTCGACGTAGAGACAGAGCTTTTGGCCGGACTCTGTCCGGTGAATGGCGGTAGTGACTCCCTGACCGAAAAGACCAAAAAAAGAGGTCTGCAATCTTGAAATGATGTGCAGGCCATTTTTATTTTATTGCAGATAAATTAAAATTAATCATAATAAATACTAATAACTAAAATACAAGTTATGGCAAAAGAAAAAAAATTCATTACCTGCGATGGTAATTACGCTGCTGCACATGTTGCATATATGTTCAGCGAGCTTGCAGCCATATACCCTATTACACCTTCGTCTACTATGGCAGAATATGTAGATGAGTGGTCTTCTTATGGTAAAAAGAACCTATTTGGAGAGCAATTAAGGGTTGTTGAGATGCAGAGCGAGGGGGGAGCTGCAGGTGCTCTTCACGGCGCTCTTCAGGCAGGTGTGCTCGCCACCACATTTACAGCTTCGCAGGGTCTCCTGCTTATGATACCAAATATGTACAAGATTGCAGGAGAGATGCTCCCAACAGTATTTCACGTCTCTGCAAGAACACTAGCTTCCCAAGCTCTCTCTATCTTTGGCGACCATTCAGATGTAATGTCTGCCAGACAAACAGGATTTGCTTTTCTAGCATCATCCAGCGTCCAGGAAGCACTTGATCTTGGTGCCGTTGCTCATTTAGCAACTCTTAAATCGAAAATACCATTCGTACACTTCTTTGATGGATTCCGCACATCACACGAAATTCAAAAAATTGAAGATCTTGATCAGGACGCTGTAAAGAAAATGATTAGCGAAAAGTCTCTAAAGGCTTTCAGACAAAAGGCGCTTAATCCAATAAAACCTGTTACCAGAGGTACAGCACAAAATCCAGATGTTTTCTTCCAGGCCAGAGAGGCAAGTAATCCTTTCTATGATGCAGTTCCGGATATCGTAGCAAGATATATGGGTGAAATCAGCGAGCTTACAGGTCGTCACTACCTTCCTTTTGACTACTACGGAGACCCTCAAGCAGAAAATATTATTATAGCTATGGGCTCTGTTTGTGAGACAATTCGCGAGGTTGTCGATATGCAAATGGAAAAAGGAGAAAAAGTAGGTGTCCTTACAGTAAGATTGTACAGACCATTTTCCGCAAAATACTTCTTTAGAGTTCTTCCAAAGAGCGTAAAGAGAATTGCTGTTTTAGACAGAACAAAAGAGCCTGGAGCAGTTGGTGAACCTCTATATGTAGATATTAAATCTGCGGTAGCAGAGAAGGGCGGCAAAATGCCTCTGATTGTTGGAGGAAGATATGGCTTGTCATCTAAAGACACAAGTCCGGCACAAATTCTTTCAGTTTTTGAAAATCTCAATATGAAAGAGCCAAAAAATGGCTTTACTATTGGAATTGTTGACGATGTAAGTTTTAAATCTCTCCCTCTAAAAGAGGAGATAAGCGTAGCCAAAAAAGGTGTAAAAGAGTGTAAGTTTTACGGACTTGGGTCAGATGGCACTGTTGGTGCTAATAAGAACACTATCAAGATTATTGGTGAGAATACTCCAAAATATGTTCAAGCATATTTTGACTATGACTCAAAAAAATCTGGTGGATATACCTGTTCTCATCTTCGTTTTGGCGACACTCCAATTAATTCACCATATTTAGTCTCTACCCCTGATTTTGTAGCCTGTCACGTAACATCTTATATGAATAAATATGATGTTCTTAAAGGGATCAAAAAAGGTGGTACATTCCTATTAAACACTTTATGGTCTATAGAAGAGACTATCGATAAGCTTCCAGATCACATTAAAGCGACAATTGCCAAAAAGCAACTTAATCTGTACATAATTAATGCTACTCAGATTGCGGAAGAGATTGGTTTGGGTAACAGAACAAATACCATTCTTCAGAGCGCATTCTTTAAAATAGCAGACATAATTCCTTTTGAACAGGCAGTAAGCGAAATGAAGCACGCAGCTGAAAAGTCATACGGGAGAAAAGGGGATAAAATTCTAAAAATGAATTACGCTGCAATTGACAGAGGAGCTGAATATGTTAAGGTTGAAATACCTGTTGAATGGAAGAATCTTACTACAAAATTCCGTCCGTCAAACTTTGACAGACTTGCACCGGATTGGGTTAGAAATGTAGCCGATGTTGTTAATGCCCAAGGTGGAAATGACCTTCCTGTAAGTGCATTCCTTCACCTTGAAGATGGAACAATCCCGGCAGGCACAGCTGCTTACGAAAAAAGAGGCATAGCTACTCATACACCTGAATGGCAACCTGAAAATTGTATTCAGTGTAATCAGTGTGCATATGTATGCCCACACGCAGCTATTCGTCCATTCTTAATGAGCGAAGAGGAGCAGAGTCACGCACCTGCAGGAGTTAAGAAAATTAAAGGAAACGGACCTTACAAAGAGTACAGCTTTACCATACAGGTAACCCCTTACGATTGTACAGGTTGCGGAAATTGTGCCGATGTTTGCCCTGCAAAAACAAAAGCTCTGGTGATGAAACCTTTTGAAACACAAGAGCACGAACAACAAAACTTTGATTATCTACATAGTGTAATTGGATACAAAGACTCAGTACTACCAAAAACTCAAAGTGTTAAGAGTCTCCAATTCGCACAGCCTCTGTTTGAATTTTCTGGAGCCTGCGCAGGTTGTGGAGAGACACCATATATCAAGGCAATAACTCAACTATACGGAGACAGAATGATGATTGCTAACGCAACAGGTTGTTCCTCAATATTTGGAGGTTCATTCCCTGCTTCACCGTATACTACAAATAGTTCCGGCAATGGTCCTTCCTGGGCAAACTCACTATTTGAAGACAATGCCGAATACGGAATGGGAATGCGTCTTGGCTCCGAAAGAGTTAGAGACAGAGTTGCAAAGCTTATGGCAGACGGGCTTGAATGCAAAGATTGTTCTGCGGAGATGAAAGTTCTATTTGGCGAATGGATTACCAAACGTAATGATGCAGCCGCTACTAAAGAGATTGCAGAAAAACTCATCCCAATGATTACAGAGTGTGGATGTCCTATATGTAACGAGCTCTCAATTCTTAAAGATTACTTCATTACAAGGTCACAATGGATATTTGGTGGAGACGGCTGGGCTTATGATATTGGATACGGAGGACTAGACCACGTACTGGCATCTGGGGAAAATGTAAACGTACTTGTTCTTGACACAGAGGTTTACTCAAACACAGGTGGTCAATCGTCAAAATCAACCCCTGTAGGAGCCGTAGCAAAATTTGCAACATCCGGTAAAAAAATACGCAAGAAAGATTTGGGTATGATGGCTATGAGTTACGGATATGTTTACGTTGCTCAAGTATCAATGGGTGCAAGCCACAACCAGCTTATGAACGTTCTTAAGGAGGCTGAAGCCTATGACGGGCCATCACTTATTATAGCTTATGCTCCTTGTATTAGTCACGGTCTAAAAAATGGAATGGGAGCTTCTCAGCGTGAAGAGAAGATGGCCGTTGAGTGCGGTTACTGGCAACTTTACCGCTACAACCCAATGCTTGAAGAAGAGGGCAAAAATCCATTTACTCTTGATAGTAAAGAGCCAGACTGGGCTAAGTTCCAGGAGTTTCTAAATGGAGAGGTTCGCTACACTTCACTGAGAGCTACTTTCCCAGAAGAGGCCGAGACACTATTCAAGCTTACTGAAGAGTATGCGAAAAAGCGTTACAACTCTTACAAGAGAATGGCTGAAAACTTCTAGAAGCAAGTTTCAATATTAATTAGAAACAGGTGCTCCCAAAAGGGGCACCTGTTGTTATTAATACATTTGTTAATATTTATGCAAAGATTTACTTTAAAGAGAGAGTGGCCAGCACTGCATCTATGATGTGCTTTTCACGGCCCGCAGTTTTGTTGTAAATCTCCTGCGCCTCAGCAACAAGTATATCTGCAACAGACCGGTCTTTAAGATCCACAGAGTTGATTCTAACATTCATATAGGCTCCATAGATAGCTGATCTTACTGCCAAAGCACCTACTCCCGCATCAGAAACTGAGTTAGGATTTCCCTCTTTAACCATCGCCTCAATAAGGTCAAATGCTGAGTAGGCTACCCTCATTGTTCTCAAAGGAATTTCTGTTGCATACTGAGTTGCAGCTTGAATTGCGGCACTTCTTGCAGCCTTATCCGCATCACTATCTTTTGGAAGACCAAATGCCTCCATTATTTTGTTGAATGAATTAGTATCCTCATCTACAAGGAAAAGCATCTCATTCATAATTATCTGGCCGCTCTCTGCCCATTTTGAAAACTCTTCCCATCTGTGGTCCCATCCAGCTTTATGTGAGGAGAGATTTGCTACCATAGTACCTAATGCAGCTCCAAGGGCTCCCATATAGGCCGATACAGAACCTCCACCAGGAGCAGGAGACTCACTTGCAGTAAGATTTGCAAAACCATTGGCAGTAAGGTCAATCAACTTTGCAGAGTTCCCCTCCTCAAGAAGATATTCTATCACCTTCTCCTTTGGATCAAATGGTTTTAGATCATCAAGCCCCATTGACTTAACTGCAATCTTTATTATCTCCTCTTCAGATATACCTGAAGATCTCTGTTGTTTTGCCAGATAATGTTTACCAGCATCTATAAGAACCTTCTTAGGAATTAGCCCAACTATCTCACTACCTGTTACTCTGATACCTCTTGATGCAGCTTTTTCAACAACCTCATCAAAAGCAATATGAACAGGAGTCTGAGTGATATTAGTTACATTCATTGAAACTTGAGCAATACCATACTCTTCTATAAACCATCCAATAGCCTTACACCCTTTTAATGTACCTCCTATCCAAACATCTTTACCATTCTCATCTTTAACAATCTTACCTGTAATTGGATTGCCATCCCTCTTCTTCCTACCCTTCTCTCTCACATCAAATGCAATTGCATTTGCCCTTCTTGTAGAAGTGGTATTTAGATTATAATTGATTGCAACAAGAAAATCTCTTGCACCAATAGCAGTTGCACCAGTTCCTGCTACACTTTCATTATAAACAGCAGGGCCAAAATCCGGCCTCCATTCAGCTGAAGATATCCTTTTTGACAACCCCTCATACTCTCCTGCTCTGCAATTTGCAAGGTTTCTTCTCTCTGGCTTATAAGCTGCGCTTTCATAACAATATACAGGAATAGATAACTCCTCACCCACTCGCTTTGCTAGAGATCTGGCATATTCGGCTGTCTCCTCCATAGAGAGACCGGCAATTGGTATAAAGGGGCAAACATCAGTTGCGCCCATCCTTGGGTGCTCTCCGTGATGTATTCTCATATCGATTACCTCGCTTGCCTTCTTAATAGCTCTGAATGCTGCTTCCGACACAGCCTCTGGATTTCCGACAAATGTTACGACAGTTCTATTTGTTGCAGCACCCGGATCAACATTTAAAAGCTTTACACCCTCTACCTTTTCAATCTCATCTGTGATCTGTTTAATCACCTGCATATTGCGCCCTTCACTAAAATTTGGTACGCACTCTATTAGTTTCTGAAGCATTACTATTAATATTTTTAAATTCTATTGAGTTATCAGCTGAACCCCATTTGGCATTCTTGCTCTGAGTTTCTCTGCATCCAACTCAAAAAAGTGATACGGAAAAACCATTTTAGGCCTTATTAGCTCCACTGCCTTTATAAACATATCGTCACTCATTGTATAGGGAAGATTTTTTGGAAGAAAAGCCAAGTCAATTTCACCAATCTCCTTCATCTCAGGAATAATTTCTGTATCTCCTGCTATATACAATTTAAACCCATCAAAGTCCAGGATATATCCATTCCCCTCTCCTCTGGGATGAAAAGGGTGTCCGTCATCTCTCCTGTTCTCTATGTTATAAGCATATACTGCCTTAATTCTAATCCCTTTATAATTGAACACCTCTCCCTGAGCAAGCACATTAGCTCCGTGAATACTTTTTGCAGCTTCAATATTAGTAACATAGACAGTTTTTTCAGAATCTATATGAACCAAAGCCTTGCTGTCAAGATGATCGTAATGGTGGTGAGTAAGCAGAATTAAATCTGCTTTGGGCTGAAGAGAGTAGTCAGCAACCTCGCTGTATGGATCTACGAAGATATTATTCTCTTCCCATTTTATTAACAGAGAGGCATGTCCCAAATGTTGTATGGCAATTTCGCCAAGCGGAGTTGTGAATCTTGTCATAACGAATAATTTTTTAAATAATCACGATACAGATATCTTAACACCACCTAACCAAATTTGATCAATCAGTGGCGAAGTAAACGTATATGGTATATAATCCAGAGAAGGAATATCTTTACATACTATAAAATCTGCCCTCTTTCCTCGTGCAATAGATCCGTGACTTTCTGAAAGGCCCATTGCATATGCACCATTTATTGTAACTGCATTGATAATCTCTTCTGTAGTCATTTTATATTTCAATGCTGCAAGAGCCATAATAAAACGCATATCACCATATGGCGAAGACCCCGGATTATAATTAGTTGCAAGTGCAACAGCTATGCCACTTTCAATCATTCTTCTTGCGGGAGCATATTCCATCTCCAGGAAGAATGTTGAACCAGGTAATAAAGTTGCCATTGTATCGCTGTTCTTAAGAATATTGAACTCTTCTACTCCTGTAAATTCAAGATGATCTACTGATATTGCATTATATTTTACACCTACCTGAACACCTCCGGAGAAACTCATCTGATTTGCGTGAACTTTTGCCCTTAAACCATATTTCATTCCGGCATTTAATATTCTATCAGTATCCTCCACCGTGAAAAAGCCATCTTCAGTAAATACATCCACATAATCTGCCAACTCCTCTGTAGCAATTACAGGGATCATCTCATTAATAATTTCATTAACATACTCTTCTCTTTTCCCTAAATATCTGGATGGGACAGCGTGAGCCCCAAGAAAAGTAGTTTTTACAGTTAGAGGAGTCTCTTTTTCTATTCGTTTAGCGACCCTTAACATTTTTATTTCATCCTCAGGATTGAGTCCGTATCCACTTTTAATCTCGACAGCACCTGTTCCGTAAGATAAAATTTCCCGCGCCCTAACCTCGGTTTGTCTGAAAAGTTCATTTTCATCTGTTTCGTGAAGGAGTTGAGCCGAATTTAATATTCCACCTCCCCTCGCTGCAATCTCTTTATAGGAGAGCCCTCTTACTTTATCAATAAACTCCCTCTCTCTGCTACCCGCATACACTAAATGAGTATGTGAATCACAAAAAGATGGCATCACAACCGCTCCTTTCAAATCAACAACCTCATCTGCCATATTTTCAAGCCAGTATTCCACTCCATTTGATGTAAGAGCCCGTAAAGTCTCCATT
>Ga0265295_1006298_pt1 | contig 14468 bp, 11 predicted proteins | sample Munlansysbiofilm_FD_192503 | JGI IMG/M metagenome (GOLD analysis project Ga0265295, IMG submission 192503) | Leachate microbial communities from a municipal landfill in Southern Ontario, Canada - Methane capture system biofilm | ecosystem: Engineered > Solid waste > Landfill > Unclassified ... | reverse complement strand
TAATAGAAATGGTATATGACGGTTTCTATGCAATGCTTGGTGAAATCGATCAGGAAATGTTTGATTTCATGATGAGCATGATGATGTTTAATGATTATTATGTTGTGCCTAAAGAAATGATGAGTGTTCAAATGGACACTGGAATGGGAATGCTTTCAGGCATGTTATCTTCATTATCGCCAGAGAAAGTGACTTATCTTCTTAATTCTTTAGGAGACATGATGTTAGCTTTTGAAGCTACGATGACTTTAGAAGAAAAGACATTAATAGCTGATATGTTAATCAATATTATGCCTTATATGATTGATGATGATAGTTTGACTGAAACTATGATAGCTAATTTAGTTAATCACTTCTTGCCAATGGTATTTAATGCGGGAGATGACATAGCTAGTTTCTTAAGTGCTATGACAGTTCAAAAAACACAAGCTATTATTGAGTTAGTAACTATTATCGCTATTAGTGATGATAATGATCAGGCTTTAATTAATTTAGCACAAACACTAGATGTAGTATTCGGAGATGGTTCTTTAGATTTACAAACACTTGCGGGAACAGTTTATGAGCTTTATACCGTAATGACTTATGGAGCGAATGCTCCAATAGATGTAACTACAGAAAATGCGATTAAGGGAAATATAGGCAATATATTATCTTTAGCTGCTGATATTAATTTGATGAATCCTTCTGCGTTAACTGAAGCTGATTTCTTGATTTTAGATGAGTTTGAGTTAAGATTATTTGCACTTTTAGAAGGATTGATGACTGAGTTTGATAATATGCCTACAGACTTTACAGTTGTTTATGATACTCAAGATTTCTTGGACTTAATCTATGATATGGGCTTTGATGGAACTATAGAAGATTTCAAGATTTTATTCCAAGTTTCTGATGAAGAAGATGCTTATTATTTAACAAGAGCTCTTTATAATTACATGAACTCATTTATTAGTATTAGAAACTTTTCTGATATTCAAAACTTCTTTGCTGGTATTGATCAGTTTGGTTTAACTGAATCGCAAGCAATAGATATTGCTATAATTTTACTTAAGGATATCGTTTATGAAGAATTGAATGGTTTATCAGGAGATGAAGAGTATTATCAAGATATGATTGACTATCATACTGTTTATTTAAATGAAGAAATAGCTAATATGGCAATCTACGAACAAGAGATTCTTGATTTCATAGGTAGTTTAGATGTTTCTAAACAAGCGATTAGTACTGAGTTTTGGCAAAAATGGAAAAATTTCTTCCAACATGAATATGAGTATAATGCTTATATGGATATTTTATATGTTAAAATAGATTACTACTTGCTTGATGATATCGAGAATGTTTTAATTAATATGTCTTATCTTGATCCAAGTGATCCAAACTATGCTCTAGATATGCAAGCCTATGAAGATGAGTATATTTATTGTTTAAATGAAATAGATAGCGCTTATCACGGAGATATTGATCATTTAAGATATCTGTTTGAAACAAGAGATTTAGCTTACAAAGAATATATTGAATTTGAAGCAACTTATTATGGTACTGACTATGAATATATTTTCTGGGAAATTGATGACATGGGTTATGACAGTTGGATTTATTCAGCTCAAGAATATTACCATAATGCAGCTTGGATTCAATACTATCAATTCTTGTTGAACAACACCAGCGCTTACGTTAATTATGAGTTAGAAGCATTTATGGACTTGTTAAATAACGATCCTGATTTATTTAAAGGTCTTGTTATAATACTTCTTGATGATATGCAAAATGTCACTGCTACTATGTCAGCTGATTCATTTATGGAAATTTATGATTTCATCTTCTTCATGCAAGCACCTCATGGAGTTTATCCTGATTTTAATGCTGAAGATATTCTAGCTTTAACTCAAGATATATCAAGTTTCTTAAAATTAATTGGTAATACGATTGATTTAACTGATGAAGCTAGTATTAACACTGTAATAAGTACATATCTAGGATATTATGCAGATAAGATGGGATTAACAGAAACAGAAAAAGATGCTTTTATAGCTAAAATTTCAACTGTAATTGTTAAGTATCGTGCGCACGCTGATGATATTATAGATCAAATGGTTTTATTCTTGGATGCCTTAACATTAGAAGAGATAAATCAAATTATTGATTTCGCTCATGATGTTTATTCAGGAAGATTAAATGAAATTGAAATGGCAGTTTTAGGTGCAGGGTTATTTGAAGATTTATTCAACGTAACTGGATTAGATTTAACTGTTATAATTAATGCTTATGTTGAACTTAGAATGGATGTTGAAAATGACTTTGTTTTTGATTCAACAACTTTACAATCTGAGTTTACAAGTTTCTATGACAGCACTAAAACATTAATAGGTCAAGTTGCTGCTATTGACTTAAACAATATTACTACAGGAAATATAGCTTCAGTAATTGAACTTGTTGATCGTTTACAACAATTTGGAATGTACTTTGGTAATCCAACATTAATTTTAGATGGTTACTCATATTCTTATGATAGTAGTGATTTTCATGATTTATTAATTATGATATTTAATGCAACTGAAACTGAAGTTCCATTTATAATCACTGAAATTACTACAATGTTAGGATTAGATGAAGAACAATCTTATTACAAAGTATTAGGAATTGCGATGGTTTTAAGAGATTTTGAAAATGTTCAATCACTTTCTGATATCGCAAGAATATATGATGGATTAAGGTCTATGGGATTGACAAATGCTGATATCGCTAAATATGGTATGTCGATTGTTATGGGTATGGTTTATCCTAATTTACCGGCGGATTTTGATACTCAACCTTATTATGATGAAAATGTTACTTTAACCAATAATATAGATAATTTAGATTTACAGTTAGATAATTTAGAATCAGTACTAATGGATGAAGTTGATCTATTAGATCCATCAATTCAGGATGAAGTAATGCAAGTTTGGAATTTGTATATGCCGATTGTTGATAAGGTTTTTGATAGAGAAATGTATATTAATGCATATAAGTATAATCATTATTATGATGAAAACTTATTCTATCAATTACTAGTTCCAGAGTATTATGAAAGTAATTGGGGATATATTCATGAAATATATGACATGTATAAATTATCTGAAGAAGAAATAATGTTCTATGAAGGATTGTATTATCAATATCATTATTACATAGTTATGGATTACGATTATTCTTTAAGCGTATATAATAGTTTTGCAAATGTATATTATGATTTATATGATTCAACAGGAACTCAATTATTCTCTAATTTATTAAAATCAACAATTGATTCATATTTTGACCTAACTATTCAAAAGGCAGGTGTGGTATCTACTTATAATAATAATTTAGATACAATAATGCAAATAGAAGAAAATGGTGTCATACTTGAAGTAATCTATAATTACTTATCTGACCCAGCTAATCAAGCTGTCGCAGAACAAGTATTAACTATGCTTTTAGATGAATTTGAGGTTATGAAAGATAGCGCTAGTTTCTTAGCTATGAGTGATGTTTTGGGAATGATGCAAGAAGGTTATATGATCTATGATTTAATCAATCCAGAATTTTTAGCTGATAACGTTGGGCATCTTTCAACATTATTAGGACTTATGGGATCTACTATCGATTTTAATGATCAAATAGTTTTAACTGGTTTCTTTAAAGAAGTTCTTACTACATATGTTGAAACTAAGGACTTAGATCCTACAGCTGAAGCGGCTATGATAGCTGAATATGATAATATTGTTATAACTTATCTGCCAATGTTGCTTAATATTCCTGATAAACTAAGTTCATTCTTAGCTACTATGGATGAAGCTAAGATTAGTAAAGTGTTATCTATTATTAAAATGATAGATTGGACCAACTATAGTGATAACGGTGATTTGCAAAGAATGGTTTTAGTGGGTACTTTAATTGATACGGTTTTTGCGAACGATACACTTGATTATGATTATTTAGTTACTCAAATTTATGGTTTGATTTATGATGTTTCTCTAATTGAACAAATGCCAATACCAATTAGTGTGGACAAACAAGCTGAAATTCAAGCAATTATTACTAGTTTGGATAATTTGTTAGTTCAAGCTGCTTTAGTGGCTGATATTGGAATTTTCGGTATTGATACGCAAGACATAATTGCTATAAATGATTTTATTGCAGTTTTAGAATCAATATTCTATGTAGAACAAACTCCCGTATATTAATATAGAGAATTAATAAGAATTTATTTGTTTATAAAGAACAAGAGATGTTGGGTGCATTACACCATCATCTCTTTCTTTTTTTAAAAAAAGATGAAATAATTTACTGATTATAGTAAAATGTAGGTAACGGAGAGTGCAAAAGATGATTATAAAGATTGAGTCAGATAAAAATGAATTTATTAAGGATGTATCAAAACTTAAACAGAAGAAATATCGAAATTTGACTAATCAATATTTAGTTGAAGGTCCTCATTTAATAAAGGAAGCATTACAAGCGGGAGTTTTAAAAAAGCTATTTTTTGTTAATGATATTGATTTTGATTTTGTTGATTCATATCAAGTGTCTGAGAAAGTTATGAAAAAATTATCTAGCGTAGAATCATTGCAAGGAATTATTGGGGTTTGTGAAAAGAAAAGTCAAGTTTTTTTATCTGACAAGATATTATTACTTGATAATGTTCAAGATCCTGGGAATATAGGCACTTTGATGAGGTCAGCTGTAGCTTTTGGGTTTAACACTATCGTTGCTGATAGTTCTGTTGATTTTTATAATGATAAGGTGATTAGAAGTTCTCAGGGTGCTGTTATGAAAATTAATCTAATTAATATGAATATATTAGATTTTATCGAAAGAAATCCTGATTATAGGTACTTCGTAACTGATTTAAGAAGCAATATATTTTTAGAAGACCACGATTTAAGTTATAATAAAATTGGGATCATTCTTGGTAATGAAGGGCAAGGCGTTAGTGATGATGTTATTAGAAGTGTTTCTAACAGTCTTAAGATTAGAATTCAAGATATGGAGTCTCTAAACGTTGGTGTTGCAGGAAGTATTATCATGTATGAAGTATATAAAAGGGGGATAAAATTGTGAATTATGTTTATGAGGAAAACAAGATTTATTCGAAGAATGAAGATGGTTTGTTATTGGGAGAAGTCACTTTTCCAGCAAGAGATGAGAAAAGAGTCAATATCGATCATGTTTATGTTGATATGAGTTTGAGAGGGCAAGGTATTGCCTCAGATTTAATGCTCATGGCTTATGAGTATATCAAAGAAAAGGGTTTGTTAATTATAGCTAAATGTCCTTATGCGATTAGTTGGTTTAAGAAGCATGAAGAATATCAGGATATTGTGATTAATGTAAAGACAAAAAGATAGATAAATAGGAATTTTTTCTTGAAATGTGATTGCTGTTGTGATATAATGTTGTTGCATAAGAATTAACTGAGAGGGTCGTGCCCTCTCTTTTTAATGAAAGGTATGGGATATATGAACTTAGATAGTTTAAAAGAAAGTCTAAAAGTTTTTTTAGAAAATACTCCTTATGAATTTTATGGTTTGGAGTATAATAAAAAAGGTAAAGATCGGATTCTTACAATTTATATTGATAAATTGGATGGAGTTACTATGGATGATGTTGTAGCAGCCACAAACTTGATTAATCCGTTTATTGATGATTTAGATCCTATAAAAGAGGAATACCTTTTAGAAATTAGTTCTCCAGGAGCGGAAAAAGAGCTTAGAAGTAAAGAAGCGATTAAAAAAGCAGTTGATAGGTTTGTTTATCTTGAAACATATGAACAAAAACTCGAAGGAAAATTATTGGCTTTTGATGGTGAATATTTAACCATTGTAAATAATAAGAATAAAAAAATAAAAGTAGATTATATTGATGTTAATCATATTAGATTAGCTATCAAGTTTTAGGAGAGAAAAATGACAAGTAAAGAATTTTTTAAAGCTTTAGAAGTACTATCTGAAGAAAGAGATATTCCTAAAGAGAGAATATTAGAGATTTTTGGTAGAGGATTAATTAACGCTTATAAAAAAGCTTATAACGGAAAGCAAAATGCTGAAGTGGTTTTTAATGAAGAAAAAGCGGAAATTAATTTAGTAGCTAAGACATTGGTTGTTTTGGAAGTAGATCCAGAAGCTGAACCAGGAACTCAAATTAGTTTAGCCGAAGCTAGAGAATTAAAGAAAACTGCTAAAATCGGTGATATTCTTGAAGAAAAAATTACACCAAAGAATTTTGGGAGATTAGCAGCTTCTACTGCAAAACAAATGTTAACTCAAGGGTTGAAACAACTTGAAAGAGAGAGAAATTTAGAATATTTCAATGACAAAGTTGGTGAGATGATTTCTGCTGAGTTAGTTAATATTAATGATGAGTTTGTTACGCTTGATTTAGGTAAAGATACAGAAACATCAATTCCTGCAAGAGATTTACTAGCAAGTGATCTTTTTGTGGGTAATAGAATAAGTGTTTATATTACCAAAGTAGAAGAAACAACTAAAGGACCTAAGGTTTATGTTTCTAGAACTGATAGAAATCTAGTTAAGAGATTGATGGAAAATGCAATACCAGAACTTAAGGATGGAACTATAGAGATTTTTGGTTTAGCAAGAGATCCAGGAGATAGATGTAAAGTTTGTGTTTCTTCAAATAATCCAGATGTTGATCCTGTAGGTGCTTGTTTAGGAAGAAATGGTATGAGAATTAAAAGTGTAATTGATAGTTTAAATGGTGAAAAAATGGATATCTATAAATATAGTGATGATCCAAAAGAGTTGATTTCTAATTCGATTCAGCCAGCTAAAACTATTGCAGTTATTATTGATGTTAAAGAAAAATCTGCTTTAGCTGTTGTACCAGATGATCAGTTATCACTAGCTATTGGTAAGCGTGGACAAAATGCAAGATTAGCTGTTCAATCCTGTGGTTGGAAAATAGATATTAAACCAGAAACTGATGCGATTGAACAAGGTATTAGTTTTTAAAGAAGGGTGGTTTTAAACATGAAACCAAGAAAGATTCCCATGCGTAAATGTGTAGTTCTTCAAGAACGCTTTGAAAAAAAGCAATTGATGAGAGTTGTTAAAACACCAGAAGGAAGCGTTGTTTATGATAGAACCGGTAAAGCAAATGGTAGAGGTGTCTATTTGTCTAAAAGTAAAGAAGTTATTGAAAAAGCTATGAAGACTAATGTGTTGAAGAAACATCTAGAGACAGAAATTCCTGAAGCGATTTACGAGGAATTATTTAAGGCTTTAGAAGATGAATAAAGATAAAGTTTTAAACCTTTTGGGTTTATGTAAAAAAGCTAAACTTTTAGTATCAGGAGAAATGTTTTCTTTAGAAAAAATTAAAAGCAAGCAAGCTAAATTAGTGTTTTTAGCTTCTGATGCTGGAGTAAATACCAGAAAAAGAGTCACGGATAAATGTGCTTTCTATGAAGTGAAAGTAATTACGGATTTTAGTTCTGATGAAATCAGTCGATCAATAGGCAAAAATAACCGTATGGTTGTGGCGGTACTTGATCGAGGCTTTGCGGAGAGAATGCAAATGCTATAAATTTAGAGGAAGAGGTGGTCATATGTCAAAATATATAGCCAAAAAGAAGTTCAATAAGAACAAAGAAGATTATATTGAAAAGGAAAACAACCTTATCAATAAGAAAAAGAAAAATCAATCATCAAAACCAGTTGCGGTTGCTTATAAACAAGGAATGACAGTAGCTGATTTAGCAGAACAGATGGATAAACCAGTAACTGAGATAATCAAAAAGTTAATGTTTATGAGGGTTATGGCGAATCAGAACCAAGAAATAAGTCGTGATAACGCTGAACTTTTAGCTATGGAATATAATATTGATTTCAAAGATGAAGTAATTACTGATGTCACTAGATTTGATGAAATGGAAGATATTGATGATCCAAAAGATTTAGTAAGTAGACCTCCTGTAGTAACAATTATGGGACACGTTGATCATGGTAAAACAACTTTATTGGACAATATCAGACATGCTAGAGTTGTAGATAGTGAAGCTGGTGGAATTACTCAACATATCGGTGCTTATCAAGTCGAAAAGAATGGACAAAAAATCACTTTTATCGATACTCCTGGACATGCTGCATTCACAGAAATGCGTGCTAGAGGTGCTAAGATTACTGATATAGTTGTTTTGGTTGTAGCTGCTGATGATGGAGTTATGCCACAAACACGTGAAGCAATAGACCATGCAAAAGCATCAAAATGTTCTATTATTGTTGCTGTTAATAAAATGGATAAAGTAGGAGCTAACCCAGATAGAGTTAAACAAGAACTAGCTGATTTAGACCTTTTACCAGATGACTGGGGCGGTGAAACTCCATATTGTATGATTTCAGCTTTAAAAGGAACTGGTATTGATAATTTACTTGATACAATTCAATTGGTTGCTGAAATGTTAGAATTAAAAGCTAATCCTAAGAGAAATGCTGTTGGGACTGTTATCGAAGCGAAACTTGATAAAGGTAGAGGACCTGTAGCGACTATTTTAATTGATAATGGTACTCTTAGAGTTTCAGATAACTTTGTAGCTGGTTCTACTTATGGAAAAGTAAGAGCTATGACAGATGACCTTGGAAAACAGATAGAAGTCGCAACTCCAGGGATGGCGGTAGAGATTATAGGTTTAGCTGATGTTCCTAGTGCAGGTGATCCTTTAAAAGTTTTCGATGATGAGAAGACAGTAAAAGATATTTCAGGCGAAAGAGCACAAAGACAGTTTGATAAACAACACTCAAATAAACAAGCCGTTTCTTTAGAAGATTTCTTCAGTAGAGCGGAAGGGAAATTGAAAGAACTAAAGCTTATTATTAAAGCAGATGTTCAAGGTTCAATAGAAGCGTTTAAAGGTTCTATAAATAAAATTGATGTTGAAGGTGCTTCAATTGATATCGTAAGAACAGCAGTAGGTGCTGTTACAGATACAGATGTCTTATTAGCGGAAGCTTCAGAAGCAATTATAATTGGCTTTGGAGTTGGAATTCCAAGTTCAGTAAGAGATTTAGCATCTGAGAAATCAGTTGAGATAAGAACTTATAGAGTTATATACGAAGCTTTATCTGATATTGAAGCTGCTATGAAAGGTTTACTTGACCCTGTCTTTGAACAAAAGGTTATTGGGGAAGTCGAAGTAAGAGAGACTTATAATGTTTCTAGGATTGGTACAATTGCAGGTTGTATGGTGACTAGTGGAGTTGTGCGTAAGAACTCAATTATTAAGCTTGTAAGAGATGGAAAGATTATTCTTGAAGGTAAACTAGGATCATTAAAGAGATTCAAAGATGATGTTAAAGAAGTTAAACAAGGATTTGATTGTGGTTTAACAATCGAAAATTATAACGATATAAAAATTGGAGATGTAATCGAAGTATATACTATGAAAGAGGTGGAGTAGATGGCTAATGTAAGTCATTTAGAAACAACTGTTCAAAGAGTAGTCGCTGAGATTTTAAGAGATGAAGTAAAAGATGATTTAGGGTTTATAACTATAACAGGTGTAAAAATCACTAATGAGTTATCATTTATGTATGTATATTATACTGTTTATGGGAATGAAAAAGACCTTGAAAAGACTGCTCAAACATTAGAAAGAGCTAATGGTTTTATTAAGAATCAGATAGCTAATCGTGTAAAAATGAGAAAAGTACCTACCTTAGTTTTTAAATTTGATGAATCTTTAAATAAAGGTAGAAAAATTGATGACATTATCAAAAAAATCAAGTAATTGAGTTAAAACTGTAAGCTTTATGCTTACAGTTTTTCTTTTAATTGAAACTATATAAATTTTTTGGTATAATTTAAATTAGTATGAACGAAAAAATTAGCTTAAAACTTAAACAATTGCCTGATAAGCCAGGCACTTATCAAATGAGAGATAAGTCAGGATTAATTATATATGTTGGTAAAGCCAAGAACTTAAAGAAACGAGTAAGTTCTTATTTTGTCGGTGCTCACGATGAAAAAACAACAAGACTAGTCCAAGACATTGATGATTTCACATATATAATCACCACTAATGAAAAAGAAGCTTTTTTATTAGAACTTGCTCAAATTAAGAAACATATTCCTAAGTACAATATCAAACTTGTAAGTGACAGTACTTATCCATATATTGAAGTTACAAATGAAAGACATCCGATAATTAGAACCACCAGAGATATAAAGGGAAAAAAGGGTAATATTTTTGGTCCTTATCCTAATGCTTTTTACGCTAATGAAACTGTAAAATTACTTGATACAATATTCCCTTTCAGAAAATGTAGTAAATTCCCTAAAAAAGTATGTCTATATTATCATATCAAACAATGTTTAGGACCATGTGAATATGAAGTGTCTGAAGAGACTTATAAAGACTTAATACGTAAAGTAAGATCTTTTCTTTCTGGAAATACTAAAGAGTTTATCGATGAATACCAAGAAAAGATGAGTTATCATTCTAGTAGATTAGAATTTGAAAAAGCTCAAGAGTATAAAGATTTAATTATCGCTATAAATAAGACCACAGAACAGCAACAAGTAATTTTTAACGATAATTTAGATAGAGATGTAATTAATTTCGTTACTTATGATAATTATATGTCAATAAACATATTGTTTATGAGAAATGGAAAACTACTGTTTTCAAAATCAAAAATCTTTTCATACTATGGAACTGAAGAAGAAGTATTATTAACATATTTAGCCCAATTCTATGAACAAAATCCTTTACCTAAAGAGATTCTATTACCACATGGATACAATTATGATTTATTTCCAGATATTTTAGGTGATATTATTTTTACCCCTCAAAGAGGAAGAAAAGTAAAACTATTAGAAATAGCTACTAAGAATGCCTTAGAGCATATGAATAATAATCTGCCTGTTTTCTTAAACAAAGAAAAGAAAACAATAGGTGCTTTAAGGGAACTTGAGGAAGTATTAGGAATTGATTTCATTAAAAGAATTGATATTTTTGATAATTCTTCAATTTCCGGACATAATTTAGTTTCTGCAATGGTAGTATTCACAAATGGATTGCCAGATAAAAATGAGTATAGAAAATACAAAATTAAAACTTTAGATACTCCAGATGATTATAGAATGATGAAGGAAATAATTTATCGACGTTATCAAGCAGTATTAATGGATGGGCTAGAAAAACCTGATTTAGTTGTAGTTGATGGTGGTTTAATACAGTTAAGAGCTGCTAAAGAAGTTTTAAAAGATTTAAATCTTTTTATTCCTGTAATTGGTTTAAAGAAAAATGATCGCCACAAAACTGAATCAATTATAACACAAGATGAAAAGGAGATTATTCTAGATAAGCATTCTAACCTTTATTCATTGTGTTACAAAATGCAAGAAGAGGTTCATCGCTTTGCGATTAGTTTTCAAAGAAATATTGCGAATAAATCAATTTACGGTTCTATCCTTGATACTATCCCAAAAGTTGGACCAGCAACTAAAAATAAGTTATTAAAGAAATATAAGAATTTAGAAAATATTAAAAAAGCTCCAAGAGAAGAACTTAGAGCTTTGAAGATTCAAGAAGAAGCTATTGATAATATCTATATGGCTCTTAAACAGATTCAAAAAGAATAGAGGTCAAGAAATAATGGAAGAATACATCTATGGAATACTTCATGGAGTAATTGAATCGAAACGACTGATAGCTATTAAAAGTCGGAAAAGAGTTAATTTTTATTACATGAGTAAAAGCATGTTTAAACAGTTTATGCAGTATTTTAAACCAGGAATTTATATCTTTTTGACTGTTAAAAAGGTTAAGAGAGTTTATAAAGGTTTTTTGATTCAAAATGTAGTTGCGATTGATAAATTATTATCACCTTATGGGAATAATCCTACAATATACTATGACATAAGTATTATAAAATCAGGAATTAAAGCACTTATTAATCAAGATAGGTTTAGATTGTTTATTGATTTTGAAATGAGTATGCCACCATATAATAATTATCAAAACTTTATATCTGAAATTATCCAAGTTGGATATGTATTAACAGATGAATATGGTAATGAAATAGAAAGATTCTCAAGTTATATTAAACCGATGTTATTTCCGGAGATTTCTATTAGGACCAAAAAATTCTTACACATTGAACAAAGTGATGTAGATACTGGTAAAACATATTATTATCTACATAAAAGCATCTTGCGAATTCAAAATAAATATAATCCTATTGTTTATGTATGGGGTAAAAACGATCAGTTAGAGTTAAATAAACTAAATAGAATTCATAAATTAGTAAATTTTACTAAGAATATGCAGTTTATTGATTTGTTAAGTTTACATAAAACCTATTTTGGTTTAAAAAATGATTTGGGATTGTTTAATGCTTATAATTTGTACTATGATATCGATCTCCTTAATCAAAAACATGATGCTTTGGAAGATGCTTTTGTTACAAAAGAAATTTTTTATGCTTTCAAAGATGTTTGTAATAATCGAAAATTAGTAAACCTTTAAAAAAGATGAAGAAATTCTTCATCTTTTTTTATAACACCATTATTACTGGCATTATCATAGGTTCTCTTCTTGTTTCATCATTAATATATTTTCTTAAGGATTTAATAATCTCATTTTTTATTCCAGAGATATTTAACTTATGTTTTGGGTTGAGATATTTTTCTGTTACATCAAGTACTATCTCTTGGATATCTTTTATCATCTCATCATTTTCTTCTAAATGTATGAATCCTCTAGAGATAATGTTAGGTGTACACATTACTTCATAGTTTGCTTGTGAAACTGTCAGAATAACTGATAATAATCCATCTTCAGATAATTCTCTCCGGTCTTTAATAACTAAAGATCCAACTTCTCCAATACTTTCGCTATCAACGTAAATATCTGATGTTTTTACTTTTTCACTTACAGATGCAGTATCTTTGGTTAAGACCAAAACGTCGCCATTTTCCATGATAAAAGTATTCTCCGGAAGTACTCCGGTATCAATAGCTAGTTTAGAGTGTTTTTTGAGCATTCGATACTCACCATGGATTGGCATGAAGTATTTTGGCTTCATTAATTTTAACATAAGTTTAAGTTCGTTTTGGCCTCCATGTCCAGAGGCATGAACATCAGCAAAAGGTGATTGAGTAATAACATTAGCTCCTCTTTTATAGAGCATATTTATTGTTCTATTAACACTTTCTAGATTTCCTGGAATTGGTGAAGATGATAAAATTACTGTATCTCCAGGGATAAGTGAAATTTGACGATGTGTATTAGCCGCAATTCTTGTTAGAGCAGCTAAAGGTTCACCTTGAGACCCTGTACATAAAATTGTTAAGTTTTTGTTTCTAATTTCTGAACGATTTCTAGTATATATAAAAGTTCCCTTTGGGGCTTTAATATATCCTAACTTATAACCAACATCAATGTTCTTTGTCATTGATCTACCAAATACAGCAATCTTTCTATCAGTAGCTATTGAAGCTTCGACTATTTGCTGGATTCGATGAATATTTGAGGCGAACGTTGAGATAATAATTCTTCCATCGATTGATTCGAACATTTCTTTAATGTTTTCAGAAACAACTTTTTCTGAAGTTGTAAAATCTTCCATTTCAGCATTTGTTGAGTCAGATAAAAGACATAAAACACCTTCTTCTCCAATTCTTGCCATTTTTTGATAATCTGAATCTCTACCAGTCGGAGAAAAATCAAACTTAAAATCACCTGTGTGTACAATAACACCTACTGGTGTTTTGACTTTAATACCAAATGAATCTGGGATTGAGTGATTAGTTCTAAAGAAACTAATTTCGAAATAATTAAATTTTAATGTGTCATCCTCTTGAAACTTTTGGAGATTTACAGGAAAGTCAACTCTTTCATCTAATTTTGCTTGAATAAGTCCATGACTTAGTCCTGATGCGTAAATCACTGGAATTTTTACTTGTCTTAATAAAAATGGGATTCCCCCAATGTGGTCTTCATGACCGTGAGATATGATTAAAGCTTTGATTTTATCTTCATTTTCAAGAAGATATGAGTAATCTGGGATTACATAATCAATACCCATCAAGTGATCATCCGGAAATAAAAGGCCGGAATCGATGACGATTATTTCATCTTTATACTGGACACAGTACATGTTTTTTCCTACTTCACCAAGTCCACCTAAAGCGAAAACCTTTGCCTCCTCTTTAAATACGTTTGTTTTGTTCATAATAATTTCCTTTCATAAATATTTTTATATTTAACGTAAATATTATATCTTTATTAGCTTATAAATGCAATTGATTAACTATAAAGGTTTTTTAAAAAATAGATATTATTTATTTGTTTGCTTTTTTTTGGTATAATTAATAGTTAAGGAGAAACACTCATGATAGCTCAAGTACTGGTAGATGTAAAATCGAAGAACGTTAACAAGACATATGACTATTTAGTCCCGGAAGCTTTTATGGGATTTCTT
>Ga0265295_1006297_pt1 | contig 14469 bp, 9 predicted proteins | sample Munlansysbiofilm_FD_192503 | JGI IMG/M metagenome (GOLD analysis project Ga0265295, IMG submission 192503) | Leachate microbial communities from a municipal landfill in Southern Ontario, Canada - Methane capture system biofilm | ecosystem: Engineered > Solid waste > Landfill > Unclassified ... | reverse complement strand
ATTCACCCAGTTTCCATGTGGAAGCAGGATTTAAAAAGTTCAATAATAAAGTCGCGCAAACTGGGTGAATTGGATTCGTAGCCATAAATCCGGCTTGCCTGTTCCCATAAAAAATTATCTAGCCCGCTACGGGTGATAAGTTTCATTTTCTCATCGCGGTTATCGGCCATTTCTGCCAGCAATTGCTCCAGAATAACATCAAGGCGTGGTTCAGAGCCTGCGCAGCAGGCCAGCATCTTGCGGCGAAGCGATGTCTGTGTTTCGTTCTTATCCAAGCCTTTTTTTAGGGCTTCTCGACGTTTGGCTGCCTCGAAGAAGCCATTATGCGCTTGTAATACCGGATAAAGGTCAGGGCCAAGCTCCAGCTCGGCCAGCCACAAGGCGACCTGGTCTGTACGAAAATCACTACCGCTGGCCAACTGCACATCCAGCAACCAGTTGTCTATATCAGCAGGTTGTGCACCATCGCGATAGAGCAAGAATTTTTGATCAGGCTGTTGACGCAATACCCGATACTTAACGGTGAACTCATTGTTGGTCAGTTCAATCTTTTCAACACCAGGCAGTTCCAGTGCTTCAAAATTGGCACGGAACTCGTGCCGGACGTCATACCAGAAGACAATGCGTTGTTTGCCAAACAGATTATTTAAAGCTTGTGCTAATTTTGGGTTGCTCATAAGTATCTTAGTCTTCAATCTTGGCATCAGCGACGATAGCCAATCCCTGTGCTGTCAGGCGGTATTGCTGTAATCGGCTGTTTGGTGTGTCAGGAAGGGTCATTTCAATTATATTTTTATCTAATAAATGGCGGATTTGTTTGTTCAATGCACCAGAAACGGCTTTATGCCCAAGCAAGTGGGCGAGTTCTGCTTTGCTGGCAACCTTATCAACGAGAAGTAAAGTGACTCTGGCCGCGAGTGCTGACTCTAGCCTCGACTCTAGCCTCGACTCTAGCCTCAAAGATGACTCTGGCTCAGGCTTGGCTTTTTCCGCAGAGGGAGGGAGCTGAGTTGCTGATGCCGTTGTTGTCAGCGTTTGTGCAAGAAATATCGTAATCCGCAGGTGCATTCCGATTTCTTCGATAGTTGGTTCGGGCAATTTCAACTCTTGGGCTTCACGGAAAATTCGGCTAATACCGCTACCCCATTGTTCTATAAGATGCAGTTCGCGGAAAATACGTGGTATGACCCGGTTGCGTAGGTTGGAGACACCGGCTTTCATCGCTTCGATTGTCATGCCAGGTACAAGAATACCAGGATTCTCCACTTCGATACGGTCATCGAAAAAAGCCACTCGTATTGGTGCACCCCGTTGGGAATAGTCTGCATGGACAAGCGCATTGGTGATGGCTTCCCGCAAGATCAGCAAAGGAATGCTCCAGATGTCTTTTCGTATTAAATTTGAAAAATCAGCCCCTTTCATGGCATGCTTCTTCAGGAAATCCATGACCTGCTCAACACACTCCGGGAGATGAGCATGAATCTCTATATGATCAAAAATACGTGCTTTATCTGTACCTATAAATCGTCCACATTGTATCCAGGTATCAGGAAAATGACGTTCCCGCTCTTTGCCAAACAGCAAAATAGCACCTCTGGTTGGTACTAGCTTTCCTTGCTCATGTGTTAGTAGCCGCAAGGTTAACAGTGCCTGTTCAGTTAAAATATGCTGATCGCCAAACAGTCGCTGCGCCGATTCGATGTCTACATCATCTTTGCCAAGATGTGGCATGGGTTCTTCGTCAAAAGCGACACCGGTTGTTGAACGCCTGAGTTCTGCGGTTAGTTCTGGACCAGCCTGGCGGTTGCTGGAACCCAGACGCACGAATGTTCCTTGCTCATGGCCATCGCTTCTAAGGTAATGTGGGCGTGAGCTACTGGGGAAGGTTTCAACCAGTAGGATGGTTTTACCTTCAACAGTGAGTATTTCGACATTGGGCACCAGTCGCGGCACGATGGAGTCGGCAATTATGTTACAAAGACGCTCTTCTTCATCAAGTGGTTGTTTCATACCAACGATTTGGCGGTTATCATCAATACCGATTAGCAAACGGCCACCAGCGCTATTGGCAAACGCCACCAATGTTTTAAGTATATTGCGTGGTGACGACATATCACGCTTGAATTCCAGAGTTTTTCCTTCAGGGGTTTTCAGTAATTCCGTGATTGACAGGTTCATCTTTAATCCTCGCCTTTTGCTTCCAGTCCGGCAATTTTCTTCAATGCAGAACCAAACTTCAGGTAATTAACCTTGACCCCATCATCCAGGTCAATGGCGATTTGTTGCGTCGCTAATGGGTACAGGGTGTCGTGCTCGTAATCGTCCAGCTCAAGCAGTTGTTTCTTTAGATTAGCAATTTCTTTCAGGGCACGGGATTTCTCGGCCTGGCTTGCAGTGGTGCTGATGCTGACTTGTTCCAAGTGCTGTAAATGCGCATCTAGTTTGTTACGGAAGTCGCGCAGGTAGCCCAGCACCACACTGACTGTGTCAGGGCGGTAGCGGTGCAGGTAAATCAAGGCATTGAAAGTGCCCTTGGGGCTGGAGAATAACCAGTAGATCGGGCGCTTCTTGTAGCGTTTGACGTGATCGTTGTAGAAATCACGCAGGAAGAACTTGCGAATATCCTTGCCGATGGCCTCTTCAATGAACGTCAGGTTTTCGTCATAATGCTCGTCGCCAAAGGTTGTGCGCAGGAATTGACGAAAGCGTTCCGTAATGTCATCGGCAAACCAGTCGCCGTCCAGCATGGGAATGACATTATCCTTGTCTGGGGTAAAACTGGGGTTGGGGACTTGTGCCAGGTAGTCAGCCAGGGTTTCGCCTTGGTTGGCGAGTACCAGCCCGGGTTTGTCCAGGCTATAGCGGCCGAACATGCAACCAACGGCATAGGAAATGAACTCGCGCATGGTGTCGGCCAGCAGCAACGCTTCCAGTTCTTCTTCGGTTTTGTCGCCGCCGTAGCGGTAGTGGGGGTTGCAGGTGAGGGTGATTTCTTTGAGAGGGACATCTGGAGTCAGTTCATCTTGTAGACCATAGGCTTCGATGAAAACACAGTTGTTTTCTTCCTCAAGATGTCGTGTTTTCAGCGTTGCTTCTCTCCATTGGATGCGGATCTTATGGTAGGCTTTTTCCAGGGCCACGTGAAAAAAGTTAGATTTTAACAAGCCTAAGTTGGTGAAATCCAGGGAGGTTTCGTAGGCATCCCAGTCGGCTTTGTGAGTAGATATTAATTGGTCTTGAGTATTTTTTGTCGTATTTTTATCTGGTCTAATTATTGGCATTTTGGCCATAACACCAACTTCAAAATTGAGCGTAGGTGAAAGGAACTCTAAGAACGTTAGTGCGACTTTGGAGTTTGAAAAACAAAGTACAACATCTTGGAAGCCATATTCATCATAGAAGCAAGGCCCTGCATCCCCCGGAATTATTCCGTCTGGAAACCACCGAAAGCTACATCTACCGCTACTTACTTTTGGCCAAGTAATTGCTTGCTTAAAATAAAGATGCTCACTTGGGATAATTGCTTTTCCAGTTGCCTTTATAGCAGCGCCATTTCTTTCCCAGTTTACGACTTCGTCAATGTTTCCATACCATTTCCGAAACAATCCTCCCGAATTGAATAGAAACCACTTGAACTTACTTTGCCTAGTACCTGCTTCAGTAATATTCTTGGCAATACTTTTTAAAGGCACCTCATGCCAGTAACGGACAAAGCTGGTGGAGTCGCCTGTTTGAAGGCCGCGCCTTGTTTTCCCAATTTCGTCGAAGGACTGAGCCGATGAGAAGATAGAAGTTATCCTTTCATTTATCCAGTATGCGATTGGAGTCCCTGGGATCTTCTTAAAATCCGCTTCTGACGCTCGAAAAAAATACTTCTCCATACTGTCTTCAGTCTGGTTAGTTTGTTCATTTTCATAATTCATCATCATCACTCACTAAATCATTGGTTACTACGGACGTTGGTATTTGTTGCCAATCATCGGCAACCTCTTTCCAGTTCACGTTTCGTTCTATCGGTTCGTTCTTTTCATTTTTCTCTAACCCTTCACCGGACCACACTGCCCAGAAATCTGGGTCATCTGATTTCGGACGCTGGCCGTCTGGCAATTGATTCATTTGCACTAATACGGGTAACTCTGACGCCCAGCCAAGTAAAATTGCATGCCGCGAGGGAAGGGAGGGCAAATCACGCAGTAGGCCTCGAAGGTTATCAGGTACTAATTTGTGCACTAACTCTTGATCTCGGTCATTGCTGATCCTATGCAGTAAGTAGCTGTTGCATTGGGAAAGCACTGTGGGTGAAAGTTCGCTGGGGCGCTGTGATGAAAGAACTAATCCCAGGCCGAACTTGCGACCTTCACGGGCAATTTTTTCAAAGACCTGGCAGCAAATGGCGGCGGAGTTTTGGTTTTCCGTGTCGTCTTTATATCGTTTAATAAATGTATGCGCCTCTTCCATGACAAGTACAGTAGGTAATGTATTGCCGTGATTTAGTTTGCGGTAGCGCTGCAATGACTCCAGCGTCATGCGAGCGATGGTGGCAGTGATGATATGTACGACTTCTGCGGGCACGAGCGATAGGTCAATGACGGTTATTGAACCGTTACTGGCTTTATTGTCACCTATATAATCTTTTAACCAGCCATCCAGAGATATGTTTTTCACATCACCGGTAATGGTTTTCATGCGGCTATCCGAAAGTATCGATCGAATGCGCATTAGCATGGTTTCGACATAGTCGGAGACGTTTAATAGCTCTGCGTTAGCCTCTACACTGCGCAGGAGCTGATCCCCACTAAATTCGCGGGGAACGTCTGCGTCTATGGGAAGGATGTCAGTATCGCTACCACCGAAAGCGGCATGTGCTGCTTTCGCATTGCTTAAGAGCAAGTCAACTTCGGTGCGAGTGAAATCTAAGTGTGCATTTCTTTCGCTACGCGTTCTGCAAAGGCTGTAAATATACGCACGAAATGTCGTGAGGGTAGTTTTCTCTTGTTCGCTAAATGAGTCGTTCTCTTTTAGCTCATTCTGCCACTTGTTAATTTTTTCATAGAAATTTTTGTTCTTGGGGAAGGCTGACCAAGGGCTGCCAGTATTTCGCTCAATCTGAATCACGCTTATTAATGTTCGCAGGAACCGACGCATTTCATGGCTAGGAGTTGCCGCAGCCTCTACAGTTCCATCACGCACTGAGCGTAGTGCTTGTGTCAGTGTTGGCTTCTGTGCTTTGGCACTGGCTTGTGTAAAGGCACTCCATTCAGCGCTATTCCAAAACCATAATGGTACCTGAAGTTGTTTAATTCCTTCGCTAGGTTCAACGGCAAACACCCGTACATTTCCTAAGCCCTCAAAAGCCTTAGCGTATTCACCATTAGGGTCAAGTACAATAAACCGAGCATTGGGATCGGCGCCATTGCGTGCTTTGCGTGCCTCATCCATGGACCAACGGATTAATCCTGCCACTGAGCAGGATTTGCCACTGCCGGTATTACCCAGCACGGCCAGGTGGCGACCGAATAGGCGATCAGGATCAATCTTTACTTCCGCATTTGCTGCTAAAGGGCTAATGCCAATTTTGACTCGTCGATTTTCACCCGACTCAACTATGGAACGCAGCTGATTTTGTGTCGGTAGTAGAACTGGATCGCCGACTGTGGGGTAGCCTTCAACGCCGCGCCGGAAAATATAACTATCCTCACCGTTGGCTTGCTTGTCGGCATAGAACAGGCATCCCAAAGGGTTCAGGCTCATCTTGCGTAGTGGATACGGTAAATCTAGTAGTCCGAAGTCCTGCATGCCCTTGCGTTTTGGGTATTGTGATCGCTCAATGGTGATCCATTCCACTTGCGCCACAAGATAACCCTCGTCACTAGGCACAAGAACATATCCGTTGATGCGCGGGAATGGGCGTGGGATGCCGGTGTTTAAAGCAACCGAATCGGGGGCTTCAATATCCAGCAGCACCTTGATTTCATCTGGAGAAACAAAATCAATGCTGCCTATGCGCAGAGAGTCGGCGTAGGCTAGAGGCGAAATGCTCATGTCAGATCATCCACGCTAACCCCATCTTTATTTTTATTTTCTGTGGATGCCGGGTGTTGTTCGGAGCCGAAGCGCTGTTTTAGTAGCTCACTCATACGGAAAGTGGTTTTGTCGATAGCCGCTTTGGGTAAGAAAGTTTCTGTGAGCGTTTGTAGATCAGAAAGATCAGGGCCGATCATTAAGCTGATTTGAGAGTCACGCCCTAATTCTTTGTAGGTTTTCATAATTCGACCCTGAGGGTCGTTATAAGAAATGACCACTAAATGGGTCGATGGAATAGTGAGCATGTCACGGATCACGCGATTGATATGCTCATCGCCGAAACTGTAACCGTAGGTGACCAGTGTGCTGTTGGGACGACAGATGGCAGCAGCCAGGTCACGAAATAGTTCCACGTAGGGGTAGTCGGAAGTCTCTCTATCCTTTGCGGCGTTGGGATAGATCATCAACGCATGTGCACTAGCATTGTTTAACCCAGGTGCTTTCAAATATGGTTCGACTTGTTCCGCGCCAAAGGGTAGACCAAGGCGGCGGATATCTTTGTCTGTTTGTACCCAGTCTACAGAACCGTGTAGTTTTGTAAACCGTGTCACACCTTCCAGATAACGAGGTTCGCCACGAATACCGGGAGGGTTGTAGTGCATGTCTAGATCCAGTCGTGAAGATCGGAAAATCGGCATTAAATTGCCAAGAAAGCGATCTAGCAAATGTAAACCGGCCAATTCTGCACCCGCTTCAATCAGGCGGTCATAGTTAGTAGTGAAAATATTTAATCGGTCCCGGACGCCTGAGCGGCTTGCAAAGCTCATCAAGAAAGTGACGAGAGTGTTGAAGGCTCGTTCGCGTTGGGGCTCTTTGGCCGTGGCTATACCAGTTTCACTTGTGAGGATGGACTGAGCAAAACGCTGTAAAGTTGCGTCTATGTCGTCACGTAATGTATTGGCTCTGATGTTTTCGCCCACGATCTCTAAACCACGAAGCAATTCATTGGCGACCCGAAGCTGATCTTCAATATTAGGGTTTTCGCGTCCTGCTTTAACTGCCGAGTCTTTAGCTGCGATAACAATCTTGTTGTTATCGTCGCCTGTAGTGACTGCCCCGGTCATGTCAGTGGCTGCTTTACCAGCAGCTATATAGTGGACGGCGTGGGTGAGTCCAGAACCTGCCAGTAGGGAAAGATGCTCCGACTGAAATAGTGAGGTTAACCAAGGCTCGACGCGGCTGCGGAGCTCTTTGTGGCTAAAGGGTTGGCCCTCGTTAGTCCACGATGCTTTTGAGTCAGCACATAACGTGAATTTTCCCTCTTCGCCGGAGCTTTCAAAATAAACAGGAAAATGGTCGTCGCGAACTTTTAGAGTGTTCTTTTGTGTGCTTGTGGACGTATTTTTTTCTGATTCTGTAAGATTGGAACCATCGCTCATTGTGCCGGATGCATTTAACTTTTCTTCGGTCATTTTGGTATCCTATTTGTGATTCTGTTTTTATTTTTGAACGTTGCTTTTATTTTTCTGCTCTGTTTTGACAGTTGATACTTCTGCAAGCGACTTTGAACAGCATTGGGCAATGTGCATTCAATTAGCTTGGCTTCCAGCAACTTTTTAATGGTCCGCTTGAACGCCAGCGTTTTGCTTTTTGATTGTTGCAGGAGAGAGGACGCAGGGGAAGTCATTGAATGGCCCTTTGGAATATCTTGGACTTTTCTTCTTCCGAGTCACCACTCACCAAGCGCAGATAAGCACCTTTGTATTCCGGCTTGTGCATGTTTTCCAGCACAAAAGCAGTTGTAGAGACAACTTCACCACCAATACTGTCAAATGCTCGCGCTCCCAAGTGAGCCATTGATAAGATAGTGTGTTGGTCGAGGATGAAGGTGCGCAGCTTTTCATACGACGATAAAAACATCCAGCTTTGCATTGTGATCATTCCGACTGTGCCTTGTGGCATAGTTAGTTGCAGGTTCCGTTCGATAAACATGGCGAACATGTCGGCCTTGCTGTCGGGATAATTGCTTTTAGCCCAAGCGGCCAACCGACCGTTCATACCTTTGCCTCCCATATACGGTGGGTTAGCAACTACAACATGATATTTGGTACTTAAGTAATCTGCCTGTTGTAGAGCCGTAAGCACTTTATTGTGTGTACCTGATAAGAACAAGTTGCCAGCCAGGTCTTTGGCTGTTAGCACTGAAAGTACATCTTGAACGTTGTTCAGTTTGGGGCGAATCAGTGAGCCGAAGTTGTCGGCTTCGTCAAACTGAGCTAGCGTTTCGCACAGTTCCACCGTAAACAGATCACGACCTATGGCAGTCATGTATTCATCCAGTTCATTATTGGTGAAGACAATTTTTTCCAACACGCAGATGTTTGGTTCTATTCCTTTATTAAGGAAGCGACGTTGTTTGGCACGTGCTTTCATTGTGAGGGCGAATGCGGCCAGATCACCGGCCCGTTCATCCAGTTCTATGCCATAGAGGTTGTTAGTCAGGATCTTTTCGGGAATTTCACTTGGATCTGTGCCTGCTTCTTCATAGATGGCATAAAGTAGGTCAAAGGCGTAAGTCAGCATGTGCCCGGAGCCGCAGGCTGGGTCACAAATCTTGATGTCTTCAGGCTTTTGGATTTTCAGGAAATCAGTTTCCGGTTGCTCGGGCTTGATGTAGTATGCCATCTGGCTCGCAAGCGGGGAGTTCGGGTGGTTTAGCATCCACAAACGGCCCAGGGAGTTCTCTACTAGGTAACGAACAATCCAGTGTGGGGTAAAGAGCTGGGTCGCAGCCGGAATATTTTCAGGGGTGACTTTTTGGTTTTTTTTCAGGCCAGCAAATACCTCATCTTTCTTTTCTGAGATGTAGAATTGGTACAGCCAACCAATCACTTCCACATCCTGGCAATCTTCTGTTGCCATGGCTTCACGCGTTGCAGCTAAAATCGAGTTTGCCGAGAGCAGATCGTTTGGCATCAACAGTTCAGTGTAGTCGGTAATATGCTCAAACAGATAGGGCATGGCCCGGCTAAAACTATTGCACTCAGCAACTAATAACAAACGATAGGCTTCTTGCTGTGGATCGCGGCTGGGGATGGTGCCGTTTAACAGGGCGTTTATTTTATCTCGGGTTTTTGCCGGGCAGCGTTCTTCATCAATATGCCCCATTTTGGCTTCGGCCAGAATTTCTGGTTGTACCTGGGCGTCATCGGCGGGAGACACCACGCGAATGCGGGTGTAGCCATTGACATCCATGAAACGTATCGCGCAAAAGCGGTTAAACCAGGTATAAGCGACCTTTTCAATTACCTGTTCGCGGCTGGTTTGTTGAATCTGTTTTTCCAGTTCGCTTACCGCTGATGGGTTTTCACGGCGGGCCGCGCTTGAGGGTGCCAGTACCAGGTCTAATTTGGCGGTAACTTGTTCAAGCAGGCTGCGTCTAGCCAGCTGGGCGAATTTTTTTAATTTTCCGGTATCCATGGGTCTCTCTTAAATTTGTACACGATTGCCCGCCTGGATTTCTTTCAACCAGGCTTCTCGCAGTTTTTCCAGGTAATCGTTTAGTTCGGCTTCAGTGGATAGCCAGGGCTTTGTGAAAGGCACGTTGATAGCGCGGGCTGCCACTACGCGAGGTGGCGCAACAACAGGTTTTTCTGTAAATGCTGTAATGGCAGAAGGCGTATCATTGGTGTGCTGTGGTGATGTTGTGAGTTGGTCAGACACATGTGGTGCCGGAGCTGCTGAGAGTTCTGCCAATTCAACCAGCCTTAGCAGCAGTTGCGGATACTGGATTTCCTCAAAATTGCGTAGCTGATCGCGAATCATGGCGATACGCTGCTGGTTTTGAAGCGTTTGCCTGGTTTGTTCAAAGGGTGTCGTTAGTGTGACTTGTTGATCTTTGGTAAGCTTGGGGAATTCTGGTGTGCCATGAAGGCGCTGTTCCAGGTCATCAAGCTTGAGATTTGCAGCGGCTTTTTCGGTGGCCAGCTGCGCGGTGATGCCAAGCTCCAACTCATGGAGTAGGGGCTTGAGTTGCTGAAGACGATTACCTTTATAGGGAGTAGGATCTGCCAGGATGGCTTTGATGGGGTCAACTTCAGCAGCAGGCAAGTAAGCAAAGTTATCTTCTTGCTCCAGGATAATCTTGCGAGCGGTATCGTAAATGGCTTTTTGCGGACTGCTCATGAACCGGGTCAACGGTTCAATGACTTGCTCCTTCATATCCAGCAGGTCATCATCGGCGCGAGACAGTTCGGTCAGAAACCAGGAATGGCTTTTGCTAGCTAGCTCTTTGAGTTTAAGCAGCACATCATCCAGGATAGAAAGAAACGGATACTGGGCTTTTTGTCCATGCAGCTCGATTAGTGCCAGCTTCTGGTCTTTAATGGCTTCTATGGTTTCTATTGCCAGTGCCTTGGCATCGTTGGAACGCGCAGGGCGATTAAAAAACTCTGAAAAGAAGTCTTTCAGGCAGCGTACTTGTGAGGCGGTAAATTCTACTTGCGGCTCCAGTACGACACTAGCGTGTGCATTGGTGTTGGTAAGTGCTTTTTCCAGCTCATCGCCTTCAAGCACGTTGCTGTTTTGTTTGGCCTCTAGTTTGCCTCGGGCAAATAGCAGGGCAAGGTTGCACAGAATAGCGGCGTAATACCAGCCATAGGGTCGTCGCTCAAACTTTTCTAATAAGTTTTTGACGGTTGTTCGAATGCCACTTTTGGCGTTGCTTTGTATGAAAGCCAGTAATTCCTGCTCAGCTTCTGTTAGGCTGGTCGCATCGTTACTGATTAGGGCGTTTTGCGATTGCATCAAATATTTGCCGATATCTGCCTCGGTATAGACGGTATCGCGCAGCATACGCAAGTTGGCATAGCACGTTTCAATCAGTTGGAAAAAACCTTTTAATACGCGGGTTTGGCCATCAACGCTATTGATTTCAAGGTCTGTTGCATTAACAATTAGCGTAGCGTGCCCCAACAGGTGTTTGATGCGGGTTTCCAGCTCACCTAAGCGGTCACGGTTCTGGAAGCCCTTGCTTTCCAGAATGCGCTTAACACTGTCTTGCTGTGTTGAAATATTTTGTTTGATGTACTTTTCAGTACGCCGGTGCATGGTCAAATCTTGCATGAAGCGGGCATCGGCTGGCAATACAATACGTAGTTCGCTATGGCCCATGCTTTGCATACGCTGCTTATGCAGGTCATCAAAACCATCGCTCATTGAGGTGATAACGTGAATGGCCAGTTCGTGTTCTCGGCCCAACAAGCGATCGTCCATTTTGCGGGCATAAACGTAGTCTTGACCATTGCTGTATCGTATTTTTCTCTGTCGAATAACTCCGTCAAAAATCAGCTTTTCAAGTTCACCAGCAATGTCAGAGGCTTCAACTTCGGTATTTTTGATTTCTTCTTCGATGTCTTTTTCTTCATCGGTCAGGTATTCGTAGATCTCACCGTTGCGCTGGATGTAGGTTTGCTGCTCAAGCAGGTTGAGTGCATTTTCCACCCGTTGAAGGTGGGCGGAAATATCATCATTGAAGCGTTCTAACATCAACACGCTAATGTTTCGTAGCGATGCCTTAAATTCTTTTACATATTTAACCAAAAATAAGGCTTTAAGCACGCGAACAGCATAGTCGTCACCCAGGTGGCGTTCGGCATTATTAATTGCACTTTGAATTGCGCTTTTCAGGGCACCACGAATACCTTCAAACATACGGTCAAAGGTCGCCAGTTGGCCAATTTTTTGCTCATCGATGGCCATAGCCACTTCACGGAATACCCCTAGCATAGAACGTTCACCTACCGAATTGGCCTTGCCTTCGAAGCCATTATGCATGGAGAGGCCGCGAATAGCGGACTGGAACAGGGGGAATTGATACGGAATGAAGGGGTAGCAGTAGATAAAGTGTTCAGCGTTTTGGAAGTTTTTGTAGTGCTGGGCACCGTCTGAAAAATCAAAGAGTGTTTTGAAGTTGTTGGCTTGCTGTCCGTATACTGTTTTCAGTAGGGCGACACCTTGTTCATTTTTGGTAAGCAGGCGCTTTTGGATAACTTCGGCGACATCGGCACTGGTCAGTTTCAGGCGGTTGGCAAAGCGGGCCTGGATTTTTGAAAAGTCATTGCTTTCTTTGGTGCTCATTTCACCCAGCACCGAGTCCATTTCTTCTTGGGCCGTTACAATGATCCAGGCACGGCCTTGGCATTTGGTGGCCAGGCTTTCGGCTACCGTTTGCAGGTTGGTCATCAGCTTGGTATTTTCCGCAATATACTGCCCAACTTCATCAACAAAAAAGTTTAAACGGAAATTGGCGGGTTGTTTGTCAAGCCAGGCTTTGACTTGATTGCTGAAATCTTCAATGGATAGGGTGTATTGGCTACGGTACTTGTCTAGAATACCTTTGGCTAGGGTTGGGTCTTCACCGGTGATTTGTGCATAGGCACGGGCAATATTGCCCGCTTCCAACAGGGCTTGTTCACGGCCTCGTTCCCATGGTTTCTTAGCCAGTAATTGATAGGCTTCTTTAAATGTGCTGAACTGGTTACGGCTATCCAAATCGCGCTCAAACTGAGCAATATAGCCTTGCTTGCCAAAATAGCCGCACATCTCATTGAATACTTTTACAAAGACAGAAAGCAGGGCGTCCAACTGGTTCTTGCTGATAATATCGGCTTTTTGGTCAATGTTGAACAGAATGCTTTTTGACGGGATGCTGATTGCTTTTTTGAGCTTGGCTTGTAACAGCGCATCGTCTTTTGGAATTTTGGGCAGGAACAGGTCCAAGGCTGTTGTCCCGTCGACTTGGCGGTTTTCAAGGAGCAGTGCCAGCATTTTGAGCAGGTGCGATTTACCCGAGCCAAAAAAACCAGATACCCAAACGCCATTGGCACCGTGGTAATCGTTGTAGGCCTCAAGGAAAGCATCAAGCCGTTTAGCCACTTCATTGGTTAATACATATTCATTAAGCTCGTTGTAAAGACTGCTTTCATCGTCAGCTTTAATGACTCCTTCGATAGGACGGCTAACTGGATTTAGAAAAATTTCATTGAGTTTCATGTACTGCTTCCTTATGCCTGAGTCTCGTAAATATTGAATGCGCGATAGTATTTGTCGTCGTGAAGACGGCCAAACAGTTCCAATGAAGCGCCTTGCTCCAAAGAGTATTTGTATTCACCAGGAAAGAACATAACCGTGGGTTTGCCTTTGGCTGTGCTTTGCAGATTATTTAATACATTATGAGAGCGTATATAGGGGAATACCTCACCAATGCCAGAAAGAAACAGAACATCGAATTCGGATTTTGCAAGGATTCCGGCTATGGCCGGAATAAGATGTTCTATAGGATCCAGCACATTTTGCAGGAGCTCTAGCAAGCCTTCTTTGCTGTAATCAGACTCATTGTTGATGATTTCTTCCCACACACTGATACCTTCTTCACTGCCTTCCCGGGATTTAAGTAGCTCAATTGACAGATCATATAGATTGATTTCCAGTACCGATACGCCACGATCGCCCAGACATGGAATACTTAGACTGGCCAGTTTGTTAGCCAATTGATGTTGCAGGCGTTGCATTTGGATTGCTTCTGATGGGAGGAAGTCACAAATATAGAAAGGCAGGTCATTATTGAGCCCCTTCATTTGTAGGAAACGCTCCCCACTGATCACGGCAAGCAAATGATCGAAACGTTCGGCGAGTGGTTGTTCACGTAGTTTTGGGCTCATTGCAGCCACCTTTTAATATCGGCATCTGATGCACAAAAAATATTAAGGTTATTAGGGTCATGCTTTGCTAATAATTTAGCCAGTTGTGGTGTCAGCAAGGTGGGTTGAATTAATCCGCTAGTGGAAAGCAAATCGGCATCTTTTAGCATACGAAACAGGTTTTGCCTTAGCTTTTGAAGCGTTGATGCCGCAAGATCATCCAGCTCGGCATGCCATACAGCTTTGCTATTTACAAAGGCATCAAAGTCGTTAAGGGTTAGATGATAGCGCAGTGTAAGAAAGTGCTCACGTAGCACTTCAACCGCAAAGTCATGAATAAAGGTATAACGCCGGCATGTGGCCGCCCAAAGCAGGTAGCCTTGCTCGCGTCTGGTGGTAGTTATTAGAAACTTGAGTTCGTTTAAAGAAAGCAGCTCCAGTCTTGCGATGAGCTCTTTGCTGATTCGGGTTGCTGCTGTATTGGTACGTACTTGCAATAGATTTTCTTCGCGGACCTTGTCACGGGTGGATTGCCAGTTACCTATGGATAAGTAGCATTCAGCCACCAGCGGAGCCTCTTGTAAAAAGAGACTACCAGTCGTAAAGGAGAGTTTGTAATGCTGGGGACTCATTCTTTATCGCTTTTTCGTGGTTTGTTGCTAGCCCCGTCAGCTTTTACCCAAGCGTCTATTTCTGGGATTTGAAATTTCCATAAACGACCTACTTTATGGGCTGGCATTTGACG
>Ga0265295_1006295_pt1 | contig 14475 bp, 14 predicted proteins | sample Munlansysbiofilm_FD_192503 | JGI IMG/M metagenome (GOLD analysis project Ga0265295, IMG submission 192503) | Leachate microbial communities from a municipal landfill in Southern Ontario, Canada - Methane capture system biofilm | ecosystem: Engineered > Solid waste > Landfill > Unclassified ... | reverse complement strand
TTACTGCGTGTCATCAGTGGCCGAAAACCGCTTTGACCGTTGATTGCTCAGCGCATAAAAAAGGGTTACAGCTATAAACTGTAACCCTTTGTTTTATTTGGTCGGGACGGAGTGATTCGAACACTCGACCCCTAGCACCCCATGCTGTTAAAGTATGTATTCTGATGGACGTGTGTGGACGCCTGTGTATAGGCTTTGGCCTAGTGTTTATAGGGGTTTCAGGCTATAATGCTGTCCATTAGGGTCTACACTAGCCTACTTGCTGCTACCTTTTGTGTTTACCCCTTTGTTTACCCCTTTTTGAATGGTAAGTAATATGACTAGGTATCCAAAGACTGGTAAAGGTACAAAGTGGACGATTCGGGAGCTGAGTGCGATCCCTGCTGAATGGCACGGTGATACTCTTTCTGATAGTGGCGGTTTGTCTGGTGAGGTTCGCTTCATTAGCAATGGTAATGCGTCTATTCGCTTTAAATATGCCTTTCGCTGGGAAGGCAAAGTCAAGTGGTATCAGTTAGGGACGTTCCCAGGGATTGGTATTGCTGACATACGGGCGGAGCGTGACCGTGCTCGTCAGTTGGTGGCTGAGGGCATCAATCCGGTAGATTCAAAAAAAGCCACAAAGATAGAGGCGCAAGCCGCCATAGAAGCGACTATTGCTGAAGCTAAGCGGCAGGACACAGAAAACCTGACTGTTGCTGAGTTGTTTAACGAGTGGTTGAGAAAAGGAGTCGCCCGACAAGATGGTAATGCTGAGTTGGAGCGGAGCTTCAATAAAGACGTACTACCAATAATCGGTCAAAAGGCGATCCGTGAGCTGAAAGATGATGATCTGCTCGATGTGCTAAATAGTGTTCGCCAGCGTGGAGTTAACCGGCACATCGTAATTCTAAACAGCGACATTGGTCAGATGCTGCGCTGGGCTGAAAAACGCCAGCCGTGGCGAAAACTGATGGCTGATGGTAATCCAGCAGATCTTATTGACGTCGAAACACTGCTTGATCCAGATTATGAGACCGAGCGTGAAAGAGTGCTGAGCTCAGAAGAAATTAGAGAGCTGAGAGATATTCTCGCCAAGCTTGAGTCAGATTATGCTGCGTTGCCAGCAGGTGAGAAGTACTCAGGTATTCGCCCTGTAAATAATCGTGTGCAGAGTGCGGTATGGATATGTCTAGGTACGCTTTGTCGAATAGGGGAGTTGCTGCAGGCTGAATGGAGGCATATTGACCTAAATGCAGGTACATGGCTCATTCCGGCCAAAAATGCCAAAGGCAAGCGTGGCAAGAAACAAGACCATCATATATTTTTATCCTCGCTTTCTATTACTCAGTTTAAACGGCTCAAGGCTGAAACTGGCCAAAGTTTGTTTTGCTTTCCAAATAGGAAAGGCGATGCCCATGTGTGTCTTAAAACAATTAGTAAGTTAATCGGAGATCGTCAGTGTAGATTTAAGCGTCGCAGTAAACCGTTATCCGGTCGGCAGCACAATGACACCCTGGTGCTGTCTGGTGGGGCTAATGGCGAGTGGACTCCGCATGACATGAGGCGCACTGGTGCAACCATTATGCAAAGTCTGGGTGTGCCTCTGGATATCATCGATCGATGCCAGAATCACGTCATGGCAGGGAAGGTGCGCCGACATTATTTGCATCACAACTACGCAGAAGAGAAAACAAAAGCATGGAGGTTGCTGGGTGAGCACATAGAAACAGTTCTTAGTACGGATAATGTTGTCCTGATTCAGAAGATGGCATAACAGTGCTGGGCACAAGGTTTTTCTTGCCCTGGTGCGCTACTTGCGGGCTCAGCTTGTCAGCTATCTTTAATGTGTGACTCGATAGGTTGAGCTTCAATTTGACTGTCTGGTGTTGTGAGGTTTTTCTGAGTAGTTTCCGCGCAATTAGATTGGGATTTAGTCATAAGCAGAGGGGTAGACCGGTACTCCTGCTCATCTTTCTTAGCTCTGCTTTCAGCAGCTTTCTTTCAGCCGCTGGGTTAGCAAAGCACCGTATATTGGCCATCAATATCTGCTGCCTGCTCACCCTGCCATTTATTCGAAATTCTTTCTCCAGCCGCTAGAGTGGTAATTACTCCTATCCGTACGGGGTCTTCTGGCCGGATTTAAGTCTGTGACATCTTGCTGCGAAGCTGAGTGTGAACCTACTCGCTCGTAGGCATCTTGTGGCTCTTTTCCGGCTTCATGTGGCTCAGTGTTTTGTCCTTCCACAGGCGCTGCCGCTGCGCCTGGCTCTGTCTCGACCTTGTCTTTTTGAGTCTCTTCAAGCTCACCATCTAATGGGGTGGTACTCGCTTCTTGTGGCGGCAGATTTGGCTCGCTTGGTGCTGGCTCTGTTGTATTCTGCATGCCGAGCAGGTTCGCAGGGAGCGCCAGGTTTTCCTCGGCAATGTTGAGCTGTGCATCAGGCTTCTCATACGCTTCAATTGATGTAGCTGTAGCCGCTGTAGAGTCCTTCAATCTGCTTTCTGGTTGATCCTCATTAGTAAGCTTTGATAGCTCCGATCTGTGTTTTAGCACATCTTTTGGTATTTCAGCCGCCTCAGTTGTGCTCGCCTTTTGTAATTGTGCAGTTGAGTCCTCTAGCGGATGCTTGCTGTATGGGTTTAGCAGCTCTCTAGGAATTGGTTGATGCTTCTCCGTATTTGTGGACGGCTCTGAGCTCTGGTCATCAGGTTCTTCGGGCGTTCCGGCGACTTTGACTTCATTTTCGTGGGCTGTTGGAGCGTCAGCCTCTGATGCTGGGCTGTCCTTCTGAGGCGGTTCAGACAGCTCCTTCTGCTGGTCAGCGTTGCTGTTCAGTTCGATAGGTGGCTTTTTTTCAGGTATGTGGTTAGCTGTCAGGCTTTCAGTAGTTTCTGCGAGAGAAGCTGGTGGGTGCGCTTCTTCTTCGCTTGCATGCACAAGCTGCTTGAAGCCCTCATTGGGGCGTGTGTACGACGGGTATGTGTCTTTACGTCTTGTTGAGTCAGCATGGATCTTGAAAAGCACTGCTATTTCTAGTGCGACTGAGCTGTTTGCGTTAGTGGGTAGACTGTCCTCACCCTTGAGTTTTTTTGCCAGTGAGTCTAGCCGATTGCTGGTTGACTTGGTGAGTCTTGAAGAGATTCTGAGGGGCTTGGAGCGGCTTGTGATATAGATGTCGTTGTTGGCTATTGCCTCCTTTATTTTGTCAATATTTTCTAAGGCCTCTGCTATGGCTAGTTTTACATTTTCTGAGCTTTTTAATTCAGGTTTGAGCTCCGTCTGCTGAGAAAAATATTGAGATACAGTGAAGGTTTTGTTGACGGCTTCATCTTTGTTTTTTGGGAGGTTTTTTTTGAGGTGGTATTTTATTCGCCTGTAATATTTGTCCCGAATCGTAAGGTTTGTGTATTCGTACTCACTGAGGCGGTCAATTTCCATCACGACATCGGCACGTGAGTAAAATGGTTTTCCAAATGCTTCTGTTGCAGCCTGAAGCAGCTTGGCGTTCCCGGTTTTTTGTAGTGCATCAGTATCATGTTTAAGCAATGCTGGCCATTGTATCAAAAAAGAATCTGGGTTCCTCCGAGGGTAAGAGTAGGCTGCTGCTAGCAATGTCAGTATAAGATCGCCTTTTTGTGACGGCACATCCAGAACAGAGTAGCGGAATTTATAAGTGTTTATTAGTTTTTGAGTTTTGGCATATTCTTTGACGCTTCCTAGCTCGGGGTAGTGGTGCGAGATAAAGTTTTTCAGCCGCAGATGGCTACTGTAGTTTGACTTGTTGTTTAGCGCGCCTCTGAAGGCTGGGGAGAGTACAGAGAGGTTTCTGATAAACAAGCTTGGGCTTTTCTCAAGGCAGGTAATAAGTAATCTTTTTGTTTCCTCCCTTGAATTAAGATCATCAAGTGCAGGTTTGACTGCTTCGGTTTTATCGAATCCATATCTGAAATTTAACCAGCTTGGTTCGGGGTTAATACATCCCTTGTCTTCTATGCTCTCCAATGAATACTGGTGGCTCATCCATACAAGCAGAGGTAGGGCTGTCGAATCTGGTATGCCGTCAATCAGTTTAGTGGCTTTCTTGTGTATCGCATCGTTCAGGGCTAGGCTGGCGTCGTTCGTTGCTTTCCGAGTATAGACTCGGTGCCCAGACACATGAGTTTCTTCGCTTCCGGCTTTGATGGCTGCTTCGTCTAAAGCCTTCCCTCCTCGGACCTCATGCCCTTGCTTTTTCAAGAAACTTAGCACCTCGTCGTAGCTGCTAGCGTATCTGTTCCTATTGCGACTGTTGTATGCCATTTAAGAGATGTCCTTACGGAGGTGTTGCTGACGTCTATATTACGTCAAATATTACGTATAATATTACGTAAATAGGTTTGCGTCCACTATACGTAATTACTGGCTTACAGGGGTGTTTTTTGCCGTTTTAGGGGGGTAGCGCTCTGTCATGGGCTTGATTTTCATCTGCTTACGGGCACTGGCTGCCTAGCGAATTAAAACTCCTGATTACGCATAAGGCTTAGCTAGCTTCAAGAGCCGGCAAGGTATGTACGTTGTCCGTGCTGCCACCGTCAGTAATCGCGAGATAGCTGCAAGGCTGAGATGCCACTCTTGCTCTGGGTGAGCAGGTAGATTGCCAGGAACCAAGCCGTCAGAGGAGGGTGCGTGGTATGGAAGAGCGTGCCGCTGGTATTGTCCCTGCGAGGGCTAGCAGTGGGTCGTATTGCTGCACTGAGGGCATACGAGGTCGGGATTCTCGGAGCCACGACGCCGGAAGAGAGCAGCCTGACACTGCTGTTTTGTGGTGTACTGCTTGAGAAAGGCGGCAGGCCTGCCTTGAATAGGGTTACGAGTCATGGTGATAATTCTTTGACCATCCGAGTATTTTCAATATAGCTCAAGGTCAGGTGTATGGCTGTGAAGATGAGTGATGAGGTAAAAGTTTACTCAAACTGATCCTGCTATGTTCAATCACATAGAGGATCAAAAAATGAAATTCATTAAGATTAGTGAAGTCATGGCATTGACAAGCCTTGCACGTTCAACCGTCTATAAATTTGCTTCAGAGGGTAGATTTCCAAAGCAAGTGGCTTTAGGCGCTAATTGCGTCGCATGGGTCGAAGAAGAAGTGCTGAATTGGATGGCAGCCCATATTGAGATGCGTAACAATAAGCTAAATATTTAGCCGCTGCTTCAAGTAAAACTAGCGTAATTTTACCAGACCAAACCAACACACCCACCTAAACTCAAAACGCCTGCCAGCCCGTCCAACAGGTTTTACTGTTCCTAGAGATCTTCAGCATCTCAAGCAGTGTTCTTGTCGGTTATAGTAATATGCTTTAACCAATCAATATCTTAGGTTTATCAGATCAAAGACACTGATGACAAGAATCAGTTAATTTCTCACTGACACCTTCAACTGACTACACACAGATTGTTACTGGAAAACCATTAATCCAGTGATACCTATTTCTGTGCCTAGTTGAAAAGCTCTGACTAATCAGGACAGGCATCGCAGGCTACCTAACAAAGGTAACCGTAATGACTCGCAGAACCCGTGACACCCTCGTATATGGCAGTAGCTACGAAGGCTACCCACTCATGGAAGATAAAGGCCCATTTGTAAAAAACTGTTTAGACAAAATCATTGACGTTATGAACGCATCGCTTGACGAGCACCCAAGAACATTTGCAGTCCGGTTTGATCTGAGGCTTCCATCTAGCCTTGAAGTATTCTCAGAATCCAGGTTGATTGATCGATTTATTTCATCACTCAAGTCTAAGGTTCAACACGCTCGCGCTAGAGCCAGCAGGCATAGTGACAGAACTCATACAACCAGCGTTAGGTACGTATGGGCACGTGAGATCGGTAACAGGGGTAGACCACACTACCACTTCGTCACCTTTCTCAATCGAGATGCTTTCAATTCACTAGGTAGATATGAGCGAGGTAGAGATAACCTGTTTAATAGAATTTCAGAAGCCTGGGCTAGCGCTTTAGATATTACTGCTGAGGACACTACAGGTTTGGCTGAGATTCCTAGAAACGCTATTTACAGAATCAGAGCGGATGATCTGGATAGTCAGGATAAGTTTTTTTATCGTGCTAGCTACCTGGCTAAGGAGGCAACTAAAGTGATGGGGCATAGGCAGCGTTTTGGAGGAAGTAGAAGCTAGCAGGTCGCTGCGTGTAGAAGTCCAGCTGAGAGACGTCTCTCATGCAGCTGCAGAGTCGTTCAGGCTTGCAGTCACGCGGTTACTGATACTTAGCTTGGATCGTTGACTCGGCGCGTCACGGAGCTGCCCTTGCCATTCGCTAGTAATTAACATCTAATAACGATCATAAATCGCTAAGGATGATGATCTTCATACAGAGATCTTTCACCTCATTAGTTCATGCTGGGCGTACACAAGAAAATTCAGGTGACGTCTGCGGCGTACCTGATTTAGGTGTTATTAGCAATAGAGGAAACATGCCTAAATTAAGTTTTATTTCAGACTTCGATTTTGACCGCGCATTGAACCATGTTACGCAGGCTATTGATGACGCTTTGATATATGAGCAGTCCGTTAAAGCTGCCATTGAAAATGATGATATTTTTTCATCGCGATTGTTTTCTAACAGCATAGATCCAATTTCCATGAGAATAGGAATGGGGTTGTCTAGTGATGTTGCTTGGTTATCAGCTGAAATTAAAAGACAACTATATAAAACTTATGAGCAAAAAATCGGAGAATTCCACCAGATTATTCTTGGGTCTGTTGATGGTTGGATGGATCTAGGGGTGGGTGATGATCAAAAAGTCGATCTGTGTAAAGAAGATGAAACTGTATACATAGAGTTAAAAAACAAATTTAACACTTGCAACAGTGATGCATTATTATCTGTAGAAAACAAGCTTCTAAAGTTGCTAGATAAAAAACCACTCGCGACGGCCTATTGGGCATTTATTGTCCCAACTACTAAGCTGAGGCAAGGCAATACGCTATGGTATAAAAGTGGAAAAAAAGAAAAACATCCTCGCTTAAGAAAGGCTTGGGGAGCTGAGGTTTATAGATTAGTCACTGGTGACAATAATGCATTACATGAGATGTACAGTGAATTAGAGAACAGCTTACAAAAAAATCGAAAAAGCGATAACTTAGATGCGATAGCTGAAAGAATTATAGCGCTCCTAGCTGGAGATATTGAAAAAATTAAAGAAGAAATATTTTATAGGACGGTAGCAGACAATACCCCTGAATAAGTTTGGATGCTGTATTCTGGTAAATAGACGTTACGCACCACAGCTTTGCGGCCATCGCGCGATCATAGAGATCGCGCGTTACGGGCATTTAGAGTTATCTTGTTACTTTATTTGCTATCGATATCGTTCAGTAGTCTTACTAAAGAACGACCTAAAGCAGCCGCCATATTGACTGGAACAGCATTGCCAATTTGTTTGTATATTGATGTTAATGGTCCTTGAAACTCCCAGTCATCAGGAAATGTTTGTATACGCGCATACTCTCTGATTTGTAGTGGGCGTGTTTCCAATGGGTGACAGCGTTCAGTTTGCTTTTGAGCCGGTGATGTTGTGAGTGTCAGGCTTGGTTCCTTTAGCGACAGTCTGCGAGCCATACCTGTTTTCCCTCCTCCCAGAAAGTAGCTACCTTTCATGTACTCACGCTGTAAGTCATCCGGTAAGTCTCGCCAGTAACCGCCTTGTGGAACAAGTGACATAATCTCTTGTTTACGAGCAGGGTATGCTTGGCCTAACGAGACGGGTACATCAGTACTGTAAAGCTCTCCTTTGTAAAATGCATCCTGAAGCGTCATGAGTCGTTTGTATGGTGATGGCCATTTGAAGGATGCTTTTTCTACAAGATCTTTTCTAATACCAATTAAAATCAGACGTTCTCGCTTTTGTGGTACTTTGTAAAAAATGGCTTTTAAAACTGTAGGGTCGATTAGAGTGTAGCCAAGCTCGTCAATAATGCTTGTAATGACTTCTAATGTTTTACCTTCGTCATGGTTTAAAAGAGCGCGAACATTTTCGGCCATAAAAACCTTTGGCTGAAGCTCTTTGATAGCTCGTGCCATTTCAAAAAATAGTGTTCCTCGAGTATCTTCAAAGCCCAAACTTTTCCCTGCATAGGAAAATGCTTGGCATGGAAAGCCACCTGTGAGGAGATCTATGTTTTCTTGTATATCTGAAAAATTCACTTCAGATATATCACCTTCCACCACGTTCCACTTAGGTCTGTTATGGCGTAATGTTGAACAGGCATGTTTATCCCATTCGTTCAGCATCACAGTGTTAAATCCAGCAGCTTCCATTCCAAGCGCTAAACCGCCGCAGCCTGCAAATAACTCAACTAGATTATATTGTCTGTTAGGACTTGTTTTAAGCTCGTTCTCCCATTTTGATTGAATCAAGCTTTGGACTTCTGGGTGTTTTTCTAGTTGTCTTTGGTCGATAAGCCCTGAGACCTTGTCAGGGATTAGCTCTCCGTTTTTGATACGTTTTTCAATGGTTGCTTTGGACTGAGACAAAATATCAGCTAAAGCCTCGACGGTGAAAAATGAAACTTTATCTTCGTTATTTGCATTAGGCATGTGAAATTCCAATTAATCGCATATCACTGTCTAAGTATACAGTGGTGGTTCTGTAAGTCTACGAGTCACATTGTACCGTAGGGTTATGTGTTGTATTTTGGAGAGTCTTGATATTCTCGAAAATTAAGGACTTTTAGTGAAAATACTCAACAGGGAAAAGGTGAAGGCAGCAATACTTGGCAGTGTAAAGCGCGTGTATCTTGCACAGACAGCAGATTTAGATCTTTACAGAAATACTTTAGACTGTTTTTCAGCAGCAATTGACTCGTTGATTCAGGGAATAACGCTGGATGAGTGGATGGCTCAAGAGAAAGAACGTCAAGTGCAAAAAACCAAGCAGAATGCTATCGGTAGCTTGCATGAGGATGTGCTTGGGTCAATTGATGGCGTTAGTAATCTGTCAGTGGGACAACTCATTGATATTGTTTCTGATGAGAAAAAACTTGTTGCTGAGATTAAAAACAAGCACAACACCACAAAGGGCAATCATAAAATTGCAATTTATCAAGATTTAGTAACGGCAGTTGCTGATCGACCTGGTTATACAGGCTATTATGTGGAAATCTTACCGGCGGGAGCCAAGCAATATAATAAGTGTTTTACCCCTTCAGATAACAAGTTGAAAAAGCGCATGCCGGTGCGAGAAGATATACGTGTTATTGATGGCCAGTCTTTTTATAAGTTGTTGACAGGTAGCGATGATGCGCTGCCTGAGTTGTATCGTGAGTTACCAAGCTTGGTTGCTGAAATTATCAGAGAGGAGTTTGGTGTTGAGTTAGACAGTGGTAAAGTTACCGACAGTAAAGCCTTTATGTTCAATTTTGAAAAAGCCTATGGCTCTATCACTTAAGACGTGAAAGTCGTTGCAACTGCTATTTAGTTGCCTAGGGGAACCACTCGTCAAAAAAACCTCTCAGTGAGCGATATACAGAGCTTGTATTCTTTACATTGCTTTGGCGTTTTTTGGTAAGCGCTAATCGTTATGTTTCAGCGCTTACCAGTATTTTGTGTATCGCAATTTCAACCTTATTGATGCTATCGGTCATTAGGATTTCTGTTTTATTGCAGTCGTCATAAATCTCTAAATGTTCGCTCTCACCTAGGTTCACTCCATTGGTAAGAATGTAGCGTTTGGTTTCAGAGTCTTCTCTTAAGTTCTTTTCTTTGTGGTTGACCCACAAGACAAAATACTGGTCTTTTATTTTAAAATAAAACGATGGACAAATGTCATTGCCATAGCTTTTATCTTTTAGCTCTACTGGGAAGTCTTGTGTCTTAAAGCCAAGATCAAAATCTTGTGAAAAAGATATTTTATAACTCATTTTGGAGTTCCTTTCTGTTTTAAGTGGTTTTAGGTTGATGCAGTATTTTTATGTATGGTTGTAATCAGTTAAAGTCACATATCCCCATTCTCAACCAGCGAGCAGCAACCATCAGTCCCCACAATGATGTGATCCAATACTCGCACATCTACCAACGCCAACGCTTCCTTAAGCTTGGTGGTGAGCTGTATGTCAGCCTGACTCGGCTGAGGGTTACCTGAAGGATGATTGTGCGTCAGGATCATTGCTGCGGCGTTATGCTCCAGTGCAAGCTTTACCACTTCACGTGGGTAAACTGACGCTGAATCAATCGAGCCTCTGAACATCTCATGAAAGCCAATAATCTTGTGTTTGGTATCTAGTAGCAGTACCGCAAAAATCTCATGCTCATATTCGTGAATAAGCTCACGCAGATGGTCCTTAACGGCTGCAGGGCTTTCGAGTAGACGGCCTTTGCTCAGACGTTTCTGTGAGAGCTGTTTAGCCATCATTAAAATATCGGCTTCCGTCACGATAGGTGACTCAACTGTGTATGTACCTGGTTCGGCTGCTGCTTTAAGTTTGTGATAACGCATAGTGAGTTTCCTTTAGACGTAAAAAAGCCGCCTCGATGGGCGGCTGTAATAATTCAGTTTTGTATGTTGGTTAAGCTGGCTTGGTTTGTGTACGCGCTCGGCGCTCAAGCTTCTCTGCAAGTGGTAATGCGGTTGCTGTTTGATGATTGACCTGTGCATCCGTTGTTGGATAAAACTCTTCAACGACTGCACTGATATCGTCCTCATCTTCCTCAAAGGTTCCGTTGAGTAAGCCTTCCTTGGCAACTGCATCGAGTGCCTTTTGGTTAAAGCCACAGCGCTCACGCTGCTCATACAGCTCTGCAGCGGCTGTTAATGTCTGCTCCATGCTCATGCCTTCACGCAAGGTGATATCAGCGTAAAAGATCGGTGTACCTCGACTCATGCGAGTGGACTTACCGCGTAGACGTAACTCCAATGGTAAGCATGAAAGCATGTCGTTCGAGATCGCTTTAAAGTAATTCAGGCGTGCTGTTAGCGTGCGGATACTGTTAAAGCCTGTAGTGCGAAATACGAAACTGCCCATGCTGTCATCGTCACCAATCTGTACGTTTAATCGAGCGTAAGGCTTGCAGGCATTACCTTGTGCTAACGGACAACTATCCGGTGATGGGCACGGTAAAGACTGAATACCGCTTTCCGTCTGACGCTTACAGGTCTCGCCATTACCCACGCATAACGGACGACCGGTATTGCGATCAAATAAACTGTAATCAGCTCTGAAATTCAGCTCAGGCTCGTTGAACAGTAAGCGAATTGGAATGCTGCGCAACTTACCTTCCTGCTCCTGTCGTAAGTCATCATTGAGTGGATGCAATAACCAACCGTCACGGGTTTGGACTTGTGAGGTGATAGTGAATTGATCATCTTTTTCAGGTAGACGTTTACCGTTCTTTTCAATCACACGGCCAATTGAAATACGCCCCAATACCGGCGGGGTAATAGCTAAACCTTTCAGCATGGTGTTCTCCTTAAAGCATAAAGCCCCCCTGGCCGCGTGATGCAGTCAGGGGGGCTTTATGCTGTGTTGGTTGAGTGAAACTATGAAATTAAGAAACGACGACTGCCTTTGCGTAATGCTTGGTACTGCTCTTTAAGGTGCGGTAGGTCACGTAGTAAAGACGCCGTATCCACAGTGAGGCTATCTTTAGCTTTCTTCCAGGTAACAGCGCCTGAAGCAAACATTGCACGTGAGGCATCACCCATGGCTTGTTGGATCTTTTGCTTGAGAGCCGACTCATGCTTTTCTTGTTCGCTGATAACGTCACGCACCTGCTTAAGCGTTTCATACGCCTGAGTGAGTTCTTCATCGACTGAGAAATCAACTGTTTCGCCTTGGTCTTGCGGGAACAAGCAACGCAGCGCTGTATCTGCAGACGCTGAGCCATCTGCGGGTGGTGGTGTATCGGTTTCAACGTAGTTCCAGAATTGCCGTTCAAGCTCAATCAATTGTGCAATCATGGTTTCGTCACGTTCGATACGGTAGACCTCTAAGTGCTGTCCACCCAGCAAGACAGCAACATCAGCGGCTTGCTTACCAGTGACTGCCAGTTGATGCATAACCTGCAGCTGAACGTATTCAGGTACACCTTCTTTCCAGAGACGTGAGCCGTTGATACCGGCTGTTTTGCACTCCAGGATTTGCACGTCTTCAACGCCAATAACCTCACGGTCGATGTTAGCCAGCATCCACGAAAGCTCTGGATCAGCGTGCTGTAGTACCGCATTGATACGACGAACACGATTGCTAGTTTTCTTTGTGTAGTGTGAAGCAACGATAGGCTCCAACAGTGTTCCCCAGAATGCAGGGCTGGTATCGTCATTCGGATCGAGCTGTGGCAGCTCAGTATCACGTCCGGTTTTCTCCATCCATAGCTCTAGTTGTGACTTGTACGGGTTTAATCCAACAGCAGCTGCAGCATCAGAGCTGCCGATGCCTTGCTTACGAATGTTAAGCCACTCTTCACGCTCAAGATTCTTTGTGCTGACTAAGCGCAGAGCAGGGCGGTTAATGATGACTTTTACTTCTGTACTGACTTGATTGGTTTGCATGATAAATACTCAATTACGATATAACGTAACTCTATGTTTTGAAATTTAAGCAACGAGTTGTAGGGCTGTATCCAGGGCGCGTTGTTTGATCTGAGCACCTTGGCCAAACCACGCCGAGTCCAGACGGTTGTCGTTATTGCGTGCTTGTTTGTGGTGATCAACAAACTCTGTCACTGCGCTGAGTAAACCCCACGCAGTACCGTTAGCAGACTCAAGTTCACTGCCGCGTCCACGTCCGTCATACAGCTCTTGCACCATGCGTAAGCCTCTTTCGTTAGGCAATTTATCGGGCACAAAGGCTTCATCATCCACTTGGCAAATGACATCCATGAAATAGCCCATGGCTTCCTTCCAGCGCACCTTGCGCTGAGATAACAGGTTCATCTGGTACTTGAAGTCATCCCATTGCGAGACGGCAATGCCCAAGTCACGCTTTACTACATCAGGATTAAACCGAGTACTATGCGGGACCTTGATAGCCATAGGTGCGCCGTTCAGAGATACAGTTAGTGTGTTATTGCATACGACACGAACTGTCGTTGGTGTAGCTGTAGTGGCTAACGTGCCATCACAGGAGGTGGCTAGCAGTATGTAACTGTTCACCAGATCTTTACCCTTGAGCGTGAAGTCTTGTCCTGTTCGAGCTAGGGCCCAGAACTTACGACCACCTTTAAGCACGCCAGCGGTTTCCAGTTCGTAGCCTGATACTTCAGTTAGGTCGCGGTAAAACTCGATTACATCGTTGGGTTGTACTGTTTGGTAACGCTGTGAAACCACAGATAGTGGCATTTTGGTATCAGAGCGATACAAAACCTTTTGTTCAGGGAAGGTATGAATACTACCGAGGTGGCCGGCCATGTTTGATTTGAAGTGAACTGGGCTTTCTAAAATATCCCAATCCATGCCTGCTTCACGCCGCCAGACCTCTAAGGGTTGTTTAGGTGACAATTGATTGCCCAAGCCATGCCAGGGCGTATCACCAACGTAAGCCATTTGTTCAACTAAATGAGCCATGGCAATTCTCCTATAGGGGGGTTAGTTCAGGTACTTCATAGGCTGGAAGCTGTGACTGCACTTATTGCAGCTATACGCTTGAGGCGCAGAACTCTGAATCTGCGAGCCAACTCGCGCTCCTAGTAGTGAACCAGCCAAACCAGAAAACAAACTGTTGGTTAGCAAGCTGGCGACAAGGTGGACTCCGCTGATGGGTACACCTTTGCTGAATGTCTTTGCGAAGACTGCTGCAATGCCACCAATCGCACCAACCCCAGCGGAGGTCATTACGATATTGTTTGATGGATGAGTGTTTGCAGAGCCGCATTGAGGGCACAGTACTGTCATGTTAAATCTCCAAATGAAAATGACGTCATGGTCACGACAGTAATGTATGAGTGTGATTTTTTGGATTGAGATGGGCGGAGCTTACTAGAGAGTAAGTTGCTGCTAGTGAAAGAGTGGGTTGCGGATGGCTTTTACAACAACTGCTGTTGGTAAGCGATTGCACATGAGTTGTTGGCTGGGTTGTCAGGGCTGGCTAAGGTGGGGCTGGATGTAGTGGGGGAGGCTCAGCTTTTGATATGGCAGCTATATGAGCTGTTACTGGATACAAAGAAGTGGCTGGTGCTTGCTGCGCTATATCCGTGAAGGATACCTCGGTAAAATTGCAGTGGTGGAGATACAAGCAAGTAAACGTGTTTACCCCTTTGTTTACCCCTTTCTTTATCCTTTCCCCATAAATGAAAAAGCCCACTATTGTGAAGTGGGCTAAGTCATTGTTTCTATTGGAGTAATTTGGTCGGGACGGAAAGATTCGAACTTTCGACCCCTAGCACCCCATGCTAGTGCGCTACCAGGCTGCGCTACGCCCCGACAGTGTTTTCATGCTGTGCCTGAAAACGTAGCAGACTATACCCTAAGCATTTGAATTCTGAAAGGTTATTGAAG
>Ga0265295_1006294_pt1 | contig 14475 bp, 8 predicted proteins | sample Munlansysbiofilm_FD_192503 | JGI IMG/M metagenome (GOLD analysis project Ga0265295, IMG submission 192503) | Leachate microbial communities from a municipal landfill in Southern Ontario, Canada - Methane capture system biofilm | ecosystem: Engineered > Solid waste > Landfill > Unclassified ... | reverse complement strand
TACAGCAAAACCATCAAAAAGGGTTGGAACAAACCCATGCCCCCAGACTTTATACGATCTACATCGGGGACAGTTTGAGGGCCGTTCCCACAAAAAATTACGCTCTTGCTCAAAAACATCCTTGAGTATAACCGCTACAAATTGTATCATATTTACGCTTTGGGAGGGCGAATAGCCCCCTTGTTTTATGGGCGGATGAGAGCTGCGAACTCTCTCCGCCTAATTTTTTGCATAAAAAAAGGCCCTTGCCAGGGCCATTTAATCTGATAATATCTCGAATAGGTCAACACATTTTGAAAATTTCGGCCTTCATCAAGTCAATTTAACGTGGCACTTAACACTTGGCAAGAGATTTTATTTCCTGTGCCACAACAGCAAACCCTTTTCCTGCTTCTCCGGCCCTGGCGGCCTCAATGGTAGCATTGAGTGCCAAAAGATTGGTCTGGGCAGAGATATCGGCTATAGTTTCCGTGACTTTACTGATTTCCAAAGAAGCCTTTCCAAGTTCATCAACTTTCTTTGAAACTTCCTGAGCTGTCATAACCGCATGGGATGTTGTTTCAGTGGCTTTACCCGTATTCTCTGCGATTTCATTGATGGTGGCACTCATCTCTTCTGCAGCAGCAACAATCATCTGGACATTGGTTGTGGTCTGCTCAGTGGCAGCGGCCACACTATTCATATTGGTAGCCATCTCTTCAGATGCAGCGGCCACGCTGTGTGATTTTTCTGCAGTTTGTTTTGAATTTGTGGAAATTTGCTCTGAAACAGCTGAAAGCTCCGTAGAAGAAGCGGTAAGGGTTTGTGTGCCCGATGCAATATCAGTGAACATGGCTCTCAAATTTTTTGACATTATATTTAAGGCTTTTGTCAGAGTTCCAATTTCATCTGCCTGATCAATATCCAGGGTCTGGGTCAAATCACCTTCTGACATGGCTTTGGCAAATGCGACTCCCTTATTGATCGGCCGGGTAATCCCTAGGGTGATTAAAGAACCTAACATCAACCCTAATACAATTGCAGCTAATGATACGATCAACATTGTACGGTTGGCTGTTGAAATCTGGTTTTTCATCTTTGTTTTCTGATTGGCCCAGGCTTGAGCAATTACTTTTACAGCTTCTTCAGCTGAAGTTACCATTGTTTTGTCGTATTCAGCCTGTTTTAACATCAATGCCCCAAAAAGCTTAAACTCCTCACTATAGAGCTTGACGGCATCCATAAGCTTGTTAATCTGTTCGACATTCCGGGCCAGTTTAAACCGTGATTTCAGATCACCGGCAAGATCAAGTATTTCTGTGACCCTTCCATTTACGTTTTCCATCCACTGCTGCTGGCCTTTGGAAATAATGAACTCCTTTTCGTTTTTACGGGCATCAATGAACCATTCGATCATGCGATTGGCATCGTCCACATTGGCCAGTTTTTCTTTCATAAACGTTTCAGAATCCATCCGGTCCTTGGCTAATTGATCTTTCTGATCCTCGCGTATTATCTCGGCTTGGGTAAGCGCTAACCTGGCATTAGCTCTCATTTGATCCATGGTTTTATCTTTTTGAACCTCTAAATCCACATAATCATCGAAAGCAACCTTGTATTCTTTTACTTCAACCAGAATCTGGTCCATCTGGTCTTGATTCGATTTTTGTGTGAATTTTTCTTTGACAGCCAGACTATGGGCAATAAGCGTTTCAACACCCCCATCCACCATTTTGATATATGTATCGTCTCCCTTGATAATATAATCTTTTTCCTGCTGTCTTATATTCTGAATCTCCTCAACCAGATGATTGACGTCATCTGCATTCTCTACCCTGTCTACGACACCCGATAAACCATTATAGCCAACATAGGCGACAACAACTAGCAAAAACAGAACTATAATAAAACCACCCAGTATTTTTACAAACAACTTTAAATCACCCAATTTCATTTAAAAATCTCCTTGATAGTCAACAAGCCTCCGGCAAAGTCGGAGGCTTGTATTGTGAACCGCTTAAGGCGGTATTAAAAGCGTGAGCCACCTGAAGGTGGGTAGAACAGTTATATTCCCGAAAACGTCAAACTTTGGGAATCTCCCCGGCAAAGCCAGGGGGTTACCTTATCTCCTTCTTTTCTTGTTAATTAACAAATCTCCATCCTTTTTTAAATTTATTTAAGCTGTCATCCTATCCCGCGCTTTTGTTATGCCAATGAGTATGGGTATCACATCAAAGCCAAGACTGTATGGACCATTTCAGCAAGTTCACGGGCAATAACGGGTTTCATAATCATGCCCAGTAGTATCCGATTAGAGTTTTACCTAATCGGCAGGGCCGGAACAAAACTTAAATCCCGTACCACTGGGTATGTGCTTTTAACGTTCCACCTTGTCCCCTGGACAAAAATAGATACCCAGGAGGTTGTGGAGGATGCAACTGCTCTATAGATGAAGTTGGCGTAAAATTAATTTTTCACAAGGAGTTGTTTCACCTTTTGGGCAAGGCCGAAGGATAAAATTCAACACCACCCCGAACCTGGGGAACATTTAAATGAAGTTTACCAAGTTTCAACAAGACACATTTATCCTTGAATCCATTGGCATGACCAGTCCGGTTCTATGTGCGTTCCCAGGGACGGGCTTCAAACACATTAGAAAGGGGCAATTTTAGGTTGTAATTTCTATCTGAGTCCCTATAAAGCAAATTACTTTGAAATTCCTGCTTCATTATCCATTGCAGGTCTTTTTCATAGATTTTTTTGAAAATCTTTTTAGAATTGTTGTTTGGAAATTGCCGTTGGTCAGGCAAAGAGGCGGGATACAAGATAGGGAACCGCCGTTTCAAGGCGGAGAATTCTGGGACCAAGGGTGACGCAGGTAAATCCCAACCGCTCAAACGAGTCGATTTCCTTCTGGATGAATCCCCCCTCCGGCCCCATTGCAAGGGTGACGCATGTCCCGGGATGGCAGGGGCAGGTTGTGACTCCTTTGGGGTGGGCCGCAAGCCTTAGTGTCCTGCCTGCAATCGTGTCAAGCTCCTCGTTGACAAAGGGGGTGAAGAACCTGCGCAAATGTACCCGGGGCATGGTGGTATCTCCGGCCTGCTCCAGGCCCAGCAGAAGGGCCTTGTCTATATTTTCCTGCTCCAGAACAGGGGTTGACCAGAATCCTTTTTCCACCCTCCAGGAGTTGATCAGATATATTTGTTTCACCCCAAGACTTGCCAAGGCCTCAAGGATCCTCCGGAACATCTTGGGTCTGGGTAATGCCATCACAAGGGTCATTTCCAGGGCCGGGGGCGGATCATGGTCCAGAACGAGTTCCATTTCAAGGTGGTCCGTTGAAATGTCTGTGATTGTTCCGGTTCCCATCCTGCCGTTAATGATTCCCGCGGTAAGGCTATCGCCCAGGCAGGCCCGGTGCACCTTTGTTATGTGCTCAAACCTTCGGCCATAAACCTTGACCCTTGTCGGGCTCGTGAAATCGTCTTTCTCCCTGTCTATCAGGATGAGATTCATTAGAAATCGATCACGTCGGCGTTGGCCATCATACCCCGAAGTTCTTCCTCCCAGGCGGTCCCCGATGTAAGCTCGGCAAGTTCTGCGGCAATGTGAATGGGTATGACGCCAAGGGGTTGGTTGCGGCCCAGTCCCTGGAGGCAGGAGGGGCAGTTGGTCAGCATCTTTACCGGTAAAATCCGGTCGGCCAGCCTGGGCTTTAGCAGCGACTGTTTTCTGTCGAGCATGGCATTGGAGATGTCGGGTCTTGACATGGACATGGTGCCAGCCTCAGAGCAGCATTGGGGGATGGTTTCAACGGTTTTTGTGGAAAGGGGAGCGAGCAGAGTCCCGGCTCTTCCTCCAAGGGAATCGTGGCAGGGTGGATGGTAAAGGTAATCTTCGCTTAGCTCAATTGACGGGTTCATGGCAAGTATGAATTCAGATATGTCCCTTATCCGGCAGTGGAAAATAGTCCCTGCGTCAAGGGTTTCAAGGGCCTCCTTGCAGGTGCCGCAGCTTATGATGCAAGCGTTAAAGTCAATATCGCTGAACATCTCCCTGATCTGGCTGAAGATGATGGTGTTCCTCAGGGAGAGACGCTGGTGCTCTTTTCCCTTTGCATTGATTCTTGCCGGAAACCCGCAGCAGAGAAAGGGGGGCGGCAGGATCACCCTTACCCTGTTTTTTACCAGAAGAAAGACCGAGGCCCTGCTAATCTCGGAGAAGAGACGTTCTGATCCGCAGCCGGGAAAGTAGAATACTGTTGCTACTGCTGGTTGTTCTGGTTCGATCATAACCACCTGGCTGGGACCGCACCTGGGCAGAACCGAACGTAGGGTTTTTCCTGAAGCCTGTGGCATGGGGCTCTTTAGCATCTCAAGGGTTTTTACCCTCCCGGCTGCCTTGATCTCTGGCAGAGAGGTGAAAAGAGCGGATGCACCCCTTTGAATGCGGCTGCCCATATTAACCAGCATTGTTCGCATCAATGAATTTTTCAATTCGTTCCGGGTGCCAAGGTAGTTGAGACTGAGGCTCGTGGCAAGGGGTGTGTGTTTGAAGTTTCGTTCTGTCAGGATTTCCCGCTCAAGGATCGATACTTCGCCGGAATCGATGTTCACCGGGCACTGGGTGAGGCAACGGTGGCAGATGGTGCAGTGGTCGGCAATTTCTTCTAAATGCCGGAGTATCCGGAATTTGGTGGAGCGGGTGCGCTGGGTTATGTAGAGCAGGGCTTCGATCAGGGCACCCACGGCAAGGTTCTTGTTCCTTGGGTGGAAGAAGAGGTCCTTGTGGGGGAAAAAGACCGGGCAGCTTGCCTTGCATCGGCCGCAGCGCACACAGTTGGCAATGCTTCCGGCAAGAGTACCGAGGCTTGCGTGGCAGAGAATGTCTGCCTCTATCCCCAGGAGGTTGAACGACGGGGTAAATATCTTTTCCATGACCAGGGGGTCAACTAACTTGCCTGGATTCATGAGGCCCGTGGGATCAACCTCTGTTCTGTACCTGGTGAATCTTTCCACAATTCCGGAATCGAGGTGGGCGAACTTGGTGATACCGATACCATGTTCGCCGCTCACCGCTCCTTCAAGCTCGATGGCCTTGTACATGATCCTGTCGGCCGTCGCACCTGCCCGCCGCATCATATGCCGATCGTTGGAAAGCACCGGGATGTTCACGTGGACGTTGCCGTCGCCTGCATGCATGTGGGTGGCGATGACGATGAGCCTCGACATGGTTTCCCCATGGATCTTGTGTATGTTCTCGGTGACAAGGGTGTAACCCCGCAGCAGTTGCTCAAGGGCTTCAAAAAACTCCCGAGCATAGGTCTCTCTTTCGAGGCTCTCCCTTGCGGCCTTTGATATTTTTATCTTTGCCTTGGTTGCAAGGGTTCTTGCGTGGGTAACCTTGGCCACGAGCCACTGGGGGTCTTCAAGGGGTATTGCTGTTTCAAGGTAGGCCATGAGGTTGGTGACAAGACTCAGCTGGGTGTGGCGTTTTTCCTCCATGTTTGTCTGGTCCACAAAGCTTGCAAATTCTGCAAGGGAAGAAATGGGCAGCACGATGTCCTCGTTGAGCTTAAAGGCATTGGTTCTTCGTGCAATGGCCCCCAGTTTTTTTCTGTCCCTCCAGAACCGTTCTGCCTCTTTCTCGTTTTCTGCCGGGGTAAGGGCTGTCTTGTGGTATGGGATGAGGATACGTTCCAGGCGGTCCTCTCCCTTGACGAGTTCCTCCCTGGTGCGGGCAACCATGTCGATGAGAAGGACGGCCTTCAGGGGGTCCGGAGTCGCAGCCTTTGCCTTGTAGTCAATGGCCTTGATATACTCTTCGTCAAAGTGTTCGAGGGCGATGAGGCATGCCTGGCCGTCCCGGTTTCTGAACCGCTTTGAGATGTCGCTGATCACCTTGCCTGCCTCGGTCATGTCCCGGCCAAAGAACTCCAGGCAAAAGGTCTTTTTTAACTCAAACTGGGGATGGAGAACAAAGGTTGCTGAGGTTATCACCCCGTCGCACCCCTCTTTCTGTATGCCGGGAAGGTCGTTCAGGGTCTTGTTGGTCACGTCCTTGCCAAGGCCCGGTCTTCGTATCTCATCACCGGTGAGAATTATCCTGTTCACCACTTGGTCCTGTTCGTCAATTACATGGAAGATCACCCGGTCGTCGGGTGAAATTTTCCTCAGAGGATGGTTCGGTTGGTGGCCACGGGTATGGTCCGGTTCATGGTGCTGATGGTCCTGGGGGTAGTATTGGCGCTCAACCGTCAGGTGCCTGCCGTCGGGCATGGCGATTTTGTAGGTAAGAACGTTGTCAATGGCCGTTCCCCATAGAACAGCCGTTTTCCCCCCGGCATTTTCGGCAAGGTTGCCTCCAATGGTCGAGGCCCAGGAGCTTGTGGGGTCGGTGGCAAACACGAGGCCCGACGCCTTGGCACAGGCCATGGCGTCTTCGGTGATCACACCAGCCTCGAGATCTATGACGGCAAACGAACGACCCGTCCCATCCTCAATCTGCCGGATGCCGTGGATGGTGTTGAGTTTTTCCGTGTTGATCATGACGCAGGTCCGGGTGAGGGGAACACTGCCTCCGGTAAGCCCGGTACCTCCACCCCTGGGAATGATGTTGAGGCTAAGCCCCTTGATGGCAAGGATCAGGGGTGCCACCTGGGATTCGTCCGAAGGACGCACAACGGCAAGGGGCGGATAGCGTCTCCAGTCGGTTGCATCTGTGGTGTGGGCCGTGAGTGTAAAGGGGTCAAAAAGAACGCTGCCCGGGCCTGTGACGGCCTCGATGGCCCTGGTTATCCTTCTACGCTCGGCCCCCGTTTTTTTGATCTGACCCACAAGGGAAGACAGATACCCCCTTAGTCCGTCCACCACCTGGGACACCAGGGGATCTGAAGGACCCTGTTCCACCGTGGCAAGATCCTTGTATATTCCCTTGAAAAAGCCGTTCCTCCTTTTTGGATGGTCGAGCAGTTCCTGGAGTATAAAGGGGTTTCGGTCGATGATGAACATATCCCCCATGAGTCGGAACACGAGCCTTGCGGAACGGCCCGTGATCTGTGATTCTTTCAGGGTCTGGATATTGTTGACCATGGTCCGGCCAAAAAGATGGCGGATAACCTGGTCATCCTCGGCGGATGTATAGTTGTAGGGTATCTTTCTCTCTTTTTCTCCCATGGGGCGTTAAAGTTCGAAGGTGACCATGGAGTTTACAAGGCCGAGTCCGCTGACCTCCTGGGCGATCTCGCTTGAAATCGGGGTGTCGGTCTGGAGGAAGATGATGTTGCGATCCCCGTCATCCTCCCTTCCCACCGTCATCCTGGCGATGTTGATATCGTGTCTGCCAAGGCAGCTGCCGATGTTGCCGATGGAGCCCGGCTTGTCAATGTTGTGAATAAGGGCAAGGTGGCCCTCCGGGATAACCTCAAGACGGAACTTATTGATGCGGATGATTCTCGGCTCTTCCTTGCCGAATATGGTTCCTGCAACAAGATCTGTGCCGGATTCCGTTGTTACGGTCATGCGGATGAGGTTAATATAGTTTTCCGTAGCCTGGCTTGTGGTCTCCGTCACCTTGATCCCCATGGTCTTTGCAAGGGTGCCTGCATTGACCGAGTTGACCTCGTAGCTCACAAGGGGTGTCAGAATTCCCTTCAATGCGGCAAGGGTGACGGGTCTAAGGTCAAGGTCAAAGAAGTTACCGGCATATTCGATGGCAATCTCCTTGAAAGGTCCCTTTACCAGCTGGGACTGCATCAATCCCATTTTTTCGGCAAGATAGAGAAAGGGTCTGAGCTTAATCAGGAGTTCGCCCGTGACAGAAGGCACGTTCACGGCATTGATGATGGTGTCCTGTTTGAGATAGGCTATGATCTGGTTGGCTACGGCCACGGCCACGTTGGTCTGGGCCTCTTTGGTGGAAGCTCCTAAATGGGGAGTTGCGATAACCTCGTCAAGGGTCAGGAGGGGGTTGTCCACGGGGGGTTCCTTCTCAAATACGTCAAGGGCCGCCCCTGCAACCTTCTTAGACACAATGGCGTCGTAGAGGTCCTGCTCCTGGATGATGCCGCCCCTGGCGCAGTTGATAACCATCACCCCGGTCTTCATCTGGGCAAATGCCTCTTTGTTCAAAAGATGGGTGGTGGCTTCTATCTTGGGCACATGGATGGTGATGTAGTCGCTTCTCTGGTACAGCTCTTCCAGGGAGACGCTCTCAAAGCCTTCCTTGCCAATGTGGTCGGCTGCGATGTTGGGATCAAAGATTATCACCTGCATCTTGAGGCCCTGGGCAAGCCTTGCAACGATGGAACCTATGTTTCCGAATCCGATCACCCCAAGGGTCTTGTTGAACAGCTCCCGGCCCTGGAGGTTCTTTTTCTCCCACAGGCCCTGTTTAAGGGTGGCCGTGCCCCTGGGGATGTTCCTTGTCAGGGCCATCATCATTGATATGGCGTGTTCTGCCGTTGTGACCGTGTTGCCTCCGGGGGTGTTCATCACGGCAATTCCGTGGCGGGTTGCCTCAGGGATGTCAACGTTGTCAAGGCCTATGCCGGCCCTGCCCACCACCTTGAGGTTTGTGGCGGCATCCAGGATCTCCTTGGTAACCTTGGTGGCACTCCTGATGGCAAGGGCGTGGTAATCGCCGATTATTTCTTTCAGCTCTTCAGGGGTGAGACCGGTTATCACGTCAACGTCAATTCCCTCTTCACTCTTGAATATATCGATACCCGCCTGGTCCATCTTGTCGCTGATAAGCACTCGCATCTTTAATTCTCCTTTTCGAAAATCTGCATGAAATCCACAAGGGCCTCAACTGCCTCCAGGGTAGTTGCGTTGTAGATGGATGCCCGGCAGCCGCCAACCGAACGGTGACCCTTGAGCCCCCCAAGACCCTTTGCCGTGGCCTTTTCAATGAAAGAGCGTTCAAGATCCTCGGTGGGCAGTCTGAAGGTTACATTCATGAGGGACTGGCTGTCAGCTGCGGCCGTTGTCCGGTAAAAATCGCTGTTGTTGATGAAGCCGTAGAGGAGCTTTCCCTTGGCAATGTTCCTGGCCTCCATTTTTTCAAGGCCTCCCACGGTCTCTTCCAGCCATTTTAAAACCAGCTGGATGGTATATATGCCAAAGCAGGGCGGGGTGTTGTACATGGAGTTCTTTGACGAATAGGTGGAATAACGCAGCATGGATGGAAGCTCATCCGTGGCAAGATCCAGCATATCCTTTCTGATGATGACCATGCAAACGCCTGAGGGGCCGATGTTCTTCTGGGCCCCGGCATAGATCATGCCGAACCTGTCCATGTCAAGGGGGCGGCTCATGAAATCAGATGACATGTCTGCCACGATGGGCACGTTGTTTGTGTCGGGAAAGGTCTGCCACTGGGTGCCCTTGATGGTGTTGTTGCTGGTGATGTGCACATAGGCGGCATCCTTGTTGAACTTTATCTCCTTTGGGATGTAGGAGAAGTTTTTGTCTTCGGACGATGCCACCACCGAGTAGTTTTTCTTGAGGATCTTTGCCTCGTTGATGGCCTTGGTGGACCAGGTGCCGGTGTTGACAAAATCGGCGGACCTGTTTCCGGCCAAAAAGTTCATGGGGGCCATGGCAAACTGGAGGCTGGCCCCGCCCTGGACAAACAGCACGTGGAATCGATCGTCAAGCCCGAGGAGTCTCTTGGTCCTTTCCACTGCATCGTTGATAACAGCATCAAACAGGGGGGATCGATGGCTTATTTCAACAATGGACATCCCCGATCCGTCAAAGTTGAGAAACGAGGATTGGATTTCCTGAAGAACTGGAAGGGGTAGGGCTGCCGGCCCTGCATTGAAGTTGAAGATTCGTTTGTCGGTCATGGTGTTCTCCTTTGCTTGCTCGTATTATTGTTAGTTGTACTCCCGGGTCTTGTGAAATTCAATATCCGGCCACGCTTCAACGGCAAATCCAAGCTGATACTCGCTTGTGGTTAGAAAGGTGATCCACCCTTCGGAGTCCGTTGCTATGGTTGACTGGTTTTCTCTTACAAATCTTTTAAGGATTTCGTTGTTCTTGCAGGTGACCCACCGGGCCACGCTGAGGTCCACTGGTTCGTAGCCTGCGGATACGCTGTACTCGGCCTTGAGCCTTGCCATGGTCACGTCAAACTGGAGGGAACCTACTGCACCAAGGATGTAGTCGTTGCCAATCTGGGGCCGGAATACCTGGATGGTTCCCTCTTCTGCAAGCTGGAGCAGACCCTTTTGAAGGGCCTTTGTCTTGAGGGGGTCCTTGAGGATAACCCGTCTAAAGTGCTCAGGGGCAAAGCTTGGGATGCCCAAGAACTTTAACGGCTCCTTGTCCGTGAAGGTGTCTCCTATCTTGATGGTTCCGTGGTTGTGGATGCCGATGATATCCCCGGGGAATGCCTCGTCAACGTTGCTTCGTTCCTGGGCCATGAATATGGTGGCGTTGGACAGGATGATATCCTTGCCGATTCTGTGGTGGCGCACCCGCATTCCCCTGGTGAATTTGCCCGAACAGATTCTGAAAAATGCGATTCTGTCCCGGTGGGCCGGATCCATGTTGGCCTGGATTTTAAATGTGAAACCTGAAAATGCAGTTTCTTCAGGCGAAACAATCCGTGTTGCGGTAGCTCTTTTACCAGGAGCAGGAGCCATTTCAACAAAGGCGTCGAGCATCTCCCTCACCCCGAAGTTGTTGATGGCAGACCCGAAAAAAACCGGTGTCTGGCTCCCCTTGAGGTAATACTCCTTATCAAAGGGATCGGCCGCTCCCTTTATCAGTTCGATATCGTTCCTTAGTTCATCGGCCTGGGAGCCCAGCTGGCGGTCAAGCTCTGGATCGCTAAGATCTTTGATCACTACGCCGCCATCGTCCGTGGGTACGTAGCCGGGTGAAAAAAGCCTGAGCTCGTTTCGCTCAAGGTTATAAACCCCCTTGAACCGCTTGCCCATGCCAATTGGCCAGGTCATGGGTGTACATTCGATCTGGAGCTTGTTCTCGATGTCGTCAAATATATCCAGGGGCTCCATCCCCTCCCGGTCGAGCTTGTTGATAAAGGTGATGATGGGGGTGTTACGCATGCGGCACACCTCCATGAGTTTTTTTGTCTGGGGTTCGACACCCCTTCCCGAATCTATGATCATGATGGCGCAGTCAACGGCAGTCAGCACCCGGTAGGTGTCTTCGGAAAAATCCTTATGTCCTGGGGTGTCTAGAAGGTTGATCTCATATCCCCGGTATTCGAACTTCATCACCGACGAGGAGACGGAGATGCCCCTCTCCTGCTCGATGGTGAGGAAATCGCTGGTGGCGGACCTTGCCGTTTTTCTTGATTTGACGGCACCGGCCTGCTTGATTGCCCCGCCAAAAAGAAGAAGCTTTTCCGTAAGGGTAGTCTTGCCCGCATCCGGGTGACTTATGATCGCAAAGGTGCGGCGTTTTGCGATCTCTTTTGCCGTTCGTCTGTCCGTGGTCTTTGTCATCTAAGCTGCTGTTTTCCTCGTATTTTCCCTGGATAATGTCAGTGAAACCTGTATATATAAATCAGATAAGGCTATTAATCAAGAATTATTAATTAATGATCTTTGCTAAGGGATGCAAGGAGGGTGGCTGAGAGGATTATGGTACCGCCCACAACCATGCGTAGGTTCGGTATTTCTCCCAGAAGAATGACGGCAAGGACGATCCCGTAGAGGGGTTCAAGGCAGGTTATGATGCTCACGGTGGCGGCCCTGAGATTCCTAAGCGATGAGATGAACAGGGTGTGGGCAAGGGCTGTAAATACGACACCCAGGATTGCGAGTAAAAGGATCTGACCCGGGGTGGGAACAGCCTGGGGGACCAGGGCAAAAACCGGTAGAATGGCTGCTGACGCAAAGAGGTTCTGGAAAAAGGCAAGGCGCACCGGCGGCTCGAGCACAAGGTTTCTTTTGTTGAAGATGGTCAGAAGGGAAAAGGTAAGACCCGAGAATATTCCCCAAAGGGCTCCCTGGACTGGTCTTTGTGAGAAGTCAAACGAGGGCAGAACAAGCACGAGGCCCGCAAACAGGAAAAGAGCCATAATCACGTCTTGCCGTTTGATCCGTTGTTTGAAAAAAAGGGGTTCTAGCAGGGTCACGAACAGGGGAAAGGTCGAAAAGGTGAGAAGTCCAAGGGCCACGGTGGATATCTGGATGGAGAGGAAAAAGGCGCTCCAGTGAACCGCAAGAAGGGCTCCCATGAGCATATAATTCCCCATCCGTTTCCGGGTCAAACAGAGCTGGGTTGTTCCTGATCTGAAGACGAGCACCAGGGGCAGCAGTGCCAGGGCCGCAAAAGAGGTTCTGCCGAATACGATCACAAGGGGAGAGCAGAAGAGAAACTTGCCAAAAAGCCCGGCAAAGCCAACAGAACGACGGCAAGATGGATGGCGGCAAGGGAGCCCATGTCCGAGCTCCTGGTGTTTAGTTTTTCGGCCTTGGTCATAATGTCGCCCCATTAGTTTTTTTAAAACCCACATGTCCCGGCAGGCACAAGAAAACATGAAATTCGATAAAACAAGCCCGGTCCAGTGTAGGGGCTCCCCTTGCGGGTGCCCTTTGTGGCGGCCATAAAGGGCGACCGCAAGGGTCGCCCCTACAACTAACGTGTCAGCTGACGGTATTTAAAGGTCTCAGACTGGTCAGCCTTGATGCCGAGGCGTTTTTTTCGGTCCGCCTCGTAATCCGAGTAGGAACCCTCAAAGAAGAGGACCTCTCCCTTGCCCTCAAAGGCCAGGATATGGGTTGCGATTCTGTCCAGGAACCATCGGTCATGGCTGATCACAATTGCGCAGCCTGCAAAGTTCTCCAGGGCCTCCTCAAGGGCCCGCATGGTGTTGACGTCAAGATCGTTGGTCGGTTCGTCAAGAAGGATGAGGTTGGCCTCCTCCTTGAGTACCCGGGCAAGGTGAACCCGGTTGCGCTCGCCGCCGGACAGCATCCCGACTTTCTTCTGCTGGTCAGAGCCGGAAAAGTTGAACTTCGAGACATAGGCCCTGGAGTTGATTTCCCGGCCTCCCAGGAGAATGTTGTCGCTTCCGCCCCCGATGGTCTCCCAGATGGTTTTTTCCGGATCAAGAACGTCCCTGTCCTGGTCAACATGGGCGATCTTTACCGTGTCACCGATCTCAAGGACGCCTGAATCAGGAGTCTCCTTTCGGGTGATCATCTTGAACAGGGTCGATTTTCCCGCCCCGTTGGGACCGACCACGCCGATGATTCCGCCCGGTGGAATGATGAAGCTCATGTTCTCCACTATAGTCTTTGAACCAAAGGATTTTTTGACATCCTTTGCCACAACCACCTTGTCACCAAGCCTTGGTCCTGGGGGAATGAAAATCTCAAGATCCTTGTCCCTCGTCCCTGAGTCCTGGTTTAACAGGGTGTCGTAGGCGCTGATTCTTGCCTTGGATTTACTCCTTCTTCCCTTGGGCGACATCCTGATCCATTCAAGCTCTCTCTCCAGGGTCTTCTGGCGTTTGCTCTCCTGTTTATCCTGGGTTTTCAGGCGGTTCTGCTTCTGTTCGAGCCAGGACGAGTAGTTGCCCTTCCAGGGAATTCCTTCCCCCCGGTCAAGCTCGAGTATCCAGCCAGCCACGTTATCGAGGAAATAGCGGTCATGGGTCACGGCAATTACCGTTCCGGGATATCTGCTCAAGTGCTGCTCAAGCCAGGAGACCGAAGCTGCATCCAGGTGGTTGGTCGGTTCGTCCAGAAGCAGGATATCCGGCTGCTTCAGGAGGAGCCTGCAAAGGGCAACCCGCCGTTTCTCACCCCCCGAGATCACGGCTACTTTTGTATCGCCGTCAGGGCACCCCAGGGCGTCCATGGCCATCTTGAGCCTTGAGTCAAGGTCCCACGCCTCCAGGTGGTCGAGCTGTTCCTGAAGGTCTCCCTGGCGTTGGATCAGCTTTTCCATCTTTTCATCGGACATGGGCTCGGCAAATTTTTCATTGACCGCCTCGTACTCGTTTACAAGATCCACCGTCTCCTGAACTCCCTCTTCCACGACCTCGCGCACGGTTTTGTCCGAGTCCACAAGGGGTTCCTGCTCAAGGTAACCCACGGTAAACCCCTTGGAGAGAATGGTTTCGCCGTTAAACTCCTGGTCGATGCCTGCAAGGATCTTCAGCAGGGAGCTCTTGCCCGATCCGTTCAGGCCGAGCACTCCGATCTTTGCCCCGTAAAAATATGAAAGGGAAATATCCTTGAGCACAGGTTTTTTGTCGTAAAACTTGCTCACCCGGATCATGGAATAGATCACTTTTTTGGTATCTTCTGACATTTTTTTTGCTCCTGATATGTTTTATCTCTGGCCTTGATTATAATTGACCATTTATTATAATTGACGGTTTTTTATATGAAACACCCCCCTAATTAAAGGTAATAGTGTCCCGTTGGTTTTTTGGTTCTTTTTTTCCCAAATAACACTTTAATTGTCGGTACAAATTGAAAGTTATAAATCGATATAAATTTTT
>Ga0265295_1006293_pt1 | contig 14476 bp, 12 predicted proteins | sample Munlansysbiofilm_FD_192503 | JGI IMG/M metagenome (GOLD analysis project Ga0265295, IMG submission 192503) | Leachate microbial communities from a municipal landfill in Southern Ontario, Canada - Methane capture system biofilm | ecosystem: Engineered > Solid waste > Landfill > Unclassified ... | reverse complement strand
GTCCCGATGCTGCCATATAAAAATAAAAATAGTGTTTTATTAATGATTCGTTATGAAAAAAAGGGGTATAATTCAATCGATAAGTGTTTAACATCTGTTTATCATTGGTGTGCTTTTAATTCAATTGAAAACCTTTTGAAAAAGAGCACACTGAGATAAATCTAGTCAGAACTTAGCAATAAAAATCAGTACATGGTGTTTAAATTAGGAGGAGAAAAATGTTAACCAATATTAGTGAAGATTTAAAGAAAATATTTCTGTTTGGTGTCGGAGCGGTGGCAGTTACAGCCGAGAAATCGAAGGTTCTCATTGATGAACTGGTCGAAAAAGGTGATCTTACTGTCCAGCAAGGGAAAATTCTTAACGAAGAATTAAAACACAATATCAAAGAAACCATTAAAGATACGGTAACCGTTAATGTAGTTAAGTCAGAAACACCCCCCTCAGCGGATACCGTTGTGGAAGGTCTTGATAAGATGACTCCGGAAGAGATTCAAAAAATCAAAGACAAGCTGGATGCCATGACAGCAGCACAAATGACGGAAAAAGAGATTGTCGAGGTTTCAGATTTAGAAGAAGATATCAGTGAAAAGGAAATCGATGAACTTAAGTGATTCTGGCATAAAAGTAAAAGATATACCAAAAAGTCCAATGGATACAAATGGGAGACGGCTGAAAAAAATTGTATCGATACTGGTAAAACACGAAATTACCAAAGGTTTGACCCCGGGAAAACTTCGACTCATCATTGAAGATCTGGGGCCAACCTTTATTAAAATTGGCCAGATTATGTCGATGCGTCGGGATATTTTTCCCAGCGAATACTGTATTGAACTTGAAAAACTGCGGTCGCAGGTAACGCCCATGCCTTTTGATGAATTCATCCGAATTATTGAAGATGAATACGAATGCCCAATAGACGAAGTGTTCCGCACGATTAATCAAGAGCCGCTGGGCTCGGCTTCGATCGCTCAGGTCCATGCCGCCGATTTGATTGATGGTGCTAAGGTCGTAATCAAGGTTCAACGTCCTGGGATCTATAAGGTTATGGCTCAGGACGTGGTGCTTTTGAACCGGGCTACCGGGATTCTTAATATCGCCAGCGGTATTGGTGATGTGGTCGATTTTAAAATGATCGTTGATGAAATGTGGAGCACCGCTCAGCAGGAAATGGATTTTCTCTTCGAGGCCAAGAATGCGCAATTGTTTAACGAACTTAATGCCGAAATTAAATATATTGGTTGCCCCAGAATTTACAATCAGTTTACTACGGCCAAGGTTCTGGTCATGGAAGACATTGTTGGCATTGAAATTGATGAGCGGAAAAAATTGCTGGATGCTGGCTATGATTTACAAGAAATAGGTGTCAAGCTGGCCGAAAACTATGTCAAACAGATCATTGATGATGGTTTTTTCCACGCTGATCCCCATCCGGGAAACATGTTTATCCGGGATGGCCAAATCGTTTGGATTGATTTAGGGATGATGGGAAAATTGTCCAAACGGGAGATGGGGCTGTTAAGGCGAAGTGTTAAAGCCGTGGCCACCCAGGATGTCGAAAGTTTGGAAGGGGCGATTCTGTCTTTGGGAGTACATAAGGGCAAGCGCATCAACCATTCGCTTTTATATGAAGCCATCGATCGGATGTTGGATGTTTATGGTACCGAAGAACTCAGCAACATCAATATGGGGCGATTTCTGGAAGAAATATTGCGGATCGCTGCAGAAAATCACATTGGTATGCCCCGCGGTATCAGTATGCTCAGTCGTGGGATGATCACCATTGAAGGGGTGATTGCGGAAATATCCCCTGATGCTAATTTTGTCCGAATTATGGCCAACCATATGGCTGGTCAGCAGGTAGCGAATTTTGATCTGAATAATTTTATGGAAACCAACAGGCAGAAGATATTAATCTCTGGAGAAAAAGCCATTAGCGTCCCAGGGCAGATTTCTGATTTTTTAAGTCTGGCGAATAAAGGGCAATTGAAAGTGAACCTGGAGGTAATGGGATCGGACGAGCCCCTGGCGGAAATCGATCAAATGGTGAACAAGATCGTGATCTGCATCATTCTTGCGGCACTTTTAATCAGCTCCAGTTTTATTGCCACCACCGATATGACACCCCTGTTCATGGGAATCCCCGCTTTGGGGGCGCTGGGATATTTCACCGCTATTATTTTAAGTCTGGCATTGATGTTTTCCATCCATCGAAAGAAACGGAAACGATAAAAAGGTGATTGTTTATTTTAATAGTGATGAGTTAGATGAGATCATAACACTGGTGATACCCCTGAATTTTGCTGCAACTGCACCCCAAAAGAATTTCTAACTTAATTTTTTTTAATTTAGATTAGAATGATTTGTTTTGGGTATAAATATACTAAGCTTTCAAATAAGCTAATTTATTTTTATCAAAAAGGAGACAAAAATGAAAAGAAAAGTAATTCTAGGAACGTTGCTTGTCCTTGCCGTACTGATTTCAGGTTGTACGCAACAAGCTCCAGCCACCACAGACAAAACAGATTCAGAAACACAAACAGACGTTGTAACTACCGCCTCAGTTGTTGACACGGAGGCCGCATTTATTAAAGCCATCAGTAAGGATGGTACTTGGCTCATAGCCACGCTGACAGATTTAGAAATTAAATCCGATCTGGTACTGGATGGAGATTTTGTCAATGGCAAGAAAGATGAAGCCGGAAATGATATTGTTCAGCGAAAGATAGGTCTCTATACTCAGGATGAAGCGCGAAATGTTACAGCCAGATTCACCTTGACAGCACCAAAGCTTACCATTAATAGTCCCAAAGCCAGTATTGAACATGGTACCTTTGTTGGCGATGTTTATGTAACAGCGACAGATTTCCAACTTAAAGATCAAAAAATTGAAGGGAATTTGTATTTTACAAATCCCGAAGCTCAGGCTACCTTCAAAATGGATGCAACAAGTTCAGTTACTGGCGTTCAGGAGTTAAAACAGTAGATGTAATTGTTTGACATTTCACAAAGAAAATTTTGGAGCCTCTAAATTGAAGTGTGAGATACGTCAATTTAGAGGCTCTTATTTATTTTTTAGTGGAAAATAACTGATGAGAATAGTAAAAACCGAGTTGTGAAATAAAAAATAAAAGGCAAGATCGCTGCAAAATTTAACAAAAAGCCAAAATCTGGAGGTGTATTATGGAAAAGAACATTATTATATTAGGAGCCGGATATTCGGGGATTCTAATTGCCAAGAAGCTTGCCAAACGTTTGAAAAGCCAGACAGATATTAAAATTACCATAATCAACAAAAAAAGCTATCATACTATGCTTACTGAGTTGCACGAGGTGGCCGCAAATCGAGTCGAAGAAGACAGTATCCGAATCAGTATAAAACGAATTTTTGAAGGCCGAAATGTTGATGTACAAGTCGATACGATCACAGCAATTGACTACGATAAGAAACTATTAACTGGAAAAAAATCCACTTATAACTACGATTATCTGGTCCTGGCTTCCGGTTCACAGCCGACATTTTTTGGTATTTGTGGGGCTGAAGACTATACTTATCAGCTATGGTCCTATGAAGATGCGATAAAACTAAAAGGACATATCTTTGAAATGTTCACAAAAGCTTTGCAGGAAACGGATCAAGAAGAAAAACAGAAATTGCTTAGTTTTTATGTTTTGGGAGCAGGATTTACTGGCGTTGAGATGGCCGGAGAACTGGCTGAATGGGTACCAATCCTTTGCAAACAATTTGAAGTTGATCGTGAAATGGTAAAGATTACCCTTGTTGATATGTTAGACAGAGTTGTCCCGAATTTATCTGAGGCGCTTTCTGAAAAAGCAAAAATACGTCTGGAAAAAATGGGCGTTAAGGTTATGCTAAAAACAGCAGTTGATTGCATCGGAGCCGATTTTATTGGTCTCAAACAAGATGAACACCATGCGCAATTACCGACAAATACGGTTGTCTGGGCGGCCGGCATCGAAAGTTCAGATATTGCTAACCAGGCAGTTCAATTGACACAGGTTGGTCGTGGCCGAATTAAAACTGATGAATTTCTTAGAGCCGAAGGAAAAAATGATGTTTTTATCGCCGGGGATAATATGTTCTATATTCCTGAAGGTGAATCAATGCCAGTGCCGCAGATGGTTGAAAATTGTGAACAATCAGCAGATACGGTTGCCCATAATCTAGCCAGCATTATTACCGGAACCGGAAAAATGGAAAAATATGCACCCCAGTTCCATGGGGTAATGGTTAGTATCGGTGGCCGTTATGGAATTTCTTATGTTGGAACTGACAAAAAGAAATTTGCATTACCTTCGTTCCTCTCTCAATTTGTGAAACATTTTATTAATATTATTTATTTCATTCAAATTTTGGGATGGAATAAGGTCTTTAGTTATATTCGCCATGAGTTCTTCACAATCCGCAATTGCCGGAGTTTTGTTGGCGGCCATTTTTCAAATCGAACCCCCAGCTTTTTATTGGTGCCCCTGCGAGTTTTCCTAGGTGCATTCTGGGTCTACGAGGGCATTAAGAAAGTCAATGAAGGCTGGCTTCAAAAGCCGATGCTGACACCGTTTTTTAAAGGTGCAAACGACTTGTTTTATTCAGTTGTTCAGGCCGGTACCGGTGGCGGTGATGCGGTATCAAGTGCCACCGCGGCCGAGCAGGGTGCTGAAGTGGCCGGAAACCTGCTTATCAATTGGAATATCTTAGGGCTCTTTAAAATTATTGTGATTCAGACCTCGGATATTGCCATAAAATTTCAGATCGGACTAATGGACTGGTTTAAGGACGCCGTTGTTTTAAGTAGTGATGGTTCAGAGATATTTTTTCAGACTTTAATTGTCTATTCAGAAATAATCGTGGGGGTACTACTGATCCTCGGCCTTTTAACGACGGTAGCATCCTTATATTCAATTGTCCTACAAGGGATGTTTGTCTCAACGACGGGACTATACCTAAGCACCTGGTGGATGATTTTTGCGGCTGTGGCTGTTATTATTGGCGGAGGGAGAGTATTCGGACTTGATTATTATGCAATGCCGTGGCTAAAAGAGCACTATAAGAATATGAAAATCGTCCGAAAACTATATATTTATCATGATTAAGAGTGACTTAGCCCCAAGATTAGACTACCAATATTCGCTTGAAGCAGTTAGACTATTGATGAAAGAAACCTTGTTAGAAAGCGATGAACTAATTTTAGCGATGATGCAACACCTGACTTTGGGAGCAGGAAAAAATTTAAGAGCGATGTTATTACTTGTGTCTGCAATGGATGAAGACGGATTTGTGTCGCAGGATGCCGTTATTGCCGGAGCGGCAGTGGAAATTCTTCACCTTGCCACCCTGGTTCATGATGATATCATTGATGAAGCAGAAATCAGACGGGGAAATGCCAGTCTCCAAAGAAAGTTTGGCAAAAAAGAGGCGGTAATCTGTGGAGATTACCTCTTCTGCGTCGCGATTGCCATGGTCGCTGAGATTTCAAATCGTTATCCCGAAAAGCTGAAAGAATTTACCCAGGCCATGACAAAAATATGTTTAGGCGAACTGCGTCAATTTAAGCATAATTCAGACACTGATCTCAGTGTTTTGAATTACTTGAAAATAATTGCCGGAAAAACATCGGCACTCTTTTCGCTAGCGATGTATTCCGGGGCCATCATTAATGGAAATAGTGATAAAGAGGCCCGTTTTATGGGTCGAATTGGTCACAATATGGGATTGGCTTTTCAGATTTTGGATGATTGTGCAGATTATCAATCCGATGTTGAGGTAACGAAAAAATCGGTTAAACATGATCTGGCTGAAGAAGTGATAACCTTACCGTTGATTTTTGCTTTTTTAAAAAAACCCGAGCTCAAGCAGCAGATCCGTAAGCAACAATTGTCTGTGGTGGAAATTAATGAAATTATTGCTGAGGTGGTCAATGTCGGCGGGGTGTCAATGGCCCATGATGTGGCCGAAAAATATTACCTCAAAACAAAAAAAATGATCGATACCCTACCGAACCAGCATCAGCGGCTATTAATGGGTCAGATTCTGGGGAGAATATGGAAAGTTGAGAATTAGTGGATGATTCAACGATTTTTAAATTATATCGAGATTCGCACCAAAATAGCCAGTCTGCTGCCATTTTTACTTGGTTTGACTTATGTTCTATATGCCTATCAACAGATAAATATTTTAAATACACTGCTTTTTTTGACATCGATGCTAAGCTTTGATATGGCAACAACGGCCTTAAATAATTATATCGATGTAAAAACAAATGGCAAGCTATTGGATTTTTCTCAAAAAACCGCAAAGCAGATATTGTATTTTCTGTTGTTTCTGGCTACATTATTGGGTCTGGTTCTGGTATTTTATACCGGGGTGATTGTTTTAGCTTTGGGCGTGCTCTGTTTTGGCGTTGGGATCTTCTATACCTTTGGTCCAGTACCGATTTCCCGGATGCCGCTAGGTGAAATTTTCTCGGGGGTGTTTATGGGCTTATTTATTCCCTTTTTAGTGGTTTTCATTAATGCTCCTGATGAGAGTCTGATCTATGTTACTTTTACAAACTGGCTTCTACAAGTGTCATTTAACACCTTGGATCTGCTGAAATTGGGAGTTGTTACAATCCCGGCGATAACCGGGATTGCCAATATTATGCTGGCTAATAATATCTGCGATCTTGACGATGATGTTAAAGTAAACCGCTTTACCTTGCCGTATTACACTGGTGTAAAAAATGCCCTGAATATTTTTGCAGCGCTTTATTATCTGGGATTTGCTGCCATTATTATAATGGTACTGTTTGGATTGATGCCAATTTATGGATTAATTGCAATTGTGGGTTTAATCCCCATTCAAAGAAATATTTTTAAATTTAGAAAACAGCAGTCCAAGACCAATACATTTCCCTTGAGTGTCCAAAACCTGGTGATCTTATTAGTTCCGATAATCATTATTTTGACAATCGGAGCGACCCTTAATTAGATTAATTTTGACGATAAATTAACAGACTCTTAATACAATCTTTCCAAGCCGTTAACATATGGTACTGCAGAGCATGTTAGACTTTAACAGCGATGAAGATAATAGGGAAACCGGTATCTTAATCGCTGTTATTTAGTTTGTATGAGCTTCGATGATACAAATCAGTTGCAGATGGGGAGAAAAGTAAATGAAATGGTTTTATAATTTAAAAATAGGCCGAAAAATAATTCTGGGATATCTAATTATTGCCGCCATTGCTGGGGGGATTGGTGCCATGGGACTGGTTGGGATTCAAAAAATCAGTCAGCAGGATGTTTATCTTTATGAGAAAATGGCTAAACCGCTGGGTGAACTGGTTAATATTGTCGACTCGTTCCAAGGTATTATCGGAAGTATTGATGATTTAACCCTGGCAACGACGCCGGAAGCTATTGACACCATTGAAATAGAAATATTCAAAAAAAATTCTAGATTTGACTCGAATCTTAAAACCTTTCAAACGACCCTGATGGATCCGGAAGCCATACAAATTGCTGATGAGACCTATTTGCTAAAAGATCAATTTGATGCGACGGTTACCGAAATAATTGAACTCGTTCGCCAGGGGAAAGCAGCTGAAGCGGCTGTTTTAGCAAGAGGCAGTGAGTTTAAAGATATTTACACGCAAATAGAAGACAACTACCGACAAATGATGGAGCTAAAATTGGTGATTGTGAAGGAAACGGCCAAAAGCAATCAGGCCATTGCAGCATCATCAACAATGATAACGATTATCTTATTGGTGGTGGGTGTGATCCTCTCACTATTACTGGGCTTGCTGATTGCGTCTAGTATTACTAAACCGATATCAAAAATAAAGCTTATGATTAAAGAAATGAGTTTGGGACACCTGGGTATGCGGTTGAATATGAATTATCAGGATGAGGTCGGCGAAATGGCGGCTGCGATGGATCATTTTGCTGATGATCTACAGCATGTGGTTATTGAAACCATGCATCAGATTTCGGCTGGTGATTTGTCAGCGGATATTGAACCCAAGGATGATCAGGACGAAATAATCCCGGCTCTAAAGCAGACCATTGATACGATCCGGGGGCTGATTGCCGAGTCTGTCATGATGTCTCAGGCCGCAGTAGCAGGCAGACTGGAGCTCCGCAGTAATGCCGATGATTTTAACGGCGGGTTTAGAGAAATTCTGGTTGGCTTTAATCACACCCTGGACGCCTTGGTGGTTCCATTGAATGTGGCGGCTGAGTGTGTTAGTAAGATCGGCTGCGGGATCATCCCCGAAAAAATTGAGGGCACCTATTATGGTGATTTTGAAACTTTTAAGGACAGCATTAACGCCTGTATTGATGGACTGGAAGCTTTGAAAGTCGGGAATCATGTGTTAGGACTAATGAATCAGAATGATTTTTCCCAGTCGATTCAGGGCGACTTTCTGGGCATTTACTCGGAAATTGCTGAGTCTATCAACGGTATTCGCAGATTACTTCTGACAATTACCAGGATTGCTGGAAATATTCGCGAGGGCAATCTCAGTGATTTGCCGAGTCTGCAACGGGAAGGTAAACGTAGCGAAAACGATCGTATCATGCCGACCTTGGTGGGCATGATGGAAAATATTTATCTATTGGTGGCAGAAACCGAAACCATGGCTCAGATAGCAGTGGAAGGGGATTTAAGTCATCGTGGCGACAGCAGTAAATTCAGCGGTGAATATGCCACGGTCATTGACGGCTTTAATAAAACCCTGGACGCAGTCATTGAACCGATTCAGGAATCTTCAAATGTACTTCAGGACTTGGCGCAGGGTAATCTTCATACCATGGTCATGGGAGCATACAAAGGCGATCACGCTAAAATCAAAGAGGATCTTAATCAGACCGTCGTATCTCTGGAAGCCTATGTTGGCGAAATTACTGGCACTCTTGAAGAAATGGGACGCGGGAATCTTAATCAGGAAATTACCTCGGAATTTAGAGGCGATTTTTCAGCCATTAAAAATTCATTAAATGATATCAATATGCAGCTTAGTACGACCCTTTCAGATATCGATGGGGTTTCAGCCCAGGTGGAAAGTGGGGCTATCCAAATTTCTGACAGTGGCCAGGCACTGGCTCAGGGAACAACCGAACAAGCTAGCTCGATTCAGGAACTGACGGCGTCCATTGAAGAAGTGGCAGATGAAACCAAAGCCAATGCTGTTCGGGCCAACGAAGCCAATGAACGGGCCATGGCCGTGCGTAAGAATGCGGCAGTTGGCAATCATCAAATGGGAAAAATGGTTGCTGCGATGGCAGAAATTAACACATCCTCCCAAAATATTTCTCAAATCATCAAGGTGATTGACGATATTGCTTTCCAAACCAATATTTTAGCGCTTAATGCTGCAGTAGAAGCAGCTAGAGCAGGACAGCACGGTAAAGGATTCGCAGTGGTTGCCCAGGAAGTGAGAAATCTGGCGGTTCGCAGCAGCGAGGCCGCGAAAGAAACGACCAGTCTTATTGAAGGATCCATTGTGAAGGTAGAAATTGGTACCCGGATCGCTGATGAAACAGCGGTTAGTTTGAAAGAAATATTAAATGAAATTGAAAAAGTTGCTGATTTAGTCAGAAATATCGCCCAAGCGTCAAGTGATCAGGCTCGAGAAATTGAGCAGATTAATCAGGGCATTGATCAGGTATCGATGGTGGTTCAAACAAATTCAGCCACAGCTGAACAAAGTGCAGCAGCTAGCGAAGAACTCTCTGGACAGGCTCAGCTACTCAAACAAATGGTGAGCGCCTTCGAAATTCGAGCAATATAATCACACAATAATTAGACGGTACAGTAAATGTATCGATAGAATGAGCCTTTCGGGGTTCTTTTTTTAGTCATTTTATTAATAACGCTTGACAATTGAATCAAACAGTATTATTGTATTAATTAAGTAATACAATAATACAAAGGAGGACAGCAATGAAATGGTACATCGATTCCGATCGCCCCATCTATAAACAGTTGGTGGAACAGATAGAGCTTAGAATCATCTCTGGCGTTTATACGCCGGGAGATAAACTTGAATCAGTGAGAGAGATGGCAATGGACGCCGGCGTTAACCCCAATACCATGCAGAAAGCATTGGCAGAACTGGAAAGAATGGAACTCGTTTTTGCACAAAGAACCAGCGGCAGATTTATTACGGAGGATTTGAAAGTGATAGAAGAAGCGAAAAAAAACTTGGCAGTCCAGGAAATTGGCGCATTTCTTAAAAAAATGAAAAAGTTGGGCATGAGCCGAAATGAAATAGTGGCATTGATGGAAAAGATCGAGGAAGGGGAAAATGATGATGACCATATTAAGCACTAAAAATCTGACTAAAAGCTATGGTAAAAAAACAGCCCTATCCAACATCAATATGGAAATACAACGAGGACGGATCATTGGGTTACTGGGGCCAAACGGCAGTGGCAAAAGTACTTTTATCAAGCTGGCCGCCGGTTTGCTGGTGCCAACAGAGGGGGAAATTACCATCGATGGTGATGTTCCTGGGGTTGATACCAAAGCGAAGGTTTCCTATCTGTCTGAGCGCACCTATCTCAATGACTGGATGCGGGTTAGCGAGATCATTGCCTTTTTTGAAGATTTTTATACCGATTTCAATCGCATTAAAGCAGAAAACATGCTTAAGGATTTGAATATCAATCCTGATGACCGCCTTAAAACGATGTCCAAGGGAACCAAAGAAAAGGTGCAGCTGATTCTGGTGATGAGTCGGCAAGCTCAGTTATATCTTCTTGATGAACCCATTGGTGGGGTTGATCCAGCCGCCCGGGATTATATTTTAAATACCATCATCACGAATTACAAAGAAGATGCATCAGTGATTATTTCTACCCATCTGATTGCCGATATTGAACAGATTCTGGATGATATTATTTTTATTAATCAGGGTGAACTGGTGCTGAGCTCTAGTGTCGATGAGATACGAGAAACCCATAACAAGTCAGTGGATGGATTATTCAGGGAGGTTTTTAAATGTTAGGAAAACTGATTAAACACGAAACCAGGGCCACCAGTCGAATTTTTTTGCCATTGTACGGTGCCCTGTTGATATTAACGATTTTCACCAAACTGGTTATGGCCATTGGTGCACCGGATTTCTTTTCTGAAGCAGCGTCAAATAATAGAGTTGCCGAAATTATTTTAGGGATTAGTTTTACCCTTTATTTTATTCTGATCGTCGGCATTTGCGTGATGACCATGGTGATGATTATTCAGCGCTTTTATAAAAATTTATTCACTGATGAGGGCTATCTGATGTTCAGTCTGCCGGTTAAAACCTGGGAACTGGTTTTATCCAAGCTGCTGGTGGGGATGATCTGGTCGGCCGTCTGCACAGTCATGATTGTCCTGACTTTTTTCATTTTCTCGCTGGGAACTTTTTCGATGATGGAACTGTCGCAGGCGATACGTTCGGCCTATTCGATGTTTTACCTGCAAACGGGGATGGAACTTAATCTCTTTATGGCAGAGCTGGCATTATTCATCCTGGTTAATACGGTTGCATCGATCCTGATGATTTACGTTGCCATTGCCATCGGACAGTTGTTCAGCCAACATCGGATTGTAGCTGCCTTTGGAGCCTATATTGTTATTACCATTGCACTACAGATTATTGGGTCGGTGTTCATGGCTGTTTTGGCTATTGGCAATCTGGAGAACCTTGTTTTAAATGGTCGTGATGCGATGACAACCATCCACTGGCTTATTAATGGGTCAACTGTGCTTAATGTGCTGTTTGGTATTGCTTTCTACTATGGTACCCAGAGCATTATGAAAAAATGTCTTAATCTGGAATAATTTGTGTTGATTTGTGTTATAATAATCAGCAATTGATTGGTTGAAACCAGAGAACAAAAAGAAAGAGGGTCGATCAAAATTTTTATTCAAGTCAGAGATTTGCACAAAGATTTCAAATTGGGGAAAGAAGACATCAACATCCTTAAGGGAATTAATCTGGATATCGAACAAGGGGAAATGGTGGCCCTGCTTGGTCCTTCGGGATCAGGTAAATCCACCTTTTTGAACGTGCTGGGGGGACTAGTTCCGCCCACCTCCGGGGACATCATGATTCGAGATTATCATATCAGTGAAATGTCGGAGAACGAGCTGTGTCTGTTTCGACGTGAGCACCTCGGTTTTATTTTCCAGTCCTACAATCTGATCTCGACCATGACCGCCATGGAAAATGTGGCTCTGGCTCTGACCTTTGCCGGTGTCAAAAAAGAAATTCGCAAGAAACGGGCAATCGAAGCCCTGGAAGTGGTGGGACTGGTGGATCGGATGGGACATAAGCCCAGCGAATTATCAGGGGGACAGCAGCAGCGGGTGAGTATTGCCAGGGCACTGGTGAACCATCCGGAGATTATCCTGGCCGATGAGCCCACCGGGAACCTGGACTCAAAAACAAGTGCCGATATTATGGAAATGATCTATCGTCTCAACCGGGAAGAGAACCAGACCTTTGTCATTGTTACCCATGATCCCGATACCACCAAATACTGTACCAAGGTTATTCATATGCAGGATGGCCTGATCGAATCCGAAGTCAATCAATAAGCTTTGACTAGGATCGAAATTCAAAGAAATGGAGAAATTATGAAAGAGCGAACAAAATTCGAAATCAAGACAAAATCCCTGTTTTCAGTCCTGTTGGCGGCTCTGCTATTATTATGTTTTATGCCAACAGCCCTGGCCGCACCGGAACAACCGTTGCTCCAGATCAGTTCAGTTACCTTCAATCCGGCGACTGTATCACCTGGAAAGGAATTTAAGCTGGTGGTTACTCTGACTAATCATGGCGACTACGATGCCCATAACGTGACCCTGGATGTATTATCCCAGTCTGGTGCCACTGATCTCGGGGTGTTTTCAATGGTAGGCAGCGGCAGCCATTTTTATCGGGAAGAGATTCCTTCAGCAGAAAGTGCTACCATTGAAATTCCGATGGTCAGCTCCCCGAATGCTGAAGCTAAAAATTATAATCTGAATCTTCAGATCAATTGCGAAACCAGTGGCGGATCAGTTTATAATTTTACCGAAACCGTGGGTATTGTGATTAATGAAAGTGATTCAATGTCCATTATTGCTTCGGATCGTTTTGTCTTGATCGAAAATGACAAAGGGGTCACGCCGATCGAATTTGAAATTGCCAATTTTGGTTCCAATCCGGTGCGTGGGGTTCAGGTCAGCGTGTCAGCCGAGGGGGTTTCATTTTCCAAAGATTATAATTATTATGGCACCTTCGAAAAAGATGATAACGACGATTTTTCAGCCGATGTTACGACCGCCAACGCGGGTGAATTTCCGGGGAAAATAACCGTGAAATACATGGACAGTTTTAACAATGAACGGGTGATTGAAAAAGCCATCACCATTGTCTCTGAGGAAGCCACCACCCCGGCAGCCGAGTCCGGGGATGAGAATGTTTTTCAGAAATTTCTCAGAGTGGTCTTTGGCATTGGCGCGTAGTGGGGTGAGATCGTGAATAAGCAAGAACTCCTGCGATTATCCTGGGAGAATCTCTGGCGTATGAAATTTCGGACCATTCTCACCATTATCGGCGTAGTCATTGGAACATCCTCCATCATCGTGATGGTTTCCATTGGTAATGGCGCTCAGAAAAGTATCACTGATGAACTTTCCGGTATCGGCTCAGTGACCACCCTGCAGGTTTACCAGGATCTTTCCTCCATGGGGATGACTTCCATGGGTAGTGGCAAAACCGAGGATAAACCGATCCTTAATGATGATGCTATCAAAGATATGAAAAAAATTGATGGTGTAGTGGCGGTCACCCCCGTTGTGAACCTTAGTGGTGGTGAGATTGAGGTTGATCGTGAACAGTATGGGGTTTCATTGATGGGTGTCGACTATGGTGTTTTGGAAGATATGCGTTATGAAACGACCAGCGGCAAAAAACCCGGAGCGAATGATGAAAACAGTGTCATCCTGGGCAAGGATATTCTAACGAGTTTAACCTATACCGGCGCTTCGACCCAGCTTACCGAAAGTGAAGTCAAACCGGAAGATCTCATCGGCCAGAACATTAGCATGACCATCAAACGTACCAATGCGAATGGCGAAGAGGAGATTAAGACCCAGAAGCTGAAGGTGACCGGGGTGCTCGAATCTACTGGTGGCAATGAAGATTATTCTGTTATTGCCAACTATAATCTGGTGACGGAGCTCAACGAATGGCAGACTGGAAAGAAAGCCAATGTCAAGAAGCAGGGTTATACTCAGGCATTAGTAACGGTGGAGGATTCCACGGTGGTTAATGCCGTCACCACAGAAGTTGAGGCGATGGAGTTTACGGTATTTTCGATGCAGCAGATTCTTGATTCCATGGGCTCGGTGTTTCAGATGCTGCAGATTCTTTTGGGCGGTATCGGTGGGGTAGCTCTGCTAGTGGCCTGTATCGGTATTGTCAATACCATGACC
>Ga0265295_1006292_pt1 | contig 14482 bp, 12 predicted proteins | sample Munlansysbiofilm_FD_192503 | JGI IMG/M metagenome (GOLD analysis project Ga0265295, IMG submission 192503) | Leachate microbial communities from a municipal landfill in Southern Ontario, Canada - Methane capture system biofilm | ecosystem: Engineered > Solid waste > Landfill > Unclassified ... | reverse complement strand
TTTAATTGCTAAAAAGTCATTAAACGACATAGTGGTAGTTGATGAATATTTATATCGTTATATGAAAAACAACCAATTACAAGAGATGGATATAAAATATAGATTTTATATTAATCGTTTAAGTGGATTTGTTATAAATGGCCAAGATAATTTATTAATGCACAGATTATTTAATTTTTATTTATTAGGGATTAATGTAGACAGTTATAATAATGAAAGTATTTATTACTTAATATCAAATCCAATGAAACAATCTATTTATGATACAATTGCAAAATATATTATTTTAGTAATTATTTTAATTTGTATTGGTTTAATTGTTGGTTACAATATATATCAAAAGAAAAAAGTAACAGCTAAAGTTCAAAAAGATGAAAAATTGAAATATATTGATCAAATGACCTCTTTAAAAAATCGTAATTATTTAAATGATAATATTGCTCTATGGGATGAAAATAATATCTACCCACAAGCTATTATGGTTGTTGATTTAAATAACATTAAATACATTAATGATAATTATGGCCATGAAGCAGGCGATGAGGTTATTAAGAAGGCAGCTTCTATATTAATTAATAATCAAAAAGAAAATAGCGATATTATTAGAATTGATGGTAATGAGTTTTTAATTTATATGGTAGGATATCAAGAAAATGAGATTGTTAGTTATATGCGAAAAATATATAAAGAATTAAAAACATTACCGCATGAATATGGTGGAGCAGTTGGTTATAGTATGATCGAAGATGATATTAAAACCCTTGATGATGCTATTAACGAAGCTACATTAGATATGAGAGTAAATAAAGAGACCAGTCAGCGTATTTAGAGGTGGTATTAATGAACTATCGCAAAAAATTATGGTTAATATTAACAAGTGAAGAAATGGGTATTTTACCGGGACAAATTGCATTTTTTATTGTTTTATCTTTAATTCCGGTAATTACCTTAATTACTTATATGGGTACATTACTATTACCATCACTTAATAATATGATTGAATTTATGAATCAACATTTTCCAAGTAATGTTAATGAATTATTATTACCAATTTTATATAATACAGATTTTAAATTTGGTTTTGGTATTTTCTTAGTTACGAGCTTTTTAATTGCTTCAAACGGAATAAACTCAATTATTATGGCGGCGGATAATCTTTATAAAGTTAGGCCTAATCATTTTTTATATCGCAGAATTAAAGCGTTATTTATTTTAATTTTATTAGTAATCATGATTATTTTTATTTTATTAGTCCCAGTTTTTGGTGGTAAAATTATTTCTTTATTAGCATCATTAAATATTATGGATAATATTAGTGACAAAGCCCACAATATATATAACTTTTTAAAGTGGCCATTAACTATGTTCTATATTTATTTTACAGTTAATTTAATATATGTGTTGGTTCCATCTAAAACAGTTAAGAGCCGAGAAGTATCTCGCGGTTCTTTATTTACAACGGTTAGTTGGATAGTGATTACTTTTTTATTTAGTACATACATTAATAATATTGCAAAATATCAAATATTTTATGGTAGTCTAGCTAATATAATTATTTTAATGCTTTGGATTTACCTTTTATCATATATTTTTGTATTAGGATTAATGTTTAACGTAGAACGTTCAAAAGCAAAAAAGATGTAAAATACAATTAATAAACAAATAAAACGCTTAAAAAAGCGTTTTATTTCTTATATAATAAGATTGTGTAGTAAGAAAGGAATACTTGATGTCATCATTTACTGAAGACAAACTTATTTTGGTATTACATAATTTAGGAATTCCCTCACATTTAAAGGGCTATATTTATTTAAAAGAGGCAATTATTATTTATGAAGAGCAATGTTTAATTACTAAAAGTGTATATCGGTATTTAGCTAATAAATATAATAAATCAGTTAGTAGTATAGAACGTGCAATAAGAAACGCTATTGAGATTGGGTGTTTAAGATCAGATTTTATTTTTTTTGAAGAATTATTTGGAGCCAGTATAAATGCTGATAACGGTAAACCGACTAATTTACAATTTATTGCAACTGTTAAAGAACAATTAAAAATTATTTAAGGAGGCAGTATATGAGGCCGGTAGTATTATTAATTATGGATGGTTTAGGGATTAGTGATAAAAGCTATGGTAATGCAGTATTGGCGGCTAAAATGCCAAATTTCAAACGCTTTTTAAATACTTTTCCTAATACTAAATTGACAGCCAGCGGAACAGCAGTCGGCTTACCAGCTAATCAAATGGGTAATAGTGAAGTTGGTCATTTACATATAGGCGCGGGCGAAGTCATTGAACAACCATTTTTAATGATAGAGAAGAGTTTAAAAACGAAAAAATTTATGGATCAAGAGGCGATTAAATCTTTAATTAATCACGTGCAAAAACATAACAGTAATTTACACATTCTAGGTCTTTGCTCAGATGGTGGTGTGCATTCACATCTTGATAATATTATAGAAATAATTAAGCAAATGGCTGATGTTAATATAAATATTTATTTACATTTAATTACCGATGGCCGTGATACACCACCTAAATCAGCATTAAAGTATATAAATGAAGTATCGGCGATAATAAATGAATATGGTGGGCAGATAAGAACTATTATGGGCCGTTATTATGCAATGGATCGCGATAAAAGATATGAGCGAACTAAAATAGCTTATGATGCATTAACGATGGGTATTGGTCAGCATACTACTAATTATCAAGCAGTAATCGAAGAAAATTATAATCAAAATATTACAGATGAATTTTTTATGCCAATGATAATGGGAGATAAAGGTAACATAAGTACTAATGATGCGGTTTTATTTGCTAATTGGCGCCCTGATCGTGGTATTCAATTATTGAGTGCGTTGAGTAATCAAGAAATTAATTTATTTGATGAACAAAAAATTGATAATTTGTTTTTGGTATCAATGTTTTCTTTAAATAATACAGTGATTGGCAAAACGGTATTTGAACATCAAGTGGTAAGAAATCCTTTAGGAGTTATTTTAGCGGATTACAATAAAAAACAACTACGCTTAGCTGAGACTGAAAAATACGCGCATGTTACATATTTTTTTGATGGTGGCAAGGAATTAGATTTAAAAGGTTGTGATCGTGAATTAATTCCATCGCCTAAGGTCACTACTTATGACTTAACACCAGAGATGAGCGCTTGGCAAATAAAAGAAAAATTAATCGCCGCACTTGATAATAATGAACATGATTTTATTTTAATTAATTTTGCTAATGCAGATATGTTAGGTCATACTGGTAATTTTGAAGCAACTATTAAGGCTTTGGAAACAATTGATAGTTTTTTAGGTGAGATTGAAACTAAAATTAATCAAGTAGGTGGGTTGCTAATAATTACAGCTGATCATGGTAACGCCGAAGAAATGTTGTTTTCCGACGGAACAATTAAAACGGCGCATACAAGTAATCCGGTACCGTTTATTATATTAAATAATAATTATCAATTAAAAAAAGAGGGTAGTTTAATTGATATTGCCCCAACTATATTATCTTTATTTGCTTTACCACAACCAATTACGATGACGGGAGAAAATTTAATTAAAATAGTTAATAAATAAGTTTAATTTATTTGACAATTAACAAGATTATGCTATAATAATCTTGTTAAAAACGCGAGCGTAGTTTAATGGTAAAACTACAGCCTTCCAAGCTGTTGTTGAGGGTTCGATTCCCTTCGCTCGCTCCAAATTGATAAAATAAAAACGATTATATGAAATCGTTTTTTTATTGCTATTTTTTAATCACTATGATATAATTTACTAGTAAAAAAGGCGGTATAATAATCCTCTCCAGTTCAGACCGGGGTTATCCCTGGTTTTTTTATGCGAAAGGTGATAAAAATGAAATTTAGTAAATTAGAAATAAAAAATAGTATTCTTTGTGCATTAAGTGATATGAAATTCGAAGAAATGACAGAGATTCAAGAACAGACAATTCCAGCAATTCTTAAAGGTAGAAACATAATTGGCGAAGCTAGAACTGGAACTGGTAAAACAGCAGCTTTTGCGATTCCAATTTTAGAAAAGATAGATGTTAATAAAAATCATGTTCAAGCGGTAATTATGTCTCCCACTCGTGAACTAGCTTTACAAATTGTTGATGAGTTTAAGAAATTAGCAAAATACGAAAAAGTATCAATTTTACCAATTGTTGGTGGAATGAGTATGAGCGATCAAATCAAGCGTATTAAAACAGGAGCACAAATTATCGTGGCTACTCCAGGGCGTTTAGTTGATCATTTAAACCGTAAAAGAATTAATTTAAAAGAAACGAACTTTTTTGTTATTGATGAAGTAGATGAAATGTTAAAGGCTGGATTTATTGATGATATTAATTTAATCAATAATCATACTAATAATGATAAACAGTCATTATTGTTTTCAGCAACAATTTCGAAAAGTGTTTTATCGGTAGCTAGCAATTTAATGAATGATTATGAATTTATTAGCGTTAGTAAAGGCGATAATACTAAAAGTAGTGTTAAACAATATGCAGTAGTATTAAAAGAAAATCAAAAGTTCAGTGCTTTATTAAAATTATTAGCAATGGATAACCCAGAGTTAGCTATTATTTTTGGGCGTACTAAGCGTCGTGTTGATGAATTAATGGAGGCTTTAACTAATAGTGGTTATCAAGCTTTAGCACTACATGGTGACTTGAATCAAGGGCAGAGAAATGTTGTAATGCGTAAATTTAAAAATGGCGATATTAATATTTTAGTAGCAACTGATGTTGCAGCGCGTGGAATTGATGTTAATAATGTTACTCATGTATATAATTTTGATTTACCACAAGAAATAGAATTTTATGTACATCGCGTTGGTCGTACTGGTCGTGCTGATAAAACAGGAGTTTCTTATTCATTTATTAAAGAAGTTGAAATGCCTCATTTAGAGCGAATCATGAAAGAAACGAAATCAACTATTAAAATAGTAGATTTACCAACTTCAAAAAACTTATCTGATGCATCGTATAATAAATTAATTAAGAAAATTGATGATACATTAGCCAATAGAGATATTACATTACATGAAGATAATATCAAACAATTAATTGAAACTTATGGCGCAAATAAATTAGTTGGTTGTTTAATCGAATTAAATAGTAACAAAAAGAAAATAAATGATATTAAATTGACTGGCGAACCACCAGTTCGTGTTAAACCTTTAAAAAAAGGTGGTCATCATGGTAAACGTACATTTAAACGTAGAAGATAAAAGCAGTAATGCTTTTTTTATTATCATTTATTTTATATAATATAATATGTAAGGTGGTAATATTGTGGGTAAGTTAATAATAGTTCATGGAAATGAGCAAAAATTAGTAAGCGAAAAACTAAATAAATTATTATCGCAATATTCTAATAGTGAGCAAATAATAATTGATTATGAAAATTTAGAATCATCAATTAGTTATTTATTATCAATACCATCAATGTTTAATGATCATAAATTGTTAATTATTAAAGGTGCAAAATTTTTATCAGCAAGTCAAGAAGCTTTGGCAGAAATAGAAATTAAAAAAATAGAAAAGATTTTAAAAAACAGTGATTTAAGCGATTTGATATTATTAATTAATGAAGAAACAATAGATAATCGCCGTAAAATAGTTAAATTAGCCTCCGAAGTAATTGAAGCAAATATTAAAAATATTAACCCTAAACAATGGGTAATAGATTATTTAGCTAAACATAATAAATATATTAGTAATGATTTAGCCAGTTTAATAGTATACCGAATTGGAAAAGATTTATCATTTTTAACCAATGAGTTAGATAAATTGATTTTATATCAAGAAAATAATCAAATAACACAACAAGATATAGATGATATAATAATAAAGATAACAGAAGAATCTATTTGGGATTTGGTTGATGCAACATTAAATAATAATAAAGTAGCAATGCTTAGAATAACTAATGATTTAATTAATCAAAAGATAGATCCGGTTCAAATTTATATTACAATTGCTAGTCAATATCGATTTTTATTAAATGTTATTTTATATAAAAACAATGGTGTTTTAAGTAGTGAATTAGCATCAAAAATGGGAGTACATCCATATCGTGTAGAAAAGGCCTTAGAAAAATTAACGAGATTTGATGAACGGATGTTATTTACTTTGCTAGATAGTTTATATGAATTAGATGTTAGTGTTAAAACGGGTCGCAGTGTATTAGACAGAGAGACGGCCCTTAAAGAATGGTTAATTAATTTATAGAGAGAGTGATATTTATGAATAAAACATTTTATATAACAACGCCGATATATTATCCAAGTGGTGATTTTCATATTGGAACTGCAGTTACAACTTTAATTTGTGATGTATTAGCACGTTTTAAACGCCTGAATGGTTATGATGTGTTATTTGTAACGGGGATGGATGAGCACGGTCAAAAAATTCAAGAAGTTGCTCAAAAGCTAGGCTTAAGCCCCCAAGAACATGTTGACAATGTCGCAAAAACAGCGCAGTTATTATGGAAAAGATTAGAAATAACTAATGATGATTTTATTAGAACAACAGAAAATCGTCATCAAGTAGTAGTAGAAAAAATATTTAAGTATTTTTTAGATAATGGTGATATTTATTTAGATAAATATCGTGGTCATTATTGTGTACCCTGTGAATCTTATTTTACTGAAAGCCAATTGGAAGATGGTAAATGTCCAAGTTGTCATCGTGATGTGGTTTGGATGGAAGAAGAAGCATATTTTTTTAATATGAAAAAATACGCTAAACAACTAACGGATTATTACGAAAAATACCCAGACTTTATATTACCTGAATTTCGAAAAAATGAATTATTGAATAATTTTATTAAACCAGGATTAGAGGACTTGGCTGTATCTCGCTCTACATTTGATTGGGGAATTAAAGTTCCGGGAGACTCTAAACATGTAATGTATGTTTGGATAGACGCTTTATTTAATTATCTATCGGTACTGGGATATAATACGCCTGATAATGAACGATATTTAAAATATTGGCCAGCTAATGTCCAAATAGTTGGTAAAGATATTATTAGATTTCACGCAATTTATTGGCCGATATTTTTAATGGCTTTAGGATTAGAATTGCCTAATCATATATATGCTCATGGTTTCTATTTAATGAAAGATAATAAAATCAGTAAGTCAAAAGGTAAAATCATTAAGCCGGATGATTTAATTAATCGTTACGGATTAGATGCAACGAGATATTATATTTTAGCGGGATTACCATACGCACAGGATGGTAATTTTACACCTGAAAGTTTCGTGGAAAAATATAATTATGAATTATGTAATGATTTGGGTAATTTATTAAATAGAAGTATTGGAATGATAAATAAATATTTTAATGGCCAAATAACTAAAATAGAAATTAATAACAACGAGATATCATCTTTTACATTAAATCAAGTAAAATTAGTTCATAATTATTTGGATAAATTTGAATTGGCAAATTCTTTAACTGAATTATGGAAAATAATTCGTCGAACTAATAAATTTATTGAAGAGAATGAGCCATGGGTTTTATATAAAAATAATGAAGACTCAAAATTGCGAGAAGTAATGTATATCTTAGTTGAAAATTTAAATATTATTGCAAGCTTACTGGATTACTATATTCCTAATACTGCTAATAACATTAGAACACAGTTGGGCATAAAAGAAAGGCATGCGTTAACAAACTATAATTTAACAGACGATTGTCAGGTTACAGATAATCCAGAACCAATATTTTTAAGGCTAGATATGGAAGAAGAATTAAAATTTTTTAACCAATTATTAAAAAACTAGATATTTAAATATCTAGTTTTTCTAATATGCGGTCAGTATTTTTGAAATTAATTTTTGCAATAGTTTTTAATTTTTCTACTCCATATTTATTGACTATTTCTAAAGCAACATCTTCAACATGCGGTCCGGCCCCTTTAGGTAGTGGAATATGTAATTCATCGCTCATTTTATCCATAGCTTTTAAAAATAAGTAGCGGCTAATCATTGAAGCAGCAGCTACACTCAAGTGAACAGATTCGGCTTTAGTTAAAAAGGTAATATCTTTAAAATAATTGGTGTCTGTTAAATATTTAAAATAATTTTTGGGTGAACAAAATTCATCAATAATTACATAATCATAATTTGGTATTGTATGGGTTAGTTTAGTTAAAACCTGATTATGAAGAATAGCTTTAATTTTATTCATATTATAATCGGCATTGTAATATTTATTATAATCAGTATTATTTAAAATAACACTTTCATATTTAATTAATTTAATTAATTTTGGAACCGTTTTAATAATAAAATCATCATTAATTTGTTTTGAATCATTAATTCCCATTTGCTCCAATGTTGATATTTGATCTTTACTAACAAAAGCCGCTGTTACCACTATCGGCCCAAAATAATCACCAGTTCCAACTTCATCACTACCAATAGAATTAGTAAAATAATATGTTTGTTTATTATTTTTTTCTTTAGTGATAATGGTATTAAATTCTTGCCACATATTAGCATCTAAATCAGCATTGGGCCCTTGGAACATAATTTTGCCAGACTCATAAAGGGTAATAACAGTACCACCTTCTTCAGCTTGAAAAACAGCATAAGGGGGCGTTTTAGCACGACGTTTATCGTTATAATAATTAATAATTTTTTCGCGCACATCATCATTTATTTTAAAAACAATAGTAGATTGTTTCGTCATTAAAATCACCTATTTTAATTTTAGCATAATAACTTGAATTTAGGTATGAAATTAAGTATAATAAAATTAGGAGGGAACTTATGAATGTAATAGATATTTTAATTATTTTATTCGTTTTAGGTGGCGCATTTTTAGGTTTTCGCCGTGGGGTTATCACGCAAACTGTATCTTTTGTTGGTTTGATTTTAATTTTTATAGTTGCTTATCTCACTAAAGATTACTTAGCTTTTATTTTTGTAAAATGGTTACCATTTATTAAAATTGATTTAGGATCAGTTAGAAATTTAGTTGTATTAAATGTTTTAATGTATGAACTAATTGCTTTTGGTATTATATTTTCACTTTTAATGATTTTATTTAAATATGTGATGACATTTACAGAAGTATTTGAGGCAATTTTAAAAAATACAATTGTGTTGGCATTACCAATCAAAATTTTAGGTTTAATTATGGGTGCTATTCAATATTTATTAATATCAGTAATAATAGTAATTTTATTAATTTCTCCGGTATTTAAAGTAAAATTGGTTAAAGAATCAAAAAGTAGCGAATTAATTACTGAAAAAATGCAAGATAAAAAAATATTTGGAGTAAATATTATATCAGCATTTGATGATATAGCAGCGGTTGAAACAATTGATTATCGTAAACATGATGAGGCTGAATTACAAGTATTGGATATTATGTTGCAAAATAAAATAACTAATCTTAAACTAATAGATAGTGCAGTTGAATCCGGTAAATTAGATATTAAAAATATTGATGTTGTACTTGATAAATATCGTAAGTAATAACAAAGAAAGGAATGATAATAATGAGTTTAATAAATTTAGGAAGTGAAAGTGAATTTACTAATATTGTAAAATCAGGGGTAACATTAGTTGATTTTTATGCTGATTGGTGTGGGCCATGTAAAATGTTAGCGCCAGTTTTAGAGGAATTAGCACAAGAAGTTGACGTAACTATTTTAAAAGTGAATGTTGATCAAAACCCTAATATTGCTCAACAATATGGAATTATGAGTATACCAGCAATTCACTTATTTAAAGATGGTGAAGTAGTAACTCAAAAAGTTGGCTTTCAAACAAAAGAAATGTTGAAAAAATTTATTGAAACAGCAAAATAAGATAACATTGTTATCTTATTTTTGGAGTAAAACATGATTGAAGAAAAATTAAAAAAATTGCCAACAACACCTGGTTGCTATTTAATGAAAGATAGTTTAGGCATTATTATATATGTTGGTAAAGCTAAAAATTTAAAACGCCGTGTTACTAGTTATTTCAAAGGAAAACACGCTAATAAAACAGCAATATTAATTAAAAATATTGCTGATTTTGACTATATTGTTACATCAACTGAAGTTGAGTCATTAGTTTTAGAATTAAACTTAATCAAAAAATATAATCCTAAATATAATGTATTATATAAAGATGACAAAACTTATCCTTATATTGGAATTACTAATGAACAAATACCCAGAATTAAAATTTATCGAAGTTTATTTAAACAAAAAGAAAATATCACCTTATATGGACCATACCCTAATGTGGCGGCAGCTAGAAATATCGTTGAATTACTAAATAAGTTATATCCATTACCCAAGTGTAAAACTTTTCCTAAAAAGAAATGTTTATATTATCATTTAAATCAGTGTTTAGGTTATTGTACTGAGATAGTTGATATGGATTTAGTTAGTAGTTATGTCAAAGAAATAAAACAGTTTTTAGCGGGAGATTTTAAATCTTTAAAATCTCGTTTATTGAATGAAATTAATATTTTAAATAAATCCTTAGCTTTTGAACAAGCTATGGAATTAAAAAAATATTTAGAGGCGATTGATATAATTTTTGGTGAACAAAAGGTAGAGATTAAGCAAATAATTGATGTGGATATTATTGGTACTTATATTGAAAAAGATTATATGGTGATAAATATTTTATTTCTACGTTACGGTAAATTAATTAATACCCAAAGTTTTATATATTCTATTTTGGAAGATAAGGATGAAGAATATATAAAGTTTATCGTTAATTATTATAATCGTCATCAAATTAAACCCAAATTAATAATTAGTGAAATTGAAGATGAAGAGGTAAGTCAATTATTAAAAACTAATTTAAGAAAGCCGCAAAGAGGAGAATTTTTAGCATTGTTAAAGTTAAGTAAAGAAAATGCTAAGGAGTATTATAAGCAACATATTGATAGCTATATTAACGATACCCAACGAAAAGTAATTTTATGGGAAAAATTAGCTCATTTAATGCAAATTCCAGATTTGAGCCGTATAGAAATGTTTGATAATGCTCATTTATTTGGAACAAATGCAGTAAGTGGGATGGTAGTTTATGAAAATGGTGAAGAAGCTTATCATTCATATCGTAAATTTAAAATTAAATATAGTAAACAAAATGATGACTATGCAATGTTAAGAGAAGTTTTATTTAGAAGATATAATCAATTGTTAGTTGATAATTTAAGATTGCCTGAAGTTTTAATTGTTGATGGTGGGCTTGGCCATGTTAATAGCGCTTTAGAAATTATTAAAGAATTGAATTTAAACATTAAAATATTTGGTCTTGCTAAAGATGAAAAACATAAAACTAAATATTTAATAAATCAAGAAGGTCATGAAATTAAGATAATTGATATTGAGCTAAAAAACTTTTTAGCCCGAATGCAAAACGAAGTGCATCGTTACACAATTAAGTATCATGAAAATACTAGAAATAAAAACCTGTTTATTAGCGAACTTGACATAATTCCGCGAATTGGAGCTAAGAGAAAAGAAAAATTATATGCTAAATATCAAGAAGTATCTAATATGAAAAAGGCATCACTCCAAGAATTATCTGATTTGTTGGGGAGCGATATCGGTTCTTATCTATATAATTATTGGCATAATAATAAAAAAGTGATATGATAATGACGGTGATAGTATGAATAAGAAAGCTTTCAGTTTAGTAGAATTAATGACAGTGATGGTTATAATGGCATTAATAATTGGTATTGCCGCAATTGCTTTTAATAATATTAATTATGAAAATCGTGAAAAGTTAAACACCAAATTAACTAGAACAATTGAAAACGCGAGTGATGCTTACTGCAGTAATATTAATAATAAATGTGCAGCCGGTGGAACTATTATCTTGAAAACATTAGTTGATGAAGGACTATTAGAAGGCGATTTAATTAATTATGTAGAGGAAGTTGATCTTGATTTATGTTCAACAATAGCAATTAATGCTGTCGGTGAGTATAATTTTGAATATGTTTATGATATTAATGCTCCAAGTAATTATGATGGCCTTCCAGAACTTACATCCGAGGGTGAATGCCCATAATTAATGAATTATAAAAAGGATATATGATAAATATATCCTTTTTTCATGTTAAAATAAAATAGGTGATAAAATGAATCAAATTAAATTAATGGATACGGATTTAGCTAATAAAATTGCTGCAGGGGAAGTAGTTGAAAGTATTCACTCAGTAGTAAAAGAATTGGTTGAAAATAGTATTGATGCTGGTGCTAATCGAATAATTATTAATTTAATTAATTCGGGATTAGACAGTATCCAAGTAATTGATGACGGAAGTGGAATGAATTCTGAAGATGCGCATTTGGCATTTGAACGACATGCAACAAGCAAACTTAAAAAAATTGAAGATTTATGGCATATAAATACTTTGGGTTTTCGTGGAGAAGCGCTTCCGGCGATAGCATCGGTTAGTAAGATTCGTTTAGTAACGGCGAATAATGAAGATAGTTCCCTTATTATAATTGATGGTGGGAAAATTATTGAATCCAGTAAAGGTGAAATGCGAACAGGGACTAATATTTTAGTTGAAAATCTTTTTTATAATACCCCGGCGAGACTTAAGCATTTAAAAAATTCATATCGTGAATTATCAGATGTAGTTAATTATGTTTCTAAAACGGCTTTAGCACATCCACAAGTACAATTCGAATTAACTAATGATGAAAAAACTTTATTAAAAACTGATGGTAGTAATAATTTATTAAAAGTTATTAATGATATATATGGTTTAAATGTGGCTAAATCGGTAATCCCATTTAACAATCAAAATGATGATTATCAAATAGAAGGTTTTATATCGCTACCCAGTACATATAAATCAACTAGAAATTATATTAGTATTACCGTAAATGAGCGGGTAGTAAGAAGTAATGAACTAATCAAAACTGTTTTAGATGCTTATCATACATATTTACCGGATGGTAAAATTCCTTTGGTGATCTTAAATATTAAAGTTGATCCAACTTTAATTGATGTTAATATTCATCCTGCTAAATTAGAAGTAAAGTTTAGTAAAAGTGATGTATTAAAAGAATTAATTTTTATGACAATTAGAAAAACATTAAATCAAGAATTATTAATTCCGGAAATAACATTAGAAGAGTTTGGAGTAAGTAATTTATCTGTTAATGAAAATACTACACAAATGGAAATTAATTTTTTAAGTGAAATAGAAACTAAATCTAAAACCGAAGAAAAAATTCCGTTATTAGAAATTAAGGGCTTTATTAAAGGAACTTACATTTTAGCAGAAGATAATGAGTATATGTATTTAATAGATCAACACGCAGCTAATGAGCGGATTAATTATGAAAAATACTTAACAGCTTTGAAAAATAAAACAAAAGATGCTATTAATTTATTAATTCCAATTGTAATTGAATTAAGTGCTGCTGATTATTTATTATTAGAAAAAAACTTCAACTTATTAGAACACTTAAATTTAAAGTTTACTGAATTTGGTAATAATACCATTATTATTAATAATCATCCTTGGTGGTTACCGAGTGATTATGCAGAAGAAGCAATTTTAAAAATAATTGAGTTAATTATTCATAAAGAAAAAGATTTTTCAATGGAAAAATTTAATGATGGTATTGCTGCCTTAGTTAGTTGTAAGTTATCAATTAAAGCTAATCAAAATATTAGTAAGCAAGAAGCTATCAATTTAATTGATGAATTACGAAAAACTGAAAATCCATATACTTGCCCCCATGGCCGTCCTGTTTTAATTAAATTTAGTAATTATGAGTTAGAAAAAATGTTTAAAAGGGCCATGTAATGAGTAAAATAATTGTTTTAGTGGGACCGACCGCTACTGGTAAAACAGACTTAAGTATCTTATTAGCCAAAAAATTTAATGGTGAAATAATTAATGCTGATAGTACGCAAGTATATCAAAAGTTTAATATTGGTACTTCAAAAATAAACCTTGAAGAAATGCAAGGCATAAAACATCATTTAATAAACTTTATTACTGAAGATCAAAAATATAATATTTATCATTTTCAAAAAGATGGAAGAATGGCCATCGAAGACATTAAAAATCGTCATAAAATACCAATTATTGTTGGTGGCAGTGGGCTTTATTTAAAAGCATTATTATATGATTACGATTTAAAAAAAACAAACCAGTTTCGAGATTTTTCTAATCTTAGTAATGAAGCCATTTATCAACAACTTTTAAAAATTGATAAAAATATAAACATTCCAATAAATAACCGTCAACGTTTAGAGGGCGCTTTAAATTTTTATTATCAAAATGGATTTTCTATAAGTGAACAAACGGGTAAAAATAATCCTAAATATGATTTAATCATTATTGGCTTAACTTGTGAAAGAAAAATATTATACGAAAGAATTATGCAAAAAACAGATCTAATGTTTAAAAATGGCTTACTGGAAGAGGCTAATGAATTATATAAAATGAATCCTAATA
>Ga0265295_1006291_pt1 | contig 14483 bp, 14 predicted proteins | sample Munlansysbiofilm_FD_192503 | JGI IMG/M metagenome (GOLD analysis project Ga0265295, IMG submission 192503) | Leachate microbial communities from a municipal landfill in Southern Ontario, Canada - Methane capture system biofilm | ecosystem: Engineered > Solid waste > Landfill > Unclassified ... | reverse complement strand
TAATATGGTAATTGGTATTGAGCTTCTCAACTTGAGCAGACGGGTTGTTACAGACATGATAAAAAATATGCATATGGAAACGAGATAAAAAAATCGTTGCCTCCCAATTTTTTATTCTGATTTGACGTTTGTCCTTCTTATATTTTATATTCATTAACCTGGGGTATGAGTATCCAATCCATGAGATTCATGAAATAGATATAAGGAGCCAGGGGACAGATCTCTCACTCATTAATCGCTCCCCTTTTTTACCGTGTTAATCTATTTGAGAAAAGATATCCCGAAATAAAGATGCGTATGGATGGTTTAGGGATAAAATAGTTTTGGTCTTTCAGAACTGATTTTTTTCTCTTGCCTATGCAATTATCAGGCTTAAAGATATTATTATCTTTTCCAAACAATGATACCTAATGATGAATCGTCTTTTCTTTTCACCCTGATTTTTTTTGGAATAAATCTTCTGGGTATGGGTTGCGGTGTATTAGCAGATGGATCTGGTTCCCTTTCTCTCTCAACCGTTCCCCCCGGAGCATCAATTTCCCTGGATGGTATTCTGCAGAGTGGACAGACTCCCCTCACTGTTTCTTCTTTCCTTTCTTTTTTACGGGCTTTTCTATTAATTCTGGCGGTTTCTCTAATTCAAATAAACCCCTTCGTTTCATTTCAAAATAACACCGGGCACAAGCCTGGACATCTATCAATGCATCATGAGCATTTTCAAAGGAACAGGAAAAAAGGGTCTGATGAAGTTCACTCAGTTTGGGCCATTTATTTCCTTTCCTGCCTGATGGATACGGGAGTTTACAAAATTCGGCAGTTTTTTTCATTGTGCAGAAATACGTCAGGGTGTGAAAATGTGCATTCTGCTTAAGTCTGCAATATTCAGCAGCAATTACTCCTCGGTCAAATTCAATATTGTGACCAATTACCAATTCTGACTGGGCCGCTGCTTTTGTAAACCAGCCAAGGACATCAGGCAGAGATTCTCCTTCTTTTATTGCTCTCGCTGTAGTTATTCCGTGTATCAGAGCCACATTGCTGGGTATAATAAACCCGTCCGGATAGATGATGTGACTTTGTTCATCCACTAGTGAACCGTCTTCCTCACAGAGCATCCAGGCAATCTGAACCATACGAGGCCAATTTTCCGGATTCGTAATCGGGTCAGCTTTTTTCTTTGGAAGGCCGGTTGTTTCGGTATCGAGGAATAAGTATCTCAATGTTTCACCCCATAATTGTAGCAGAAATATGATGATTTGTACCAGTGATTACAGAAAAATTTCATTATAGTTAGTTGCATAACATTTTAACTTGACATGGAGAGAGAATACTGCTTCCTATAATGAGTATTGTGGATGACTCAAATGTAACTTTATCTCATTTGGGAATAGTTTCAGGAATTATCGATCACCTTGGAATAAGTGAATATATTGATCGTATCATCCCAAAAACGAAGCCATACGGTAACCTATGATCAATCTGTCAAAGCATTGCATTTCAATTGTATAAGTTTCACTGTTCGTCATCTTTATATTATGCCCGAATTCTTCGATGATATCGCAACAGAGCATTTGATCGGAGAGGGAATTATATCAGACATTTAAAATTCCTGATCCGCTCCCCCCGAGCCTCCTTGTCATCTCGCTGCAGGGGAGTTCTCACAGAAACTGTAAGATTTGACCGATGATGTTCATGAGCACTTTTGCCAAAATACAAAGCGAAATCGGAGGTACTCATGAGACGCCTGATACAAACCCACCCGGAAAGTGAGTGGTGCTGAACGCCGTACTGATAGCAGTACAGGAGATGAGAACACCCCATCCGAATGCCGTGAGGTTCCGTGCACTATTTCCCCGGAGGACCAGAGGGCCCGGAGATGAAAAAGGCATAGATACATATCGGCCAGCGCCAGGCAATAATGTGTTCGAATCCAGCTTCGACTGCCGATGAGCGGAATATGTATATAAAAAGCGGTCTTGTTGATCTCCATAATTTTTTTTGTTCAAGTTATACGAACTCATCGTCTGATCAAAAAAATCTCTGTATCAAAGATTAATTACATAAATACTGATATATATCGCGATTTAGGTTCCAGAGGCTCGAAATCTGTGGGTATTGGTGAACTGTCTCTTTTCCAGAAGAACCTATAATCCCATCACTTTGTTCATCCCATTTGTAGACTACAAGGTTCGTTGCAGTAATATCTCCTGCTAATTTGATAGAGAATAGATTATAAGGGGAGACTGAGATCATAGTAATATCAATAAAATCATACGACTAACCGATGAGTTTATCTGTAATATTTGTATATTCTTTGTCGGGGAAGGGAATGTGAATCCGGGAAAACGGGCAATCGGAATAATAATTTTAGGTTTTTTATTTGCAATACCAGGGTTTGTTTTAGGAGAGAATCAGACATCTGAAAATTTTGGGACCTACTCGATTACGTCTGATCCAACCGGCGCAGATGTTATCATACATGGAAACCAAGTCGGGGTAACTCCTCTGCTTTTCATTCCAGATTCAACAATCACGGTCCCTTTTTCGGTTGTCATCAGGAAATCAGGTTATTATGATACTTATAGAAATTTTACAGAGATGGTACCGAAAGGAAATCAGAAAATAGTATCCATACGTCATCGGTTAAGGTATAAGGTAGGTTACATTCTTAACAGGCCATTATCCTGCCCCCCCCAAAATTTTCGCACGTAAAAATTCGGCAGGTATATATGCATCCTCTGCGACCTGCTCATGGGTTCCGATCAGAGCACATATTACCGTTTATTCACCGAGAAACTGTCAGAATTGGTTTCTTTTCAAGAGATCTCCTGCGCGGCTGTGGAATCGAGATTTACAATTAGATCAAGGAAAATATTTCCGGTAGAATTCCTTTTAACGCTCATATTTGGTTTTTATTCAAAAGAAGAGCCCTCTATAAGCAAATTTCATAGAATCTATAATTCCCTTGTAGATAAAGAGAAACAAGTGGTATACAGCAGTTTTTATGATCGGTTTAGCAATGAAGCCCTGACATTTGTTGATAAGTGTCTTGAAAATTACATATCCCATCAAATGAATGGCGTAAATGCTGAATTAAAGGGATATTTACGGACATTTAAAGATGTACTGATTAAGGACAATACAATCGTGAGGGTACATTCCTTTCTGGCTAATAAATATCCAGCAACACGAACACGGAGAATAACGGCGGGGATAAAAGTCTCTGTATTATTGAGTGTCGTGTGTAATGGGCCCCGTTCTGTGAAGTTTTTCCCGGAGAAAACCAATGATGCAAAAACCCTCACCATTGGTGCATGGGTGGAAGGAATGTTGTTGCTTATGGATCGTGGTTTCTTTAAATTTGATGTATTTGCCCAAATAGGAAAATATGGAGGGTCATTTATTACAAGAATAAAATCTAACACGAAAGCTAAGGTAGTATCCGTAGGTTTAGGCATTCCAGAAAAAATGAGGAAGAAAATAATCGGCCTGGATATTCAGGAAGCCATGGAAATCGTCAAACCATATAAACATGACATCGATGCAAAAGTCATCGTCAGTTATTTCCCCAGTGGTAAAAAGAAGGTTAAATCAGCCCTTGATTTTCGATTTATTGCAGTATATAACGAAAAGACTAATGAGTATCATACCTACTTCACAAACATTCCAGAGCAAGAACTTGCAGGAAGAGATGTGGCCTCATTATATGCTGCAAGATGGGACATTGAGAATCTTTTCCGGGAAGCAAAGAGCGAGAATCTTTTAGGCCGATTGAAATCCAAGAATGATGCAATAACTGAAATTTTCATCAGGATCCCAATTATACGGCTGATTCTTTCCCGGGAGTTATTTGGTGTCGCTCGCAGAATATTGGGGCCTTCAATGGTCAGCAGACTCAAAAAGCGGTCGTGGGCCATTGTGTTTGCGGAAAATGCGAGGCTGATTCTCCGTAATCTGGGAAGGAAAAAACAGGGACTACGAGTAACTGCGCCTTGGAGAGATATCTGGGAGACCATAGTTGAGGGAGCTATCTCTCCTCATGTGAACAGAAAGACACACACTAGTACGTTGTATATTTAAGCAGTTTGGTCAAAAATGCGAATTGGCCTTCAGATATAGCGTTAGCTATCGAAATTCACCGGCAGTTTTTGCCAGTTCACAGATTATTTTTGTCGGGTTGTTATGGAAGAAGCCTGAAGTGCAAGTCTTTGAAATTCAACCCCCAGGTTTTACTCCCCTAAAGTGACTATAGATTAATTTTTGATGATTTTGTTAGTGTTACACCTTACCTTAACCGATGACATATGAAGATCCATTACCAAACCACCTGGAAACCACCTGGAATGATCTGGTCCTACAGTAATCAGGAGATCGACATCGCTCCCATTGTTTGCTTCTCCTCGTGCAAATGATCCAAAAATCCTGACTGACAAAACCCCATGCTTTCGTGCAATCTGTAGGATTTTGTCTCTTTTTTGAATAATTTCTGTAGGAATCATTTTTACCTTTCAAAAAATATTATTCAAAGTTATACAGCCAAAGAAATCCCAAGGGTCACCATAATCCCTTCAATATCCCATTCCCGGTCAAGCTGGAAAAGTGATGCATCCCGGCTGTCAACTGACTGATGGATTTTCAGAGTTTTTCCTCGCACTTCTTGTTTAATTAAGTCCTGCCATGAATCGGTGAGAAGCTCCCTGATGTTCTCATCCCCGATAATCGCATCAATAACTATGGAATCATCAACATTCAATTCAAGTTGTTTGCGCATCTCCTGAAGCCGCCTGATTATTTCACGGCTGTACCCCTCTGATTTTATGTCGGCGGTAAGCGTCGTATCAACATAGACAGAAGCATCTTCCATTTCAGCGCCAAAAATCTGTTCCGGGAGTGACTGGGTAAAGGTCATATGTTCAGCAGTCAGGACAAACTCTTCTTTTCCATCTGAAAGGGTTACTGACCCTGATTCTTCCAGCTGTTTTCGAAGCAGTGTCCCATCTGCCCCTTCAATGAGAGCTTTTACTACCTGTCCGGTCTTTCCAAATGAAGGACCTATCTTTTTCATGGTAGGTTCTGCATTCCATCGCATCTGGTCCCAGGCTCCCATAATTACCTGAATATTCCGGGTATTCGCACGATCTTTTGCAAGTTCTTCCATCTTTTGGAATGAATCAGCAACAGATTCACTTGAAGTTACTACAATGACATTCTGCACCGGCCAGCGGAGTTTTCTCTTTCCAGCCTGGCGTGCATTCGCAACAGCCTCGTCAAATGAACGAACAACATCCATTCGACGTTCAAGTTCCTCATCAATGAGCCTGCCATCCCCTGCAGGCCATTTCAGCATATGGACTGATACCGGGTCTGCCGGAAGACGGAGGTTTTCATATATTGTCTCTGTGATATGGGGAGTGAAAGGAGCCAGAAGTCGGCAAAGAGTTCGCAGACAATATGTAATAGTCTCATAAGCGAATTTTTTATCTGGAGAATCCTCGTCAAGCCACATTCGGGGCCGGACTATCTGCACATACCAGCGGGAGAGATCTTCCAATATGAAATTCATCAGGAGCCTGGTGACCCGGTGAAGTTGATACTCGCCCATATCAGCGGTTATTTGCCTGGCAATTGAATTGACCCGTGAAATTATCCACCGATCAATCTCCGGCATCTCCCTGATGGTTCGTATAATGTATTCCTCATCAGATGTGCCATTAGCAGTTCCAGCAGGGGAAAATCCATCCAGGATCATGTAGGGAAGCGGAAACCTGTACACGTTCCAGAGGATATTCATCGTCCGGTTCACCGTAGAGACCCCATCCCAGTTAAATTTGAGATCTTCCCAGGGAGCATTCGATGAGAGAACGTAGAGTCTGAGGATATCAACCCCGAACTTCTGGATGACTTCATCAGGGCTGACTACATTTCCAAGACTTTTGCTCATCTTCCGGCCATCTGCATCCAGAGCAAACCCATGCATCAGGACACTCTTATATGGCGACCGGTTAAAGGCAATCGTAGATGCTCCAAGCTGGGAATAAAACCATCCTCTTGTCTGATCCTGTCCTTCGGTTATGAAATCAGCCGGCCACATCTCTTTGAAAAGTTTGTCATTGCGAGGAAATCCTAAGGTTGCCCAGGAGGCCATGGCTGAATCAAACCAGACATCAAAGATATCCTCTACCCGCTTCATCGTGCCCCCGCATGTGCAGGGGAACATGATTTCATCCACATAAGGCCGGTGGGGGTCTACCAGGGAACTGCCTGCTGCTTCATTGAGTTCGGCAACGGTCCCAAAGATCTGCTGGGCAGAACACTCGGAGCACTCCCATACCGGGATCGGAATACCCCAGTACCGCTGCCGTGAGATACACCAGTCACGTGCATCAGAGACAAAATCGTAAAACCGTGCACTCCCTGCCCATTCAGGGTACCAGGATGTAGCCTTTATCTCTGAGAGCATCTTTTCTTTCATCTTTGGAACAGAGATAAACCACTGTTCAGTCGCCCGATAGATGATAGGTGTTTTGCACCGCCAGCAGTGCCCGTACCGGTGAGTAATCTTTTGTCGTGCAAGCAGGTGAGTGCCAAGGTCTGACAGTATAGTATCATTTGCATCCCTGACAAATTGGCAGGAATATGCACCACCTTCTTCGGTATAATGCCCGGAACCGTCAACAGGGCAGAAAATTTCAAGCCCCTTCTCAATTCCGAGCAGATAATCATCCCATCCATGGCCTGGTGCAATATGGACCATCCCGGTATTGTCCATCTCGACAAATCCAGCAATGACAACCTGGTGTTCTATTTCGTTCTGCCTTGGAATCAAATGAGCAAGCGGTGATGAGTACCTGGTTCCGGCAAGTTCGGCCCCGCTCTTTTCGGAGAGGATGGAAAAATCCTGGTATTTTCCTCGTTTTAATACTGGTTCCACAAGGTCTTTGGCTATCCAGAGAATCTCTTTCTTATCCTCTTTTACTGCTTCTACTCGTGCATAGACAAAGTCCTTATCAACTGCAACCGCAACGTTTGCCGGGAGAGTCCACGGAGTAGTGGTCCAGATGAGAAGGTATTCATTTTCAAGATTCTGGATGGGAAATTTCACAAATACTGATGGATCCTTTTCATCCCAGTATTCAACCTCTGAATCAGCAATTGCAGTCTCGCACCTGGGACACCAGTTTACCACCCTATGGCCGCGTTCAAGAAGGCCTTTTTCATTTGCCTGTTTCAGCGTCCACCATGCCGCCTCAATAAATTCGGGCATGATGGTCTGGTATGGGTTATCAAAGTCCATCCAGACACCGAGAGCCTTAAATTGCTCTGACATGGCATCTTTGTGGCCGAGTGCAAACGATTTGCATCGCTCGATAAATGCGCCTATACCATATGACTCGATATCTTTTTTATTTTCAAATCCCAGTTCATGTTCGACACTGACTTCGATAGGAAGTCCATGCATATCATACCCTGCCCGGTCGATGACATGCAATCCGTGCATCCGCTTAAACCGAAGAATACTGTCTTTGAGGATCTTATTCCAGGCTGTTCCTAAATGAATATGGCCGGTTGTATACGGGGGGCCATCAACAAAAAACCACGTTTTCCCATTCCGGTTCTGATCTGTTACCCTGGCATAGATGCTTTCATCATTCCAGAATTTCTGGACCGAAGCCTCTATTTCCCTGGGTGTAAAACTGCTGGTAACCTCTTGCACGATATTTCCTCAAAAATTCCTTATAAAATTGGGTGCACCGATAGATAGGTGTTTCTTAGAGGAAGAAAATAGAATATAAGTAAAATAGGTACTATCCCATCTCTCTCATGTGGAAAGGAGGTATTAAAACCGGTTTACCATCCACCAGCACCTCCTCCGCCAAAACCTCCGCCACCACCAAATCCCCCTCCGGAGGATCCGCCTGAACCTGATGAAGGAGAGGTATACGCTAGCATGGGCGAAAAACCTGAATAGAGAATTGCAGGTGCAAACCAGCCTCCTGATGGGAGATCCGGAACTGTTATATCCAGCGATTTCAAGGTCTTTGATACTTGGTCGCCCACCCCAAGAGCAGTTCCATATACCATCCAGTCTCCCCAAATGACAATATCCTCCGGTTTATATCGCTGCATCATGACCGAGTCTGATAAAAAATTCCGAAAAGATTCCCACTCCAGTCGTTCACGATAATGATCCCCTTTCCATCTTCCAAATAATGAAATGGGAAAAATAAACGCGATAACAATCTGCATGACTGCCAGGGACGAATTATAAATTGCCTGGCCAAGGATGAGCCGGTCTCCGGGACCGATAATGATGAGAACCAAAAAGATGAAAAAAAGTCCGACTGCCAGGATGAGGAGTGGGATGAGGTGGGATTGTCCGCTCCTGATATATGTGGAAATTATCCTGTCAGACAGGCTTTCCGGGAGTTCACGAAAAGATTTTTGGTATTCTACAAGTTGGCTCCTCATGGATTGATTAGCATTGGCATCTGCTGCCATCTCTTTGAATGTTTCACTGGTTACAGCGCCATCCCCTGACAAGAGTGACAGGGTGTTTATAACTTGTTCTTCATAACGATCTCCGGTCTCTTTTTTAAGCACCTGGATTGAAAAATCGTTTTTTTCTTTTGGCTCTATAGAGATGAACCCTCTCCGGTGCAGATCAAGAAGTGTTGCATGTAGACCTTGCTCATCAAATTTACCCGGATCTCCGGAAAAAACCAGGGCTGCCAGCCAGGGTTTAATTGAGGGGTCAGGAACAAAACTCAGATGATCAGGGACAGAATAGGATTTTTCTTTTCCATAATAAAGCCAGATTCCAAGTAGCATGATTGGAATCAGAAAGAGAAAGATGGTTGTCAAACCTGTCAAAATGTGATAGAAGGGGCTTATCAACGACAGGTACCAGGGGTTTGCCTGCTCGGTCTGTTCTCTGGCTGAGCCGGGTATTGTCCTGACCTGGCCATTCAGACTCTTTGTAACTGATTGATCAATGAGTACTTCAAATCCGAGTGGAATGTCTTCTGCGACGCTTCCCGAAAGGATATATGAATCTGCAGTTTGTGTAACGGTGAGATCAGCAGGATGCGGATATAATGCCTGAATTCCCGATGAAGGGATAGTTATCTTTACCGAGTCATACGGAATATGAACCGTTGCAAGATCGATATTTAAGTGATCGGCATCGCTTCCCCGCTCTACCGGGGGAATAATATCCCATGTATATGAAACCGGGTATGTTCCTGCCTGGAAATATCCAGGATTAAATACTCCTGCCTCATTTCTTCCTGCCCGGTCTGTGATGATTGAAAGTGTATGCGCATCATCATTTTGTAATGTTACGCGGCCATTCGCATCCTTTAGATACCCCACAGTCCCTGAAGGCGGCTTGAGAGAAATGTACCTGATATATGAACCGGCATGTTCATCGGTATATACTGAAGAATCAAACTTACGATTCAGGCTCCGGTACTGGCTATCAGTACTCACCTTATATATGTATGACTCCTGCAATGTCCCGTCCCATGAAAAAGATGCATCATAGGAACTGGCCATGAGATCAGGAATAAAAAGGGATTGGGCTGACGTGAAGATGAAAAAACCACAAATCGCAATTATTCCGGTAATGATGAGAAGAAGGAGAAGATCTTTATGTTCACTCTGCATGTGAGACCTCTGTTAGATAAAAGATACCTCCACATTTCCCCGGGGACACCTTAATACCTAACATAATAACAAGCCCCGGCTTCGAGTCGCTCCCCGGTTCGGAGATTTAGCAAAAATATACTTGCATGTTCTTCGCAGACCACCGCCTTACAGCAACCTAATATTTCAAGGCCAATTGCAGGTTTACCACAAATCTGACAGGTGGTTTCATCTCCAGGGGAGATATCCATACTATTCCTAAACGTTAAAAATATTTGGATGCTTTGGTAGGGCATCAGGATTGTGCCACTTCAGCATCGACTATCTGTTTTGCATCTGCAAACATCTGGAAAAATCTGACATCATCAGGTTCTTTTTTTGCATATTCAACCAGGGAACATGAACGGAGCAGCGAATGCACCGGTTCATTTTCCGAAACTGAAACCTTTGAAGAACCGGAGAGTATCTCTTCGCTTGTCAGTGCATCTCCATTCCCGTATGTATGAGAGAGGTACACTCTGACTGCCTGGCTGAGCAGGGTATATCCTTCCTTTTTATTTCCGGATTTATAAGACCGTTCAGCATCATCCATCATTTCAGTAACAATTTCCCGATAATTACGTAATGGTAGTTCTATTTCGGGGTTCTCTTTATCCGTTTCTTTCCGTGTAGCGAAATACCACCATGCAACTCCGGCACATAAAATCACGAGAATAATTACGAGAAGAATCCCTGCAATCCAGAAGAGCGGGAATTCTTCGTCTTGAACTAGTATTACTTCCTCGACAGTTCCATTTACAATACGTGCGGAAAGGGTTGCATTTCTTCCGTCAGGGGCGGTATAATTTTGGGCAACGGAGATTTCATGAGGTGTCCGGGTTACAGAGCCTGATGCAGGAGTCATGGAGCTGTTTCGCAGCACCTCCTTATGTTCATTCCAGGTTGCATTTGATGCAAGTTCAGGCGGGACAGGTATCTCCCCCTGTTTTTCAGCGGTGAGTGATGTAACCTGACTGTTTTCTGCATTTCCGGTAACAGAGAGTTTTTCTCCTTGTTTGTTTTCAAATCCTAATGCTACCTCTCCACGATCTGGTCCGGTCGGAACAATTTTTCCAGATGTCTGATTGTATCCTTCTTTTTTAAGATCTGTGGCCTGTTTTTGGATCAGAGGATCATTTTCCAGCGACTCTGCGAGTTTTTGTTTGTTTTCCTTTGCCTGCTGGCCTTCTTCCATCAACTGCTGCTGGAGAGCAGAAGAAGATGAAGGCATCTGGTTATTCTGTAAAGCCTGTTCGGGATTTTTTGGGGCAGGCTGCGAGCGTGAGTTCATCCCTGACGACATGCTTTGAGACATGAGGTTTTGCATCAGCTGCTGCTGCTCCGTCCTCATCTGTTCCATCTGCTGGTCCATTGCATCAAAGGGATCAGGGGGGGGCGATGAAGGACTCTTTGTAGCCTCTGATGTCGTTGATCTGATAGTATTTTTCTGCTGGACAATGTCCTTTTGTTCTGGAACAAAGTGAACAGACAGGGGCGGGAGAACTGCTGCATAATCTTTCCCCTTATCTGAATAAAGAAGGAGAAGAGAGAGATCATAATCTGCTTTTGTGTCAGATGCAAGGGTTAGTGCATGATTTGATCTGCCTGGCGAAACAGGAAATGACTGGGACTGAGTGCTGGTCTGCGATATTGAAAATCCTCCGTCATTCTGGTTCTTGGTCAGGCTGTACTGCAGGGTGCCGGAAAGGGTATTTTGAAATGGACTTTCGATTGAAAAAGGAACTTTTGCATCTGTCCCAATGAGATAATAATAGTCAGACTGCTCTGATGACATTGTAATATCATCTGCAAGCGCTCCCATACCGGATATGAGTATACATCCGGTTAGAATGAATAACAGAATCTTCATGTTCATTGAATAATCCGCCTCCGGCCATATCTCAGGAAAATTTCTGCAGTCATCAGGATCAGTGCAAGAATAAAAAACCAGTCTTTGATACTTGTCTCTTCTTTTTCCCTGGTGATTTCCTGGTTCAGATTTGAATAAATCTCTGATAGCGTCCGGTCATTAACCGATTTGTAGTACTTGCCATTTGTGCCTGCTGCGATGTTTTGTAGCATTTGCTCATCCAGTGTTGCATATTGGGGATTTCCAAACCAGTCATAACCCAGCACTACCGGACTGTCTGACCCCATGCCAATAGTAAAGACCTGAATCCCCTTATCCCTGGCAAATCCTGCTGCCTGATCAGGATGGATAACCCCGGCATTATTCACTCCGTCTGAAAGAAGTATTACTACTTTTTTCCGATTAGGGATGGATTCTGCCATGTCAATACCAAGAGCCAGACCATCTCCAATCGCAGTTGCTCCTTCTTTTGGCTCAATTGCCATCAGTTTTTTGATAACACGATCCTTATCCGGAGAGAGATACGCAGCACTTGTCGCCCCGGATTCAAACGTTATCACCCCGGCATAATCTTTCGCATCGAGTGACTTCAGAAGGATTTCTGCTGAACGCTTGGATGATTCAAGCCGTGTCGGATGGTAATCATTCGCCTGCATACTCCCGGACGTATCAAGAACAAGCACAACATTGACTCCTTCTTTGGTCTGTTCAAGAGGAATATGAGGATCTGCAAGCCCGATAATAATACAGCCTATTGAAGCAAGTACGAGGATAAGAAGGGTCCTGGGACGTGCAGACTCCGAACTCCCGTGCAGGGCACTTTTTAAAAACCCGATGTTTGAAAATACAATAGCTTCCTGTTTTTTCCGTCTCGTTTGATATATGAAATAATAGTAGAGGGCCGGGAGGAGGGCAAGTGCAAGCAGCCACTCCGGCTGATAAAATCCAGTCATATTTCACTTCCAGGTCGGACCTTCATCAGATTATCAAGTATTGGAAGAAATTCATCTCCCGACCTGATATGTACAAAGGGGATACGGTATTTTCGCATCATCAGGGAGACTGTTTCATTATGAGCATGTGCCGCCTGCGTAAACTGCTTCCGGATAACAGGATCTGAGGTATCAACCAATATCTGCTCCCCTGACTCTGCGTCTTCAAGTTCAATAAGGCCAACATCCGGGAGTTCACTCTCGCGTGGATCTGAAACCCTGATTGCCAGAAGGTCATGATGTTTTTTTACAAGCGACAATTCTTTGGAACAATCAGGTGTGAAAAAATCTGAAACCAGAATGACGGTTGACATCCTTCTTACCCGCTTTAATAGCATTGTTAAAGCAGGGCGGAGATCAGATCCTCCTGACTCTGTATCATGTGAGATAACTGAATTAAGGAGATGGATGACATGATTTCTTCCACTTCTGGCCGGGATGAATGTCTCGACAGTATCTGAAACCAATAGCAGACCTACCCGGTCATGATAATGAACTGCTGAAAAGGCAAGGGTTGCGAGAATTGAAAGAAGAGTGCTGAATTTGGAGACCATATGACCAAAAGATCCTGAACCTGATATGTCAGCGATAAGATAGACTGTATGGTCCCGTTCTTCAACAAATTCCTTGATATACGGGATCCCATACCGTGCGGTGATTTTCCAGTCAATGGCCCGGATATCATCCCCGGCGATGTACTCTCTGATATCAGAAAATTCTACTCCCTGTCCTTTAAAGAGAGAGATATGGACTCCTGCCTGTTGCCCGGTGACTCTGGCCCGTGTCAGGATATCTATTGTCCTGATATTCTGAATCAACTCAGAATATGATTCATTATCTGGCATTATTCACCGTCATCAGGGAATCGGAACAGTCCTGATTATCTGGTCGATAATTGAATCAACAGAGATCTCTTCTGCCTCAGCCAGGTATGAAAGCAGGATCCGGTGACGGAGGACGTCAGGAGCCACAGCCTTCACATCATCAGGAAGGACAAATCCTCTTCCTCTGAGCAGGGCATGGGCTTTTGCTCCAAGCATCAGGTAGATGGATGCACGAGGTGATGCCCCATACCTGATATATGATGCCAGGGGGATCTGATAATCTCCCGGGTTTCGCGTTGCATCAACCAGTGATGTTATATATTTTTTTATTTCCAGATCTGCATAGATTAAAGGAACAACCTTCTGAATTTTTTTGATCTCCGAAGCAGTTATTACCGGTTTGGGCTGATAGCTGATTCCTTCGGTAAAACGGTCAAGAATTAATAGTTCTTCAGTCTTTGACGGGTATCCCATCAGCACCTTGAACATAAACCGGTCCATCTGTGCTTCAGGAAGGGGATATGTTCCTTCATGCTCAATGGGGTTTTCTGTTGCAAGAACAAAGAACGGATCAGGAAGCGGGTATGTCTCTCCCTGGATAGTCACCTGTCTCTCCTGCATTGCTTCAAGAAGGGCAGACTGAACTTTTGGAGGGGCACGGTTAATTTCATCAGCTAATAAAAACTGGGTGAATACCGGTCCTTTAACTGTCTTAAAGGTGCTGTCCTGTTGATTGAAGATTTTAGTGCCCGTAATGTCTGCCGGAAGGAGATCAGGAGTAAACTGGATCCGGCAAAATTCTGAGTCGATACCTTGTGCAAGTGTTTTAATCATCAACGTTTTTGCAATGCCCGGCACACCTTCTAAAAGGACATGGCCGTCAGCAATAAGCGCAATGATAAGTCGCTCAAGAACCGGTTTCTGGCCTGCAATAACCTGCTGGATCTCGTTTTTAAGAGGAACTAACAGTTCTGCACATTCCTTTGCCTGGTTTGTAAGTAATTGAATCTCTTCGTTCATGGAATTTAGGCTCCTGAATGGTAATTCGGATTCATTGCCTGTGTTTGTCAGGAGAGTTACGGATGCAAAGTAAAGTACGCATTACAAAAATAT
>Ga0265295_1006290_pt1 | contig 14486 bp, 12 predicted proteins | sample Munlansysbiofilm_FD_192503 | JGI IMG/M metagenome (GOLD analysis project Ga0265295, IMG submission 192503) | Leachate microbial communities from a municipal landfill in Southern Ontario, Canada - Methane capture system biofilm | ecosystem: Engineered > Solid waste > Landfill > Unclassified ... | reverse complement strand
GGACATTGCAACGGGTCAGACCCCAAGACCCGTTGCAGCCGCTCTTTGCGCGTTTCGGGTGGCAGAGAATCGTCAGCACTTTCTGAAAGCCGTCAATTTGACTCATGGCTCTTTCTACGATAGTGAGCCCTGTTTTTGTTCTTACCATGATGTTGTGATTTAAGTTTAGCTGCAAATATGCCCATACAAAGGCTTTGCAATTTAAACTACAACTCGTATATTTGGTAAGAGGTTATCCGCCGTAGGGCGGATTTAGTTCAACATGCGGTATATTTAATGTCGCTGTTACTGCTTATAAGATAAAGAAGAATTAACCCCAGTTATTCGGATGAATAATTGGGGTATCCGACAGCTACTCAGTCTCACAACCCATTTTTTTGCCCAAAATTCGGCTCAACTAAATCGGGGCAACCCGTATTTGCATTCATCTTTTACAAATTTGATGAATAATGCGGGTTAAATAATTGGTGAAAAGTTTTATCAAATCAACTTCAAAAAGTTAAAAACTTGATATATATTTGACAAATAATGTCAAGACAATTATTTCAAATGGAGACAATAGGTCAAATAATTAGGAACAAAAGAGAACATCTTGGTTTGCTTTTGCGTCAATTAGCGGCAAGTCTTGATATTGACCCAGCTATTTTAAGCAAGATTGAAAGAAATGAGCGAAAGCCTAACAAAGAGCTAATTCTAAAACTTGCCGAAATCCTAGAGCTAGACAAAGAGGAATTGCTCGCTCAGTATATTAGCGACAAGATTGCTTATGATATTGCAGAAGAAGATTGTGCTGACAGAGTTCTTAAACTCGCAGAAAAGAAAGTGCAATACATAAAAACACATTCGGTTAAAAGCTAACTATGCAAACAAATAAAGATATACTAGAAGTTGATGTAGCGGAAGAACCGCAATTAGGAATCAAGTTTCATGTTAAACCCAGTAAAAATAGGTCTTTACAGAAAGAGAAACGGGTTGAAACCCTAAATGTCCTATCCCTTTTTTCAGGTTGTGGCGGAATGGACTTGGGGTTTGAGGGCGGATTTTCAGTTTTGGCTTCATCCGTAAATGAGGGTTTAACCCCTCATTTCATTGAAAAATATCTAGAAAAAGGTTTTGTTCAGCTAAGGAAAACCAAATTTAACACTGTTTTTGCCAATGATATTTTGCCCGACGCAAGGAATGCTTGGGTAAAATATTTTTCTAAAAGGGGGCACAACCCCGAAGATTTCCATACGGATAGCATAGTTGATTTGGTTCTACAGCATAGGGCAGGTTTAGATGTTTTTCCGAAAAACGTTGATGTGGTTACAGGCGGTTTTCCCTGTCAGGATTTTAGCGTAGCAGGGAAAAGAAAAGGTTTCAATTCACATAAGAATCACAAGGGCGAAATCATCCAAGGAAATTCTGCATCGGTTGAAACAAGAGGGCAGCTTTACATGTGGATGAAAGAGGTAATTGAAATTACCAAACCAAAAATTTTCATTGCAGAAAATGTCAAAGGACTTGTAAACCTTTCGAATGTAAAGGAAGTTATTCAAAGCGATTTTTCGAGCGCAGGGGAAAACGGATATATTGTTTTAGAACCTCAAGTACTTCATGCTGCAAACTTTGGAGTACCCCAATCAAGGGAAAGGGTTATCTTTATTGGCATTAAAAAATCTGCACTATCAAGTAAAGCATTAGAAGAGCTATCGAAAGAAAATATTTCAAGCAGCTACAATCCTTATCCTGAACCAACCCATGCATTCTCGGTTGAGGGGGAAAAGCTTAAACGACACGTAACGCTTAATGAAGTTTTCGAGAATTTGGTTGAGCCAGAGCTCGCAGATGACCCTTCGCAAAAATATTTTTCAAAGGCAAAATATATGGGGGCTCATTGCCAAGGACAAACTGAAATTAAACCTAACAGCATAGCCCCAACTATAAGGGCAGAGCATCATGGAAACATTGAGTTTAGAAGACTATCGGCTGAGAATGGCGGGAAAATAGTCGAAGAACTAGAAAATGGATATAGAGAAAGACGGTTAACCGTAAGGGAGTGCGCACTAATCCAAACATTCCCCCCTGATTACGAATTCGTTATAGAAAAAAGTTATGGTAGAAAAGGCTCTTTTTTAGTAAGCCCATCGCAGGCATACAAAATTATTGGCAACGCAGTTCCTCCCTTACTAGCCTACAACTTGGCAAAACGGATTGAGGCTATTTGGAATTTATACTTTAAAAAGTAAACAATGATTATTTCTGCAAATCCAGACCCCAACAGGAAAGAGTTTGACCATCTACTAAACTCAACCATAGAAGAATTAAATAGCCAAGCAAAAAAAACAGCCAAATCCATTTCCGCTCTTACAGGGAACAAGATTGATATTTAGGGTTAAATCTCTGCATTCATTGCTTTTAACATTGGAGAGGAGTAGCAAAGGCAGGTTGTGTGGATTGGCCAATCGCTGATATTCTTTTTTTTATTTTCTAGAGACCTGCATTTTTAGTGCAACCAACTAGAACACTATTTGCGGAGAGTTGAACTGCCTGCAATACTCCAAGTGCAAGAAGAGCCCCTTTTGGATATTCGAGAAAATTGAAAGGTTTGGGTATTGGAAAGCCTACGAGCCCTATTTTTAGCGTTGCGGCGGATGTAATATTCGTATGTAACTATTTACTAAGCACTGTGAAAAAAATTGCTCCGTCGTATTAGCAAGATTTTTACACCCCTTTAATTTGTCTTGCTTAACACTCCCTAAAGCTTTTTTTGCGCAGAGTTTTTTAAATTTCCTTCAACTGTGTCATACTTTGACGTAGTGTAATGTTACTTTTACATTATTAGGTTAAACAAATAGAAATTGCTATTTTTAGAAACACAAATATGGAGAAAACAGAAAAGCCCTACCTAAAGTATTCAGAACAGGTCAAAGCGTATAAGTTTCAGGTACATTTAGTAAACCCAACCAGTACCGATTATAAACGTGTAGTAAAAGAAACCGGAGGCTACACTTTTTTCGACGATGAGCTGGTAAATACCAGCGTGTTTATAAAGGAGATGGGTAGCCTACCACCAAACTCAACCCTGCTGGTTGATGAAAGCGACCTGGGCGAACGCGATTTTACCATTTGGTATAACTTTGATTTGTATAAGGGTGAAGAGGAAAAGGCCGAGAGGATAACATATAAACTGGTGCCATTTAAGCATTAATCTAAGTTAACTTACGTAAACATATGGAAGAAATAATCGGAAGACTCAAAAAATCACCCCTTTTCAATTTATCATTAAGTTCAAAAGAATTGTTTCATAGTAACTTTTTATATTGGATTGGCCATAACTACCCATTTGAATTTGGAACCCTATTTTCAACGTTTTTAAGCGAACAACCTGAAGATTCAACTATAATTGAAATATTTAGGGAGAGGGAAAGTATTGATTTATCATTTAAATACTCCAATGGACAAGAGATTTTAATTGAGAACAAAGTTAAAAGTGTTCCATATATCGGACAACTTGCAAAATATTCAGAAAAGCATACAGATTGGAAAAATTACATATTACTTTCTTTATCAAAACCTATGTTTTTTCAGTCGCAAGATAGGCTTGAGATTAATCGTGCAATATGGCATTATCTAAGTTATTCTGATTTGCAAATAATGTTGGGTAACTTGTCTGTGAAAATAAGCAATGAATATCATCGACAAATAATTAATGATTATTGTGAGTTTATAGGTGGTTTAATAGAAATTAATGAACGCTGTAAGATTAGTATTGATGAGTTATTTGATTTTCATTCAATTAACTCAAATCAATTATATCGAGAACTTATTGACATACGATTACATGACTTCTACTTGAAAAAGAAGTATGAACTAATAGCATTTGAGGTTTATAAGAAGTTGAAAGAACTTGGAAAGAATTTGATTGACTTTAGTTTACCTCTGAATTGGAACAATGAAATGCCGATTATTTTTGTGGGATATAGTATGACCCATAGCCAAGGATTGATGGATTTGAAGTATTTGATTTCACCAAACATTGCATTAGGGATTCAAATACAAGGTGAACATTATAGAATAGTTGTTGAAGATAGAACTGGAAAAATCGCAAAAAATATCAAGAATGAACTTGATAATGGTTTATGGTTTGATTTTTCTAAATCATTTCCAAATACCAGAGTCTATCCAAAGATTGAAAAGGGATTTAATAAGTTTGGAGAAACGTTCTTTTACAAATCTGTTAAACTTGGAACAAAATTGAAGATTAAAGATATTGTAGATATTATCTTGTCTGATGTAGAGCAGATTGAACACAATTTTAATGAAATAGAAACAATAATAAAGCAAGCTAACAACTTAAATAAGTAATGGCAGGTGATGTGGCAAATACCAAGGGTTTTAAGTTTACTCATATTACGTAGCGGTTTGAGAGGAATATTAGAAACTATCCACCACTAGTATTACAATTTACTTGTATTATCACTTATGCCATTAAAAATAAATAATCGGGTGGGCTTGTACTTGTCTGCTAATGTGTATTTTGAAATCTGAAATCGTATTTTCTTAAACCAACACAGGTGACAATGGATATTTTAAGTATTAAACAAAAAATTACTTCACTTGCTAAAGAACACTCTGATATTGATGATAGCCTAGATGGAGTTAAATATGCTGAGATAATTGAACTTGAGGCCGAAGACCTTATAATTAGCTACTGTGTAGAAAGAGGGTACCAAGTACAGGGGTTTCCTATTGATAAAATGAATAGCGGTTCAGATGAATATGATGAAGACTATTTCTGTATTGAAAGGTATAGAATGTATTTGGATAGCTTAGCGTTAGTGCGCAAAGATGTTGCCGACCTATTGTGGCATTATAGCAATAGCTTTTGGCCCAATTTCTACGAAAATCAAGAAGACTATATTGCCGACATAAAACATAACCTCAATACTGGAAAGTTTTATAATATTGACTTCTAGCGTAATTAGTATTAGACGATAAGACTAATTGGTTTAATTTTGATTTGCATAAGGTAGGTGTGGAAAAGCCGGAGAGGATATCAAATAAATTGGTACGACATAAAAATGATTTTACTAACTAATAATTTTAACAGATATGGAACTTATTAATGATTTATTTCAAGAGTGGAAGAAAAACCACAAAGGCAATACTGAATACGATAGAATAACAGCATTCATTAAGGAAAATGATATTACAAAAGATACCCAATATAAGGTAAGAGAAAATGAAGAAAATTTTTTGAAGCACCTATTACACTCCAAACATAACGGTTTGGGGTCTCATGGAGGAAACTACGTTGATTTATCTGATAATAACACAAAACTTATAGCTGAAACAATACAAAAAATAAAACAAGAAATAAATTTTAATTATCAAGCAAATTCGACGGAAATCGGCAAGTTAGGATTCAAATCAGAGAAAAGAAATATGCCGATTGTTTACAACAGAGTTTTATGCGCCCTTAAGCCAGATGAACTTTGCAATATCCCTGGTGAGAAACAAGTAAATGAGTTGTTGTTCAAATTCAAAGAAATAGAGGTTGAACTAACTGACGATTCAAAGACACTTTTAAATGAGAAATTCAATAATAAAAACAAGTTAATAGGTAATTGGTACGAGAAAAACAACGCCATTTGTAAAATATTAGATAAGGAAATTGATGATACAAATAAAAACCAAAACTATCAATCACATAGAAACAACTTTGCATGGTATCTATATATATACTTCAGTACCGATTTTTCAATTAGCAAACAAATTATTAAGTACGGTGCACCAGGAACAGGTAAAACCTACTTAACAGCACAAGAATGCGAAAATTATTTTGACTCGTGGAATATTAATAAAAGCTACGACAACGATTTTAAGGAACACTATGAATTTGTTCAATTCCACCCATCTTACACCTATGAGGATTTTATTGAGGGGATTCGTCCTTCAAAAATTGCAGAAGGCTCCACACAGTTAGAACTTAAAGATGGAATATTTAAATCTTTCTGTAAAAAAGCCGCTAAGTGGGAACTTGAACTCTACAATCTTGGCTTAGGTAAGGGTAATGATGACGAATCTTTTGAAAGGATTACTGTTAAAGATGTTAAAGAAAAAGAAACAGCACATCTAAAATCGATTATTGAAAACAGAAAAGATGATGAGTTAATTAAAGACCTCATTCCCCCATACTTCTTCGTTATTGATGAAATAAACCGAGCCGAACTTTCACGCGTTTTTGGCGAGTTGATGTATTGCTTGGAGTATAGAGGGTATGGCGGAAAGGTAAAAACTCAGTATTCAGAACTAGCATCAGATGAAAACATCTTCTATAAAGAAAAAGAAGGGGATAATAACTATTTCTTTATACCTCACAATGTATATATTATTGGTACAATGAACACCATTGACCGAAGCGTCGAGAGCTTCGATTTTGCACTAAGACGTAGATTCCTATGGCAACGAATTGATCCAAACTATGAAGTTCTTGAAGAGTATTTTAATGAAAGAGATTTTAAGGAAGAGGAGGCTAAAAAAATTGTAGATGGATTAAAGAAACTAAATGAGGATATTAAAAAAAATCCGCTGCTTGGCGAAGATTATCAGATAGGTCACTCGTACCTTATGAAACGTGAACAATATACTGGTTTAAAACCAAAACAGTACAAAGAAAAAATTTGGGAGAAACATATTCAGCCCATACTAGAAGAGTACTTTAGAGGTATGGGGGAAAATAAAGGTGAGATTGATAAACTAAAAGAAAAATTTATTCCAAAAGAAGAGAAAACCAAAACTAATGAAAAAGACAAAACTGCCTAATTATGGTTGAGGTAAACTTAAGAGATAACACTCCACATCAAGGAATTGCTTATAGTTCAGATGTTGATAGCAAGAGTTTTACTTCTTCTATAATTATACAGAGTAAACCAAAAATTAAACTAGATAAATTTTATAAACAACTAATTGAGGTTTCTCAAAAGTTAAATAGCTTTTTAGAAGATGATAAATTCATTAAAGCCAACGTTCATCTTTTTGGTGGCAAGGACTATGACCATAATACCCGCGATAATTTTCTCGATGTAATTGGATGGAATCCCGAGAACTTTGCAGTACAAACTGGTAATCTGATAGGTTTTGTTAAAACGCCAGATATAAGTATTGAAATATCATCCCGTTTTGGCAATAAGTTCCTATTGAAGCTAATTAGCTACTCCGATGGTTTTCTTGAAATGCCCAACTATGGGTCGGTTTCAAATAATGGTTTTTCCGAATGGATTGCTGTTTTTCTCTGGAAAAGTGCTCTTAAAAAGGCTTTTCGATTAGGACTACCCAAACAATACGTAAATAAGAGTGAAGATCTTATTAAGATACGTGGTAACATTGATATTAACGACTATATCAATAGGCAGGCGCGTGAAGGGAAGTACCTATGTAATTACCGTGAGCACGATTACAACAACCCTGTTAATAGGTTAATTTATTATGTGTTTAATAGGCTCAACACAAAACATAATTCGTTAATACTAGATTGCTTCCGTATTGGAGGAGCCTTTGCTTCGGGTACAAATGGATGTTTACCCAACCTTTCGGATGCTTTGGCAACCAAAAGAGTAACTAATCCATATTATAACGATTATAACAGGGTTATAGAACTATCTAAAAACATCTTACGGAGCAATTTTGGCGATATATCCAATTCGGAGAATAACACAAGTGCTTTTCTTTTCGATGTTTCAATGCTATTCGAATTTTTTATTCGTAAAGTACTTGTAAGACACGGTTTCAATCTTCTTCAAAAAGACGATAAGCAGTTCCGTACAAGTCGTGGATTTGGTAACGATAACGACTACCATCTTAAACCTGACATTATTGTTGACTATGGTGAGTCATTCGGCGTTTTCGATGTAAAGTATAAAAACTTCGATTTTACTTATGGAGTAAAACGCGAAGATCTTTTCCAGTTGCACACCTATGTTGGTAATTTAATGAATCATAAAACTGTATCGAGTTGTGGCATAATATATCCTATACGTCAAAGTAGATTTGAAGAGTTTAAAGATAAGAAAGACCATCTTGGGAATAACAGATTTATCCATAGTAAAATATCAATAGACGAAAAGGAGATAGATTTTTTTGTTGTATTCTTTATTGTTCCAGAAGAGGCTGACAAGGATGAAGAATTCGAACAGATCTTTACAAACAGCATAAAAACTTTTGCTGAAAACTTTCCTAAAGCACATTATTCTAACACCACGACTCAAATTGGCGTAGTTGCCAACTAATTTTACAAATAAAACTATTCTACCATGCCCCTACTAACCAAATCCCGCTTTAAATTGGCCCTGAGTTGTCCAACTAAGCTGTTCTATAACGATAGCCCTGATTATGAGAATCAAAAAATGGACGACAAGTTCCTTGAGGCGCTGGCCCAGGGTGGTTACCAAGTGGGTGAGCTGGCCAAATGCTACTACCCCGGTGGGCACGATATCACCGATAGGGGGTACGATATCCCTCTAGTCAAAACCAACGAGCTGCTTAAGCTGGAGAACGTAACTATTTACGAGGCGGCCATACGCCACAACGATTGTTTTATAAGAGTTGATATTCTAGAGAAAAAGGGGAACAGCATTAACCTTATAGAGGTAAAGGCCAAGTCGTTCAGCGGCAGTGGTACCGATGAGTTTTTAGACAATAAAGGGTTTATTAAAGGTAGTTGGAACGATTACCTGCAGGATGTTGCTTACCAAAAATACGTTACCCAAAAGGCGTTTCCCCATTGGAATGTAACGGCTTGCCTTATGCTTGCCGATAAAAGTAAAACGGCTAGTGTTAATGGATTAAACCAGAAGTTTTTACTCAAGAAGGACGAGAAAGGAAACGTTGGAGTTGAGATGGTTGGCGATACCTCCATAGAAGCCTTGGGAAACCCAATCCTTAGCACGGTGAATGTTGACGATATTGCCACCCGAATTATTAACGATGATATCTATCCCGAGAAACCTGAAATCCCTTACGAGGAGAAAATTGAGCAATGGGCGCAAAGCTGCTCAAATGCAAAAAAAATAGTTTCTCCCATTGGGGCGCACTGCTTTGGCTGCGAGTTCCAGGGAAACGATTCATCCAAAAAGTCGGGTTTTAACGAGTGCTGGAAGCACTGGCAGGGATTAACCGATGAGCAGCTGCAAAAGCCAATGATAAGCCAAATCTGGAACTTCAGGCGCAAACCTTCGCTGCTTGAGGAAGGTGTCATCTTTATTGATGATGTGCAGAAGGAGCACATCGGTGAGGCTAAACCCAAAAAGGACGGTACGCTTTCCAACGCAGAACGACAGTGGTTGCAGGTTCAGAAAGCACAAAATAACGATGATGATATCTATTTAGATGTTGATGGCATGCGAAGCTTAATGACCTCGTTTACCTATCCCCTGCACTTCATCGACTTCGAAACATCAACGGCGGCAATTCCTTTTTATGCAGGTCAGTCTCCATACGAGACCATTGCCTTTCAGTTCTCGCATCACATAATGCTTGAGGATGGAACCATAGAGCATAAGAATGAGTACATCAAGCTGGAGCGGGGCGAGTTTCCAAATTTTGAATTTCTTCGTGAGCTGAAGAAAGCGCTGGAGACAGACAACGGCACAGTATTCAGGTTTGCAGCGCACGAGAATACGGTGCTAAACCAAATTGACTGGCAGTTGCAAAAAGCCGATTATAACGAGGTGCCCGATAAGGACGAACTTATTGAATTTATCAACTCAATAACCCACAATAAGAAACAGAAACGTAAAGGCGGCCCACGCGATATGGTGGATATGTGCCAAATGGTTAAGGATTACTTCTACGATCCTCGCACTGGGGGCTCAAACTCCATTAAGGCTGTTTTACCTGCTGTGCTTAGCCGTTCAGAGTTTCTACAAGATAAGTATTCTAAACCCATATATGGTAGGAATAGCCAAATCCGAAGCAAAAATTTCGACGATGGATGGGTTTGGATAGAGCACGATGCCGAGGGCAAAGTGAAAGATCCATACAAGCTACTCCCAAAACTGTTTAAGGATATCGATCCCGAGGAGGTTGAAAAGTTTATTACCGACGAAGACCTGAACTCTGGTGGTGCTGCCCTAACGGCTTTTGCCAAGATGCAGTTCACCGAGATGACAGAAACCGAGCGCAAGGAGGTTATTCAGGGATTGCTTAAGTACTGTGAACTCGATACCCTTGCCATGGTTATGATTTACGAGTATTGGATGCACACCATAGGGCTAAAGTAAAACAGAATAAGTATGAATCCTCATAAAACCATCGAAAAGCTAAATCTTGGCGATACGATAAATCGGTTGCTATCAATACTGATCAATACCGATACAATTGACACCAACCTCTACATCGGCACAATAGACATTGTGCCCGATGGTGAGCCCAACCTCGATCAGCTTCCCTGGATTCCGCGAAAGGTGGAGAACCTGAAGAAGCTGACAGGCGAACTTCACGATACTGCTGTTGGGTTGGACCGATTGGCTCAGCTGGCCAAGGAGGTTGATGAGAGTTCCCAGAAATCCTTCCCTCTTACATGTTTGTACAGGGAGTTTCGGAGTGCCGATATTAGTATTCAAAAGCAGATCGATCACCTAAAGATGGTGTTGAAAGATCTGGATAATGGGGTGTACAGCATTAAGTATCCAAAAACAACTCACATTAAAAACCTTTATAAAATTAAAGAGAAAAGCAGTAAACTTATTATTAAGGAACAGGATAGAGTGGAATACCCAAGCCGGGTGCTAACCTTCGTTGGCAAGCTAATGGAGAGCCCGATGCACTATTACCTCTTCTCCGTTTCGGAAGCCGATGGCACCGCTTTTATTTCGAGGGGGTATAGGGTAGCTCCATTGGTCGGTGCCGGTTACCACGAGATTTGGGGCGATATACATACAAATCCACATATGGTTTCCAGCGAATGCGTGTGGCGAAGCTAAGTAAACTGTTTAAATTTTATTTATGAATAATCTTTTGAAAATTGCCACGGGCTTAAGCCCGTGGATAAAAAGAAAGAAGAATGTTGGGCTTCAGCCCAAAAGAAAAATTATAATATTAGGCTAAAGCCAATACTTGTCTCTCAATCCTGCTACGGGCTTAAGCCCGTAGCAATTGTGAACCAATATATTAATGAAAATTTAAACAGTTTCTAAGTAAACGGTAAACTAAATACCGCAATGAAAATTCTCTATATCGATATGGACAACGTACTGGTCGATTTTGCATCGGGCGTTGCGCAGGTCGATGAGCAGACAAAGCAAAGGTTTAAAGATAATCTGGATGAGATCCCGGGGGTCTTTAGTAAGATGAACCCCATGAAAGGAGCCATTGAGGCCTTTAACACGCTAAGCCAGCACTTCGATACATATATCCTCTCAACCGCATCATGGGAAAATCCCTCAGCCTGGATTGATAAACTTGAATGGGTTAAGAAGTATCTGGGTAAGAATGCATACAAAAGGCTTATCCTTTCGCACCACAAGAACCTAAACAAGGGTCATTTTCTTGTTGATGACAGATTAAATAATGGTGCTGCCAAATTTGAGGGTGAACACATTCACTTTGGAACCGGAGATTTTCTTGGTTGGCCAGAGGTTACTGCTTATTTGTTAAACCGAAAGTAGAAATAGCAAGTACTGCTTGTCGTTGAGATCAGCAATGCAATGATTATGATCATTTTGAATTTTACTATTCTTCCCATCGAAGCTTTTTCGTATTAAATTAGCTTGCTCTTCTTAATAGCGACATATTTTGGCGCACCCCAACCATACCTTTACAACAAAAACATAAGGTATGGAAAAGAGTTTAAAAATGGGGATGCTCAGAAGCATCGGCAATGTGTACGAAAAATCTAAGGGTTCCAAACTTACCGACTCCTACTTAAATGAGGTAAGTAATGATTTGAAATGTATATCTAGCTACTTTAAAACCACCCAGTTTCAATCATTCTTTGTAGCTAGCGTTTTTGCCCTAAACTACAAGGGCGATACCGTTGATATGGAAGATATTATAGGGCACACGGAGTGTAACCCCATGCGTATCCTTGAGTTTTCCGATGAGCTAGATGACCTTTACAAAAGAGGAATTTTGCATAAGCAGCGTTCAAGGCATAGGGTCGATATTCACCTGGCTAATATACAGTACACCATCAACAAAAACATTACCGAGGCTATACTTAGTAATCAGCCATTGCCCGAAACCAAACCTGAAGCTTTTGAATCGTTAATAGAAATTTTTGAAATGATTTATAAGCTGGGCGAGCAGCTCGAAAATAATGAGATAACTATGGGCGAGTTCCAAATGAAAGCCGAAGGTATTCTTCAGCAGGGTAAAATCTTTCCGTTTGTAGCTAAGGTAAAATCGTTAAATATTCCAATAAAAGAGACCCTCATTTACTTCCTGCTTATTTGGAGAACGCTAACCGGAAGAGAATCTGTGGATATGGAGACTCTTTTTTCAATGGTTTTTTCTTCTGCCTCAGTTCAAATCAGATACATTCAAAACTTCTTGAATAAAAGTAATGTCCTTGTCGATTTAAATTTAGTTGAGATTGAGGAGTCCACTTTTTTTAACGATGCTCAAATTAAGCTTACCGAATACTCAAAAGACCTGCTTAAGGAGAATGGTATTCAACTTTATTTCAACAGCGCAAAGCAGAAAGGTATAATTTGCCCCAATGAAATTTCGGTAAAAAGTCTGTACTTTAATCCAAAGGAAGGGGAACAGCTTGATATGCTTAGCAGTCTGCTCAACGACACCAAGCTAAAAGAGATTCAGCAGCGCCTTAACCACAAGAGCTTGCCCCGGGGGGTTACCGTATTGCTTTACGGACCATCAGGAACAGGTAAAACCGAAACAGTTTTTCAAATTGCTCGCAAAACGGGTCGCCAAATTATGAAGGTTGACATCAGCCAGTCGAAATCGATGTGGTTTGGCGAAAGTGAAAAGATAATTAAAAGAGTTTTTACCGATTATAAGACCCTGCTGAAGGAATCAGAAATTGCTCCCATACTGCTTTTCAACGAAGCCGATGCCATTATATCCAAACGAAAGGATGTAGCCACCTCCAATGTTGCCCAAACCGAGAACGCCATACAGAACATTATTCTTGAGGAGCTGGAGCAATTCGAAGGTATATTTATTGCCACCACAAACCTGGTGAATAATATGGATACCGCATTCGAGAGGCGATTCCTTTTCAAGGTGAATATTCAAAATCCCAATACAGCAACAAAAGCAAGGATTTGGAAATCGAAGATGCCAGATCTTACCGAGGCAAACAGCCAAACATTAGCCAAGATGTTCAGCTTCTCTGGTGGTCAAATAGATAACATCGTTAGAAAGTGTAGTATGCAGGAGGTTATTTCGGCAGTTCCAACCACCTTTGAGCAGCTGGTTGAGTTTTGCCGATCCGAGACGCTCTCAGAAAAGAGTGGTAAAAGGATTGGCTTTTTGTAAACCATTCGCTGACAGAGTTTATATCCTCGGTGACTGAGCATGTCGAAGTCACCGTTAGCCTGAAAGTGATTACGCCCACTTCGACAAGTGTTAGAGTGAGCCTGAATCTAGGAACTGATATACTGAAAAACGCCAAGGTTTCGACATATTTTGTCGCACTAAAATTTTATCTTTGAAAAGACCAATACAAAATGCAATGTCGAAGCGCGAAGCACTAGGGCGATACACCTTAATAATTAACAGGTTGCGAAAATCGCCTGCTACATTTAACCAGATTGAGGACTATCTGAAAGAGCAGGGTGAGCTTGATGGGTACAACTATGCGATATCTAAACGAACATTTCAACGCGACCTGTTCGATATTGAATCGATGTACGGCATTGAGATCGGTTTTGATTTCAAGCAGAAGGTTTACAGAATAAAACAGGAGGATGGGGAGGATGCCAACGAACGAGTTCTTGAAGCTTTCGATACCATAAATGCTATTAGCACCTCCGAGCGAATCTCGCAGTATATCCATTTTGAGAAGCGACGACCCCAGGGTACCGAGAACTTCAATGGTCTGCTCCACGCCATTCGCAATAAGTGTGTTATAAAATTTACTTATCGTAAATTTTGGGACGACGATATATCAGATAGAACGGTAGAACCCTACGCATTAAAAGAGTATCGTAATCGCTGGTATATTATTGCGAAGGATTTTAAGGATGGCAAGCTCAAAAACTTTGGGCTTGACAGAATTACTGACCTTGATATAACCAAGCGTCACTTTAAGGTCAATGATTTTGACGAGAATTCACATTTTCACCATTGCTTTGGAATTATGTCTCCCAATGCCCCAGAACCCAGTTTGGTAGTTCTTTCTTTTACCCCATTTCAGGGAAAGTTCATCAAGTCGATGCCCTTACATCGGTCTCAGCGCGTTTTGATTGATAATGAAGAGGAGTGTAGAGTAAGCCTAAAAATATTTATAACAATAGATTTTGTTATGGAGGTAATTTCTC
>Ga0265295_1006289_pt1 | contig 14487 bp, 15 predicted proteins | sample Munlansysbiofilm_FD_192503 | JGI IMG/M metagenome (GOLD analysis project Ga0265295, IMG submission 192503) | Leachate microbial communities from a municipal landfill in Southern Ontario, Canada - Methane capture system biofilm | ecosystem: Engineered > Solid waste > Landfill > Unclassified ... | reverse complement strand
AGATACCGTAAGCTGCTGTTCACCGGCGTTTATCACCATATTGCCTGCATGTTCGCCGATTGCCGTGGGAGAGAAATTTACCACGATTGATGAGTTTTCGCCGGAGCTTATGCTGATAGGGCTGAAAGGCTCTGCCAGAGCGAAGAAATCGCCGGTCAGTTCTACTGAGGTCACATCCAATGTGCCACCGCCGTTGTTCATAAGGCTAAAGCTTTTGGAAGCTGTGGAATTAATCAATGTTTCATCAAAGTTCCATTCCATAGGATTGACTACCAGATTTGGCTCTGAAGATACTTCTTCGATAGTGATATCATCGATGGATATATACCAGGGGCTGGAATTTATGGTACCAAGAATTCCGACATAATATACTCCGGCAGCTGCAGGAGAAAATAAGCCTTCAAACATCTGATAATCGCCATTAACAAGACCGGCAGCATCAAGTAAGATATTGCTCATAGCTGAGGCTGAAGGTTCGTTGCCATAGGCAATTGTGATGCTGGCATTGCTTTCAATTGCGCCATCCTGACGAGCATAGAAATTAATTCTGTATGGGGTTTCTGCTTCAAGCTCTACCGCTTTGAACATCCAACGGGTGTTTCCATAACGTAAATAGGCATTCCAAGATCCGGTTCTGGGGGCTCGATTGTATGTGGTCTGGCTGTTGTTTGCCGTCCAAATATTTGATCCGGAAACTGCTTCCTGCATCCAGCCTACAATAGCGGCGTTGTCTGCATTGGCAGTTTCAAAACCGTCATACCAGGGGAGATCGTGTACAACAGGGTCATCCATAGTAGTAAAGCTCCACACGGGGCAATCTGAGGCATCGCCATGCTGGTTGTATGGCACTATCTGCCAATAGTGGGTAGTGCTGAAAGGGAGATTTTGAGGGTAGTAGTTAAGCATGCTGCCCAGATCTTCAAAAAACTCTGGTGGATTGGTAGTACCCAAGAATAATTTGTAACCGGTAGGGAGTCCGCCACCGCTACTCCATGAAAGCGTAACTACTGGGCTGCTCAACGTGCTGCCATCCTCAGGTGCAATGAGATTTGCTGGAGATGGGGGATCTGTGACCTGCACCGCAGTCATGTTGAAAGTAATATTGCTGCGATTGGTGCCGGTGGTTCCCGTAGGGGAGCTTGCCGCATCCTGTGTGTCGTTTTGATAGCGCAAAGCGCTGTTGAAAGAAGTAGTAGAATAGTACACGGAGGCATTTCTGGTGTACTCCTCCTCAAACATCGTAGTAATAATATCTACTAAAATGTTTGAAGTTCCATCCCAATCGAAAGGAGAGATGAATGGATGCACGTTCCAGCCGTTAACGGGTAGAAAACCGTTTTCATAAAAAACTTCAGTGTATTCACCCTCTTCAAAAGTAGTGGTGAGGGCATTTTGCTGAGTGGTTTTGATGCGAATCGTAAAGTTTGGCATACCAAAACAAGTGTTTATGTTTTGAACGTTGAATGCCAGTGAGTTAATAGGACCGGCTCCACCTCCCGCAGCCTCGATTTCTTCTGCAGTATATAGAAACTGCTGGTGGAAATTTTTGTAATATGTTCCATAGGGTGCGGGAACTGATGTTTCGCCATTAAAAGATGTTCCATCACCGATGGTAATATCTACTTGAGCAAAGAGACTGCTGAATACTCCTAATCCCAAGATCATGAGTATAAACAACATTTTGTGTCTTTTCATTTTGACTCCTTTATTTGGGTATTACTAAAAAAGTTTACAGGATTTCGAACCGTAAGGTCTAGAAAATCCATTAACAAACTACGGATAGTAAATATTGTAAATTGAGAGATAATTAATTGTTCGTTATTCGTACTAAGGCGCATTATTTGTTCCACATTGATAGAAATTTTGGGGGAATTTATCCGCTGTTTGTTAAGATTATAAGACACAATTGCGAGGGCTTCGCTATCTTTTCGATTATAGCGAAACGTGAATTAGGAATTGAAGTGATATGAGTAGTTGTTGTTAAGTCCGATATTTTTCCTGTGAAAGGTATCAAAATCCGTGATCGAAAACATTGGGATTATTATATCGGCAGAGTAAACTATCTCCGAAAGTAACAATAAGGCATCAGGCTTTTCTTTTTCCTAAGGCTGCTACGTAGATAACAAACTCTTCAAAGCCATCCAATTCTAGGGCACAATTCATTCCTTCGTCCAAAAAAGCCCCAATCATACAGCAACCGCTATCTATTGCTTCTGCAGCAAGATGCAGGTTTTGACCGATATGACCGGCATCCAGATACAAATAGCGATACCCACGTTGACCATATCTCCAGGCAGTGCGATAGGGAACGGCAGTGTATACAAAGTTTACTGCAGCCTTAGCCACCATTTCTTGGCGTAAACAACCTTCAAATATCTTTTGGTGAACGTCCGAACCCTCTTGAAGTAGGATGAGGCAGTGTTTGATAGGGTGGTAATAATACAAACCGCTCTTAATGCCATTTACCCGGTGGATATCCAGAAAGCACTCGATGGGATGGCGGCTGCCGGCAGAAGGTACATTTCGAAAAGTAATTTCCATCCGTTCATTACTGCGGAAATCACGCGCCCAACTGCTACAATAGAGTAAAAAGGAAAGCTCCTCCGCACTAAGCGATTCTTCACTAAATTCACGCAAACTACGCCGTTTGGAGATGGCATCCTGTAAGCTGAGTTGGCGAAAATCTAAGGTGCCCACTGCGGGTAAGGCAACCAGTTCACCGCTGCGGGCTTTAATAGCGTCTGGGCGGCTTATTCCAAGCTGTTGATCGCTTTTATCGGCATAAACATATCGAGTAAGCTTTACAAATTCTGGACCTATGTTTTTTGCTTTTGGGCGTTCAGCTTCAATCTCCGCTAAAATAGGTCGCATGGCTTTTTCCATCAATTCCAGCTCCTCTTCACTCATGCCACTTTCCTGGCGGATTTGTTCGTCGGTGTATCCGTGAGTTTTGTAGTACAAATAATCAAAAGTTCTGGCGTCCATTTGCGTCTCCTTTTTATATTAGAGCAAACTTGTAAGCTCTTCTTGTTTGAGGTGTTCTACCACATATTTTACGTCTTCACTGCGATCTTTGGATACAATGAGGAGGGCGTCATCTGTTTCCACAACGCAGATGTTATCCAAGCCTATAACAGCGGTGAATTTGTTGGTTTTAATAAAGTTGTTGCGGGCATCTTTGCTAAAAAGTGGGGCAGAGGCGAAATTGCCTTGAATGTCGGTGGGGATAATTTCGGCAAGGGCTTTCCAACTGCCTACATCGCTCCAACCCATATCTGCAGGAATAACGCAGCGGGCTTCGGCTTTTTCCATGATGCCAATATCAATCGGCACGCGCGGCATTTGCCGATATATGGCTTCAATATTGGCGTTAAGGCCTTCTTGCTGCCAGGCGTGGGCAATTTGCAAACAGAGCTTATTTACTTGGGGTAGATGAGTGGCAAAAGCATTGGATATGGTGTCTAAACTCCAACAAAACATTCCACTATTCCAATAAAAGCCGCCTTGAGCAAGAAAGCTTTTGGCAGTAGGCAAATCTGGCTTCTCTTTGAAGCGTTTTACAGCGAACAAATCTTCTTCCAATTTGTCTCCGGCTTCTATGTATCCGTATCCGGTTGCAGGGTAATCTGGTACAATTCCAAAAGTTATCAAACGCTCTTTTGTTGCCGCCTCTACAGCCTGATGCAGCTTGCGGATAAAGGTATCTTGATCTTTTATAATATGGTCTGCAGGCAACACAATCATGGCGGTGTCTTTGGCATATTTGGCTTTTAAATACTCTGTGCTTAGCGCAATACAAGGGGCTGTATTCATGCCAAATGGTTCTATGATGATATTTTCCGGAGCTAATGCGGGTAAATGCTTTTTAACCAGCAGAACCTGACTTTTTGCGGTAACAATATATATGTCGTTCAAAGGGATAATAGGCAGCAGGCGATCTACGGTAAGTTGGATCATCGAACGATTGCCATCAAGTGCTAGAAATTGTTTGGGCTGGCTGTTGCGGCTCATTGGCCAAAATCTGGTTCCAGCCCCACCTGCCATTATCAGGGCAATCATTCTTCCTTTTTGAGTGGTCATTGCTCAATAATCCTTGTAGTTTTGGGATAGTTGTATTGCCAGATTGAGGGGTCTATCTTCTTATCCAAAAGGATGTTTGAAAACTCATAGCGTACTGTATTGGCCGATTTATCTGTGTAACTAAGCTGGGTAACAATGCCGGAGCCGCTATTGATAGTAGCTTCCAGTTTGTGGATGAGAGGATCTTGTTTGGGGCTAAGCGTCACTTTACTTTGTCCTTTGCTTTGCTCAATTATCCTCACTTCGCTACGCTTCCAAAAGTGTTCCAGAATCTCGATTGGATTCATTTTATTGAATTCTGGCGTTACTTGGCTCTTAAAGAGTGTACCAGAATCTGCATCGAAAAGCTCGGCGGCTCCATTATGGATGAATAAACGCTGAATAGAAGGATTGGTGAAAGACATCAGCATGCGGTTTTTCTCGAAATAGAATTTTCCCTGATATTCAATACTGCGCTTAAGTTGGACAAAGTGGTTTACTTGCGTAATATCGGCTTGAAAGCTAACGATATTCTTATATCGGTTGTTTAGCTTGTTATACAGGTCAGTGGTGGTTTGAGCTGCTAATAGTGAGCACATAAGCAGCACAATCAGGCTAATCTTCTTCATTCATTACTCCTAAGCGAATGAGGTCTTCCCGGTTTGCCAATACATCGCGCGATTTACTGCCCAAATGCGGTCCTACTATTTGTGCCCGCTCCAAAAGATCTACCAACCTGCCTGCACGGGCATAACCAATTTTAAAGTGGCGCTGAAGCATCGAAACTGATGCCGTGCCAGAACGAACAATCACACGTGCCGCTTCTGGGAAAAGCTCGTCGTCCCACTCGAAGAATCCGTTATCGGAGGTATTATCGGATTCTGTTTTAATGATAAAATCTTGTTTTGGTTTTGGTTGTGTTGCCAGATATTCATTTACGCGGGTTATTTCACGATCTGAAACATAAGCTCCATGTATGCGTTCTGGGGCAGCCTTTCCCGGCGGTAAGAAGAGCATATCGCCATTACCGAGCAGGCGTTCGGCTCCAATCATATCCAAGATAACGCGGCTATCCACGCGGGAAGTAACTTGAAAAGCGATGCGAGCGGGGAAATTTGCCTTGATAATTCCCGTTATTACTTTGATGGATGGACGTTGCGTAGCCAAGATCAGGTGAATGCCTACGGCACGCGCCATTTGTGCCAGGCGGGTGATAGGCAATTCTATATCTTTGCCGCTGGTCATAATGAGATCGGCAAATTCATCTACCACAATAACGATGTAGGGGAGGTGTTCCATGCTTACATCTTGAGTGCTTCTTTCGTTATAACCGATTATTTCACGTACTTTAGCTTCTTGTAGTAATTCATAGCGTCGTTCCATTTCTTTCACCGCCCAATACATGGTTTCCAATGCCGTATCGGGATCGGTAACCACATTGCCGATGAGGTGTGGGACTTCTGTGTAGCCAGCTAATTCCACTCGTTTAGGATCAATCAAGATCAAGCGTAGGTCATCTGGTGTGGTGCGCATAATCAAGCTCATCAAGATAGTGTTTATGCACACCGATTTACCGCTTCCAGTAGCACCAGCAATCAGGAGATGCGGCATTTTAGCGAGGTCGGTAACAATTGCTTTGCCGGAGATATCTTTTCCCAAACCGAAGGCGAGACGAGATTTGTGCTTTTGCATATCTTCGCATAGCAGAAGGTCTTTTAAGTAGATCATATCACGGGTGAGATTGGGAATTTCGATACCAATAAGACCGCGCCCCGGTATCGGTGCTTGAACACGGATAGATTTGGCTTTTATTGCCAAGGCAAGATCGTCTGCCAAAGAAGAAAACTTACTTACTTTTACGCCTTTGGCGGGCTCCAATTCATATTGAGTGATGATGGGTCCAATATTTACGTTTTTTACCTCAGCTTCAATGTTAAACTCTGCCAGCTTATTTTGCAAGATAGCGCTAGTGTCCAATATCTGTGCCTCAATTTCCCGGCGATCTTTTTCGGAGAGCTTCACTGGACTTTCCAAGAAGTCTTCCACATTGGGCATCTGATATTCTCGCTCATCCTCAAAACCTTCTAAAACCACTTTTTGAGGAACACTCTCATGAGTTTTAGTGCTTTGCATTAATGGTTCTGCCATCTGCACGTTAGGAGCATCTCGTTCAACATGATCCATAATCTGCGGTTTGCTCTCGCTTTCTGGCTTAGTACTATTGCCCGTATCTATGTTGATATTTCTTGTTTTAGCTTCTTTTTTTCGCGCACCATCTTCCCACAAAAGCAAAATCCATTGCTTGATGTGGCTGAATTCCAATATCAGCAGCAAACTTAGTATCATGCCCCCAACAAGTACAATTTTGGCGCCCATATTACCAAATACAGCCGAGAGTATTCTATAAATGAACAAGGGCAGAATGCTGTGTGTATAGCCTGTTTGAGTGGATGACAGCAATGCTTGTAACAAGAAGAGAACCAATACCAAAGCATAGGCTTTTTGGCGAATTACGCCCTTATGTGGCTCCACGAAGTACATAAAAGAGATGCTAAATATTATTACGAAAGATAATAATGCCAGCCAATAGCCAAAAATGTAGATAAATACATAACCAAACAAGACTCCAAATACGCCAATGGGATTGCTGGTGGATTCTTGTGAAGAAAACCAACTAAAGATATTGCCATTTTCACGCAGCACCCTCATATCCTTTTCGATGTTCTGATATCCGGTAAGAAGTGAGATTATGACCAAAAGAGCGATCAAGCACAATGCCGCTGAAATCAGGCGTTTTTGCATGGCACTCATATCTTTGGCTTGTACTTTCTTCTTTTTCTTTTTCGGGGGCATAGCGTTCCTTTTTTTAAACGTTAAAGCGGATGCTCAGGATATCGCCGTCCTGCACCACGTATTCTTTACCTTCCAAGCGGAAGAGACCTTTTTCCTTGAGGTGTTTTTCACTTCCGTGCGCTATTATTGCTTCGTAGGAAAAGCATTCTGCACGGATGAAACCCCGGGCCAGATCGCTATGTATTTTACCTGCTGCATTTACAGCATTTGTCCCTTTGGTAATGGTCCAAGCGCGAACTTCATCTTCGCCAACGGTAAAGAAGCTGATAAGGCCTAATAGCTCATAACACAGCATTGTGATGCGGTCTTTAATGGAATGTTGAATACCAAGATCTGCCATAAACAAAGCTGCTTCATCTTCTTCTAAAAGGCTCAATTCCTGCTCAAACTTGCCCGCTATTTGTTGCACCAGATAGCCTCGACTGGCGATTTCTTTAAATGCCTCTAGTTCTGTTTTAAACTCATTTTCTCTACAATTCAACAACACCAACAATGGTTTCGAGCTAAAGAATTGAAAGCCGCGAACAGCCTTTTCTTCTTCTGGAGGAAGCTCAAGCTCCCGAATGCACTTGTTTTCCTGCAAGTGTTCCAAAATCCGCCTAAGTGCCTTTTCTTCGATCTGCACTGCAGGCGTTCTAACTCCTCGTTTATAGCCCAGCTCGATCTTCTCTAATCTACGTTCGGCTACTACCATATCGCTCAAAATCATCTCATCCTCAAAATGACTGATTACTTTTAGCGGGTCTTGATCGCCATAAAGCTGATCCAATTCTTCATCCGCAAACGCCCGCAACACCAGTGCAAAGGCCTCACAACTCTTAATGCCGGAGAATATCGCAGATTCTGGCTCATCACTATGTTTGGCAAAGATTCCCGGAAAATCCTGAAACTCGATGTGGGCATAGATAGTTTTCTTGGGCTTATAGAGCTCACTTAAATGTGTAATACGCTCATCCGTAACCTGTACAATGCCAATATTTGGCTCAGTTGTCGCCGGTGCGTATTTATCTACCTCAATACTTTGCCCAGTCAGAGCATTGAAGATGGTAGTTTTACCGCTTTTTGGCGGCCCGATCAAAGCTATTTTCATAAATTATCCTTATTTGCTTTCCTTTCCTGTAGAAAAAGCTTTTTTGGCAACAGATTTCGCTGCATGAGGCTTAACTGCATTTAGTAAAGAGCGTACTTCATTTGGCAGGAGCGGACGCCATCTACCAGAGGGGAGATCGCCCAATATTAAAGGTCCAAATTGAACCCGGCGCAAGCTTTTAACTTTGGCTCCCACAGCTTCTATCATGTGCCTTATCTGGCGTTTACGTCCTTCTTTGATGCCTATTCTCAGCAGCATTTCTGCATCCGTGGCGCTTTTTACATACACCTTGGCACTTTGGGTTTTGCCGCCTTCTATTTCAATGCCTTCCCGTAAGCGTAAAATAGCTTCTTTACCCAGTTTGGGTGCTACTCTTACGCGATAGATTTTTTCCACTTTATACGCCGGATGGGTTAGTCTTTGAATTAGATCGCCATCATCAGTAAAGAGCAACAATCCTTCGCTGCTTTTATCCAACCTGCCGGCATAGGGCAGCGAGCTAAATTGCTCAGGAAGCAAGCTATACACGGTTTTACGATCATATTCGTCTTGTTGAGAAACCACGTAACCGGTTGGTTTATTGAGGATGATGTAGATCTTTTCATTTTGAACAGAAAGCTTTTTGCCGTTGAAGACCACCGTGTCTGCATCAATATCTACAATACAAGCAAGATCTTTCACCACTTGATTGTTTACAACAATCTGTCCGGAACGAATGAATTCTTCGGTTTTGCGCCTGCTACCCAGTCCACATAGAGCTAAATAGCGATTTAAACGCATCAGCTTACCAGGCTTCAAGACTATTTTGGATTGCTGATTTGAAGATGTTTTTGAAGATTTCATCCAAGGCTTCCTCTTTGGTGCTAAATTTTGCCGTACTTCCTTCTCCCACCTTATAGATTTCGCTTAAACGCAAGGCAGAGTTTTCGTAGATTACTTCGTTGTTTACCAAATCGGTGAATATTACTTTCAATACCAAGTTGAGCTGATAATCCTGCACCTGATTGGCGCTGTCGTAGCTGTAGATTTTATCTTCAAATGAAGTTATCTCTCCCTCCAGACGGCAATCCGGATCTTGCGTAACCAATTTCAACCTGCCATCATTTCGCACTGCTAAAGATACCTCATTTAAAGCTTTATCTGCCAAAGCAAATTCCGCTGTCTTATTCTCAAATGGCTCGATCCTAATATTTTTTAAATGCGGATAAGCATTTGAATATACAGAGTAGTAGCAGCCACTAAACACTGCCATCAGCATAAATGCAAAAATAAATTTCTTGACCATTATGCCATATCCAAAAAAATCTCGTATCCTTGTCAAGTTAAACCTTGTCAAAATAACTTATGATTTTTAAATTGCTTACAAATACAGGAGGTAAGCCATGGCTAAGAAATACATTTCTAAAGCCGAAGCCGCCAAGAAACTTAAGGTTTCCGATCGTGTGATTCAGGAAATGATCAACAGCAAAATCTTCGAAACCAAAACCGTGGGAAAAAACGAGAAAATCGATGAAGATTCTCTCAATGAATGGTTGGAAAACCTCAACGAAGACGACGAAAAAATGCTCGCTCTCAAACGTGTAATCTGTCACTTTGAAGAGTATATGCGCCCCGAAAATGTCTTCTTAGATTTTCACGCAGAAAACAAATACGACGCCATCCGTATTCTCAGTGAAAACGCCAAAGACCTCAAACTTGTTCGTGATGCACGTTGGCTTTATGAAGTTGTGGTTGCCCGAGAAGAACTCATCTCCACTGCCATCGGAAATGGAGTGGCTTTGCTTCACCCCCGCCATCTTCACCCATCCAAAATAAAAACTCCCTCTATCTTGTTTGGACGCTCAGATGAAGGAGTGGATTTTGATGCCCCCGATAACAAACCCGTAAATATCTTCTTTATGCTGTTGCTCCACAACGACAAACAACACCTCTTCTCGCTTTCATACATTTCCAAACTCATTATGAATTCAAATGTGTTAGAGAGTTTTCTTTCCGCTACCAATACCGATCAAATCCACACTGCTCTTACGGCAAATATGGAAGAAAAATAAGCATGAATAAGGTACGTATTATCCTCGGCAGTAAAAGCGATTTGGATATCTGCGAACCAATATTCGAAACCCTTAAAAGCTTCGCCGTAGAATACGATTTTTATATCAGTAGTGCTCATCGAAACCCGCAAAAGACCGTAATGCTGGCTCAAAATGCCGAAAAAGACGGATGCCAAGTGATTATCGCCTGCGCCGGAATGGCTGCTCATTTGCCAGGAGTTCTTGCCGCTCATACATCTTTACCCGTTATTGGCGTACCTATCCAAACCGGTGCCTTAGGGGGAAGAGATGCACTTTATTCCATCGTCCAAATGCCACCTGGAGTACCTGTGGCTTGCGTTGCGATTAACGGCGCTAAAAATGCCGCTCTTTTAGCCATCCAAATTATTGCCTTGTACAATCAAGAACTCAAGAACAAATTAATTGACTACAAGGAAAGCTTAAAGGCATAATAATTTGTTGATTGTATAAAAAGGAGCCGGAAGCTCGGCTCCTCAATATCGGTTTATCTGGCAAGCTAAATCATATTATGCTGATCAACGATTCATAACCTGGAACTTTGGGCAGATAACCTGCTGCTACAGCATCCGATACGCTCCTACATGGTAATTCCTCGGCTATTTCGCGCGTGATTGTTCTCAAATCTACACCTTCACGAATATGAATGCCCCACATCAGCTTTACAAACAGTGCAAACCAATTTAGAATTGGATGCTCTCGAGTAGATTCTAAACGATTGTAAAAATTGAGATAATCTCGCATATCCTTGCGATACTCTTCCGATGGATTCAATGCCGATATCTGCCTTTGGATAGCAGCAAAATTTCGGTGATGAGCAGATTCTTTGAATTTGGGACGACGACGAACAATGTAGCGATTCATCTTTGGACTATAGTAGAATACACTATCATCAGCGGTTCCGGTATAGCCTAAGATCATGTTTTTGAATCTTACCTTCATAATTGGCCTCCCTTTTGAGGTTTTTCTGTACGGAACAAAGTATCCAATACCGCTAAAATTGCCTCGTGAGATATCTTGATAGAATCCGATTGGAGCAGTCCACATTGGACGGCAGTACGGATTCCACGCAATTCCGATATCAATTCAATTAAACTATCGTGAGCATACGAACCTGTGTAATGCTGGTTCAGAATTATACTCGCTTCTCGCTGGGGATGGGATTTGTTGTTTCTCATAATTACTCCTTAGAAGGGCAAGATTTATTTTTTCCCTTCATTATCTATATGGCGGACAAATACTGGACAAATTCAGATTAATTTCTCCAACGATTCGAGAAAAATGCCGTAAAGCAATAGATAACAATAAAATGCACGTATCTATCTATAGTTGTTGATTTATTTGAATGAGAATATCATGACCTGAAGATAGGGTAAAATCAAATTGAGTAGAAATTCTTGCCAATTATTGAAGTGATCTGCCATATATGGATTTACAACGGTATCATAGGAATCGTTGTCCCCGCACAGCACTCTTACCGCATTATGCTATACATAGCTATAGTTTGAGCAGACATTATCCTGTAGTTTAAGCTAAATAACAGCCTAAACCATTGCTATTATTAATATGAATAAGAGGGGAATGAGACTGCCAGGCTCTTATGTGTATGTAGATCTGGGTGACTGATAAAGCTGAGAAGAAGTCCGCAGCCAGAAAACAATGAATGCCCGTAAATACAACTATACCAGTTAGTAAGAATACTATCAAACAGGAATGAACGGAGGATTTAACAAATAGATACGTAACAAGGAAAGCTATCGACAACCATGCGGTAAATAGCCTCTGTGCCCAATTCTTGCCAAAGATATGTTTCACATGAAACAATGTGCTGGCTAAGAACTGCCGATATGCCACCAATAGCCGATAAATAAAGCGCATGATATTGCCGAATTATGCTGTTTGTTTCTGCGCTTCGCTCGCCCTTTCCTATCATTACACGCAAGCCTGCCGCCAAAAACTCCGGCACATATCTATCCATACGATAGCTCGTGGTTGGACCTATCGCTCCACATATTTGCCCATCACCAGCAGGGCTGGGTCCACAATAGAATAGCGCAGTTTTGGAAATATCAAAGGGCAAATCGTCACCATTTTTGAGGATTTTGGCTAGACGCTTGTGCGCAGCATCTCTGGCGGTAAAGAGCTCGCCACTCAATAAAACCTTGTCTTTTGGTTTTAGTTTGCCGATTGTATCTATGCTTAATGGAAGAGTGAGCTCGAAGATGCGCACTTTAAAGCTCCACTCGTGTGTGGCGATGAACGTGGCATTGCATATTTACTGCCAAGGGAAGGGATGCTATGTGGCATGGAGCACTCTTAATATGAGCAGCTATTACCGTGATCTTGCCGCCTAAACCTTGCACCCCACAACCCTGTTTGTTTATTCTCTCAACTATTTGCTTTTCCATGTGGGCATATTCAGGAATCGAGTTTGCTCTGCCAAGCTTCTCGAATAGTGCTTTTTTTGCCAAGATTGGGGCAAGCTCAAAGTTTCCGCCAATGCCTATTCCTAATACTATAGGAGGACATGGTTTTGAACCGGATTCAATGACTTTACTACAAATTAAATCTATAATCTCATCGCTTTCGGAGGAAGGATTGAGCATAACACTAAAACTCGTATTTTCGGCTCCTCCTCCTTTTTGTGCTATTTCAAGGATTAGGGAGTCTCCAGGTATGGATTCAATATGGACAAATGCCGGGACATTCGTGTTTGTATTCTTTCGCATAAAAAGAGGCTCTTGCACCATGCTTGCCCTTAAAGGAAGAGATTTTTGAGCGTCTCGAACAGCCTTGTTAATCGATTCTGTAAGCGGTTCTTCCAAACAGATGCCGACGCCTATTTGGGCAAAAACAATAGTAGTGCCGGTATCCTGACATAGGGGAATGCGATTTACGGGGGAGAGTTTATGGTTCTCAAGAATTGCTTTAATTGCATCCCGAGCAAGCTCATCTTGTTCATATTGCAGAGCATTAACTAAGAATTTATGAAGCTCCGGATCTGGATTGTAGCTGATGTATTGAATTGCTTCAAAAACTGCGGCTACTATTTCTTTTGCCGGAATGCACCGCATTATAATCCCTTTTTACGTTTCATGAGATACTTAAGTAACAATCCGCTAATATCCTCTGTAGTGCAAACGGGATTGTATTCTACCTCAATCTGATGGCACGATTCTTTGATGTTTTGGTAAAATGATTTGTAGCGCTGTCGATATTCACCACTAATCTGCCAAGGATTCACTACAATCTTCTCACCGCTTTCGCTATCGATAAACTCAGTTTCTCGACGATAATCTAGCAATTGTTCGCGGGGATCGCAGATGTGAAATACAAGTACTTCATGCCGATGGTTACGAAAATGTTTTAAGGCTTGCATAATTTTATCGGCATCTTCCATTAAATCTGAGATGATGATAACGAGGCTGCGTTTCTTGATGCTTTCTGCTATTTGATGGAGCGGAGCTAAAATGTCTGTGCTTTCTCCGGGTTCGAGCAGAACTAAGCGGTTAAAAATCTGAGCAGTATAGCTGCGATAGGCTTTTGGGGCAAGAATAGAGGTAATTTTATGGTTAAATGTATACAGTCCAGCAGCGTCCTTTTGGGCAATCATCAGCCAGGCCAGAGCAGCAGCGAGGCGCTTGGCAAAGTCCATCTTGCTGGTTTCTTGGGAACCGAAAAACATCGATTTGCTATGATCTACAAGAATGTGACAGCGCAGATTTGTCTCTTCTTCATAACGCTTTACGTAAAACCTTCCGGTACGAGCCACCACTTTCCAATCTACATTTTTTAAAGATTCGCCGGGATTGTATTGGCGGTGATCGGCAAATTCTACACTAAAACCATGATAGGGAGATTTGTGTAAACCGATTAAGAAGCCTTCTACAATCTGTTTGGCACTAAGTTGCAAGCGGCTGAGTTGCGCCAGATGCTCATCACTTAAAAGTTGCATTTACTTATTCTTGGGCTGCCAAAGCAGGGCAAAAGGAATAATTACAACATAGGCTAAGATAAGGATTATGGGCGATATATCAATCTCATTAAAGGACATAATTACATATCCTACAATAAGTAATATTGCGGCAACAAGCAGGAGGAGAAAATTCATCCGGCCTAAGTTGATGCGGGATTGATCTTTTTTTGGCATGTTAACTCCTTGCAAATTTTACTACATTTAGGTTAAGCATAGATCTTGTCAAGAGCACATTTCCGAATTATGGAAACAAGAGTGCATTTGCATATAAACGAAATCTGATAGTTCTGAGCGCGATTTTGTGTTTGGCTGGTATGTTATGTCTAAAAAATGAATTTCTACTTCTATACGGTGGTTTATGAGCTTCAAAAAATGAGCCGCAAAAGCCATATCTCCATACCATGCAATTATATCTCGCGTAGAATCATTGAGTTCATTAC
>Ga0265295_1006288_pt1 | contig 14490 bp, 15 predicted proteins | sample Munlansysbiofilm_FD_192503 | JGI IMG/M metagenome (GOLD analysis project Ga0265295, IMG submission 192503) | Leachate microbial communities from a municipal landfill in Southern Ontario, Canada - Methane capture system biofilm | ecosystem: Engineered > Solid waste > Landfill > Unclassified ... | reverse complement strand
ATATCTTTGTACGTCAGCAGTGGGCCTTTTCACTAAATCGACGAAACAAACCGGGAGATAGGGATAAAGCTGTTTCACTTCTCACAGAAGTTATGAAAGAATATGGTCCAGATCCCGAGACTCTTGGTATATTAGGGCGCATACACAAGGACCGCTACCGTGAAGCAAAAGAGAAGGGGAGCATTATAGCTTTAGCTGCTCTGGACGAATCAATCTCTACTTATGTTGAGGGCTTCAATTCAGATCCTCGTGATTACTATCCGGGAATAAATGCTATTACACTACTTATCGAGAAAGGCGATAAAGAAGCTTTGAAAAAGGCGGAACAGCTAGCTCCGCTCGTAAGTTTTGCAGTGGCTCGCCGTGGCGGTGTTAGTTCCAATAATTACTGGGATCTTGCTACAGTACTCGAGCTTAATTGTATAAGCAGCGATTGGGTCTCAGCAGTAAACGTTTTACCAAAGGTGCTAGACAAAGCAAAGGAATCATGGATGCTAAAATCCACATTAGATAATCTCACAATTTTAAAACAGGCTCGTATTTGCCAAGGTCATAATATAGAAAAGCTTCAAGAGATTATCAAAGAATTCGAGAAATGTAGATGTGATCTCTGAACACGATTACAGAATTGTTCTCTGGAAATTCTTTATAAGTTTTTCTTGAGTACTTTGTTTATAGTGTAATTCTCTCAACTTAGATTCGTAAGGTATTTTCTCTGATTGCTGCAGGAACAATTCTTGCTTGTGCTTTCTTCATACAGTAAGTGGATTAGCAAAGAGATTGAGATTTCAGAGCATTTTGGGAGACCTATAATTGCTGTCGAATCTCGGGGATCAGAAAGAACATAAAGAATTTAAAAAATCATGCTGCTAGGAACTGTAAAATGAAAAACTGAAAATAGTTAATGTCAGAAGGGACTTAGCATAAGGTGATCGTACCATGAGAAAGGCATTGGTTATAGGAATAAATGATTATAAGGGCAAGGATGAGAATCAAGATGCTTCATTAGAAGGATGTGTAAATGACGCTATATATATAGCCAGTATACTGGAAAAAAACGAGGATGGATCCCCAAACTTTGATGTTAAATTGATAACAAATCCTCCAAACACAACTGATATTCCCACAATAAGATGGTTAATTGAGGAATTATTTGAAGCATCTAATGATGTCGCATTATTTTATTATGCAGGTCATGGCTTACTAAAATCCACAGGTGGGTATATTGTTACATCAGATTTTCGACAATATAATGAAGGTATATCTATGCAAGAAATCCTTGAGCTTGCAACTAATTCCGAAGCTAGAAGTAAAATCATTATCTTAGATTGTTGTCATTCTGGCTCTTTTGCAACATCAAATCTCGGAAATCCAAATGTCTCAAATTTATGTAATGAGTTAACTGTAATTACAGCTAGCCGTCATATAGAATCTGCGGCTGAATCAGATAATGGTCATGGAGTGTTTACTTCATTGTTGATTGATGCACTTCAAGGAGGAGCTGCAGATATTCGAGGGCATATCACAGCTGGAAGCATATATGCTTACATAGATTCTGCTCTTGGTGCCTGGGCACAAAGGCCTATTTTCAAAACAAACGTTTCCAGATTTGTACCAATCAGGAGCATAAATCCAAAAATATCGCTTGAAAAGCTGAGACGAATTACCAAATACTTCCCAAAGCCTGAAAATGAATTTAAATTGGATCCTTCTTATGAACCTACTTCAGAGAAGGCTATTGCTTTTAAATGTGCAATATTCAAGGATTTACAAGATTTTGAATCTGAAGGACTTGTAAAACCTGTGGATGAGGAGCATATGTATTATGCTGCAATGAATTCAAAATCTTGTAAGTTGACCGCTTTAGGATATCACTATTGGAGATTAGTCAAACAAAACAAACTATAATTTCATTTGGGCAAGAATTAATGCTCAAATCTTTATTGTTCAGCAATTAGGCTGGGTTATTTACTCACTTAATACGAGATGATCGTCTTACTCCTTCAGATTTAAACTTGCCTTTATACGGATGTTTTAATAATCGACCTTCAAAATTGAATTCCTTACTATTTTATCTATTGCTACGCCTCTTTATATCAAAACGAAAAATTTTTAATCGTTTGTGAAATGATGGTTTCTAATCAAAAGCTGATGAGATCAAATCTAATTTTAAATCTCCGCATAATCGCAAAAGAGTTTTTAAAATGGTTCTATGGAAATTCCAGTGTTTCTTAGTTATGCAAAACCATTCAATCAAAAACAAACAAAATTTATCCGTAAAGTTGCAGGACATTTAGTAGAGAATGGCTTCAAGCCGAGAACTCTAGGAATTACCGACAATAGTACTTCAGCACCATTAATCAAAATAAGAGAGATAATAAATGAATCTCATGGGCTGTTATCAGTTGCATTTAGGCGAGGTTTTATAGAAAAAGGAGTTGGTAAACCTAATACAAATCTGACAGGGCATACACAGTACGATATTTCTCAAAAATGGATTACAAGTCCCTACTGTCAAGTTGAACCCTCGATGGCTTTCCAAATAGATATGCCTATCTTAATTTTTAGGGAAAAAGGGGTTATCGATGATGGTATTCTAGAAAACGGTGTTGTTGGTTCCTATATACCTGAATTTGATCTTGATTCCTCAATTGATCAATATTTTGAATCTTCTGAATGGAATCAGTTAATAATTGAATGGAAAGAGTCTGTGCTAGAATATAAAAGATGGAAACAGTTCAGATCAAATGTGCTTGTTCACCACATAATAAGTTGCTGCATCTGTGAAGAAAAAGGGATAACATTCGATCATTTGTATAAGGCATTCAAAATGTCTATAGATAGAGAAGGTTACAATCATTACGAAAAATTTGCGGTAATCATCGGTGTAGATGAGAATTTTGAAAGCAGATATCGAATTTCCAATCACTCACTCCAATCTGATTATATATTTATTTGCCATAATGTTTTCAAAGATTGACCATTATTTCAGCATTAATTTATCAAGTCTCATGTTTTCTGCAATAATTAGTTAATTTGACGATGTCAAGTCAGGTTTATAACCTCATTTAGATTATTTCACCCCTGGAGATTTTAGGGAAATTCGGAATTCCCAATTTAATTTATTTTTATTTACAGGTAAGAAATTACATCTGACCATCGCTTCTTTAAACTGCTTATTTGTGATAAAGAAACCATCTGGTGTTTGTTCAAAAAGAATTTTAAGTGCATAACTAGTGTAATTTTTATTTGGTGTTTTTTGTGGGAGTATATTTAACATTATCCAATTATCCAGGGCTTTTTTTTCAATGTCGGTTAATTCGTAATCACTCATTTTACTCACTCCTATCTTTCATAATTTGTCAATAAAGTACCACTGAGCTGTGCCTTGATTTCCTTACTTGTGACCCATACATTTGTTAAAAGACCTGAACTAATTCCTACAATGATACCACCAATAAAAACAATAAGATCTCCATCTGAAACATCTATTTGAGACACACTTACACCAAACGTGCTTTTAGTTCTTCTTCATGAAATAGGTTTAGGTTTCTTGCCGGCATGTACACTTTTGTATATTTTAATTATCTTCCTTTATTATGGGTTCAGGTCGTTGAGTTCACACAGAGATCACAGATAAAGCCAACCTAGTATTACGATTCCGAAGTATGTTCACAAAAATTGAAGTTTGAATATATCCAATGGTCACCAATTTTCCCCTTAAATAAGGAATTTATTTTGGAATCGAAGCACTAGGAGTACATAGGTACTAGCCAATTATAGCCTGATGGTGACAAGAACAGGGGGAGAGTGGGGTTGTGGATCTGCCCCTCAAATATTGTCTCATTTCACAGGTATCAATGTAATATATTCCTCACCCTTCCCATAATTTCCCTGATACTCTTTATAGCTCTTATTTTTGCGAGTTCATCCGAAATATCAAATTTAATTTCAGGATACCTTTGGCTCAGGAAATCAAGAACTGCCTTAGGCTTATGAAATTTTTCTTATCTTCTGGATTAAGTTCAATGAACACCCCATAACCAAGAGTATTTACAAGAATCTTGATAGCCTGAGCTCTGCTTGATGGATGCTGGAATTCAGGATCATTTTTATCTGATAATCTAACTGTAAGAGGTGCTTTTCCGGATACGGCGGATACTTAGAAAGCAGAGGCAGATGGGTAGCTAATATTACCCATATATATCAGGGTTATACTGTACATTTCGGTAATCCTGCCACACTATTCTGTCACCAAAGATTGCGGGAAATTCCTGCTCTGATATATTTGTGGTAATCTGAATTTCGCTGGAAGCGGTGATATTATACATATATATATCATCGTTGCCGTTCCGGAAATCATACCACACAATCCTGTCACCATAGATTGCAGAATTATGTGCTCTTCCGCTGGTTGAGATCTGAGCTACCCTGTGAGTGGAGAGATCATATTTAAAAATATCCGAACTTGAGAGATCATACTCATCTGCAAGGCGATAATCCTCCCACACGATCCTATCATCATAGATAGCAGGATTATAGGCTTTTCCGTTTTTAGTGATTTGAGTTACCTTATGAGTGGAAATAGTGTACATGCAGATATCATGGTTTCCTCCATCATGCCTTTCCCATACTATCCGGTCACCATAGATAGCAGGGTGAGTGTTATCCGACTCATCGTTTGTGATCCGGGTTTCTGTGCTGGTGGAAATATTGTACATATAGATATCCTGGTTTCCATTGCGCCCGTCTTCCCATACTATTCTATCGCCAAAAATCTCAGGATTTTCCTGCCACGATTTATTAGTAGTGATCCGAGTTTCCTTCGAAGTGGCTATATCGTACATATAAATGTCCCAGCTTGCATTTCCCAGGTCTCCATTTCGGTAATCCTGCCACACTATCCTATCACCGTAGATAGAAGGAAATTCCTTGTATGATACGTTGGTGGTAATTTGAGTTTCATTTACGATAGGTGAAACGCTTTGAGCAGGAGCAATGCAAGCGACAATGTTATTGAGTTTTATCGCAATATCCTTTCCAGCATCAACCCATTTTATTCCATCCCAGCGGCCTGTAACCGACAGCAGCTGATAATCATGATTTTTCTGGTCTGCAAGAGGATTAACGTATATATATGTTGTCGATGTGCAGTTTTTATAATCTCCACGCACATTATTGTAAAGGCTGTTATTTTGCAGCACTAAATCGTATATTTGGGGGAAATTATTTATTGCTGCATATCCTGTCCCGTTCGGATCTATTGTACCCTCTTGAGTGTTTACGATTGTGTTATTGCGCACAGTAATCTTGAATAATCCACCTGCCGGAATATACTCCGGAGGGGACGTGAGGTAGATAGCAGCACCATAGCATCTGTCAAATAAGTTATTTTCGATAAGGGTCCCATTGAATCCATTCGCTACAATGCCCCCGATTGAGGTAATACTGGGATTAGTGCCAGTTCTGTAGAATATATTGTGATGAATATGGACACTTTTTCCTTGATCACCGATGCTAGTAGATTCATCATAATCTGGCATCCAGATCCCAGGCCCAAAACTGTTACAGATAGTATTGTTATACACCTCTACATCGTTGACGATCGCTGTCTGATTTGAGGAATCAGGTCCTTTTTCAATCTGTATTCCCGGGCCTCCTGCACTCCAATGGTGGAAGGAGTCAATGATGTTATCGTGGAATTTTACGTGGTTTGAGTTCCATACTCTGAGAGCGCTATTGGTCCTGCAGGTTATTCGGTTGTTCCATGCCTCCACATTTTCACTCCTGAGTACAAACAGACCGTCGTGTCCCAGCTTGTATATGGTGTTGTTGTAAAACTGAATGTTTTTCCCTTGTTTATCCTCAATCCGTCCCCATTCCCATCGTGCATATACATATTGTATACTTTTACATTATTACAGTAAGTAAAGTACATTACATTGTAGTATCCTCTACCCAACAGAGTTTCACGATTGCCCTCATAGTTTCCATCGACCTCAAAGCCCCTTACTGTAATGTTATTTCCCTTGCCGCCCATCTGCTGGATAAGAGGTTTCATCGGAGGCCAGCCTGCGTGGTTAGCAAGTTTTATCACAGCAGTGGAGTCTCCCTCAAGAATTGTATTGTCGCCAATCAGGATACTATCATCAATAACGTAAGTAAAAGGTCCTTTAAGATGGACAGTTGTATATTCACTGTTATTTGCTACAAATTGCAGCGCCTGGTTTATCTGTACCTGATCGCTCTTTCCAGCGCAGTTATAATCTCCGCTGCCGTCCCCTGCAACATAAATTGTTTGCGGAGAACTCATACATAAAGCAGAAGGAACGCATACAAAGATAAAAGAAAATACAAGAAAAGAAGCTACTAATTCTCGTCTGAACATAACGATCACCCGGGCAGGTAATAATAACATTTATTAATAAGTTCTCTATGAAATATTCAGTATTTTTTAGTTTATATTCCAGAAAATATTACATACTATCAGCCACAGTAGACTTCAAATAGAATGAATTTATTATCTTGTGTTTCGAATAAACTCCGCTAATTTCCAGAGACTCCTCTACCAACACAAAACTCCTATGTTTGAGCAAAACAAAACTTGAATCATCTGTAACAGTTATTTAGAGTATTATATCTAGCACTCTATGATATTATAAAATTCTTCGCAAATATGCTCTGGAACATCGTACCAGCAATCAGGAAGAGCTGCACCTGTTTACATTCTCAGATGGAACGCAATTCGAATTCTGGATGACAGGTACAGGCGTGGTTCAACAGGGGTTACTAACCGAGTCTGAGTGGATAGAAGAACCCGACGAATCCTTATCCCCAAGCAAGATAACTGAAGAACAATTCAAAGAAAATCTTAACACGCTGACCAGTGAGTGGAATGGTGCATACTTCGAATGGCAGGCGGATAACAATTACGGTGAGATGTTATATGTTTACACAGGGTAGCCATTGGCTGGACTAAGCCCAAGTGATGCAGCATCATTTTTGAAGAATTATATTGACTACAAACCAGACAGGGATGTGTATGGTCTTGTAATTCAAGCGCCTGCGGCTGATGGTCAAATACTATCATTAAAGCCTTTGTATACAATCCCAAAGACTATACGTTGTATGAACTTGAAGAGCTAAGCTTAGGCGATAAAAGTTATATAATGTGGACTGATACTACATACACAACTATCGTTAAATGCTATTGAGACAAACACGTTCACAAGCCATCCGGGAAAAATGAGATTCCTTCGAATCCCATACTTTTATCACAGGCTGTTCAGCACTTTTTTCGCAGCAGCGCTATCAGGATGATCAGCCAAATAGCGCTCCACGTAGTGCCTAAACGGGGCAGGTCTACCTGATCCACGCATGGAAGCCTCCTTTTATCTCACACGCTTGACCTTTCCGGCAACCTGTAGATTCTCTAGAAATGTACAGATAACATGATTATATCACACAGATATTGTTTATTGAGTAATAAACTGAAAGACCTATAATGTAAACAGTAAATTATGAATATCTCGCAAAGGGTTTAGAATGTCTGATATGATTAGTTGGTTAAATGACAACAAAGAATGGTTATTTAGCGGAGTCGGTGTCGCAATACTTAGTGCGGTCTACTATTTTGTTTCTCATCGGATTCGTCACAAAAATAAGATTGAGCCGAAACAAACACAGATTACAGGTGATAAGTGTGTTAACTTCCAAGTTGGAGACAGTTTAACAATTAATGACTCTCATTTTGGTGGCAAAGAAAATGTTAAATAAAGACCAAACTCAGTCGACTGGAAACGATTGCATTCCTATGCAAGCAGCTGGAGACATCAATTTCAATGGAAACATCAGTGTTAATCATGGTCTATCTTACAAAGATGTAAAAGAAATATTTTACGATCTTTTTAAAGTTAATTATTATGAGCTCTCCAATCAAGCAAATGCGATAGCAGAGAAAAGAGTTCAAGAGCTTATAGATAAATTTTTAGATGAACTCAAATGTCAAAACCCTGAAGGTCTTGCCCAAGCTATCAACTCTGATTTCCAATATGACATTTTCATTGCACAAAGGGAATACGCTAGATCTGGTGATCCAGTATTAGCTGATATATTAATCAGTCTTTTAATCGAGAGAACAAAAGAAACACAAAGATCACGAACACAAATTGTATTAAACGAATCAATAGCTGTTGCCTCAAAATTAACAAGGGAAGAGTTTGATATTTTAACTATATGGTTCATCTCGCAACACTGCATCAAACAATGGGAATTTCATAATATATCCGATTTAAGAAATTACATTGATGTCTACATACTACCATTTTTGGGTTCTCTCGAAAAGGAAAAATCTTGGTATACTCATCTAGTATACGCCGGATGTGGATTTATACAGGCTTTTCAAGTGATGGACATAGATATGGTTATCCACAATAAATCTGCGGGCATAATTCCCGAAGGATTTAAAAATATATTTGGATATTTAGTAAGTGAATATCCTAGTATAGAGCCACTTTTATGTATTAGAGAGCCGTATTTTAACGAAGCAATAGAGATGAACATGAAAAAACCAGAATCTTGTATGTCTCTAACGAGTGTTGGCATTGCGATAGGATATGCAAATTTATGTAGGGTTACTGGTGAGAAGTTTAATCTTTCAAATTGGATTTAAGGACTTTTGCTGATATTTCTCTCGATTGTACCGATTGTTGCTTTTACTCCAGTTTAGGTTCTATTCTTGTGATTCATCACTTGCAAAGTTGCATATAGCAACGTCCTTATCATTCACTCGTTATTACCGCAGTAACCACCGAGCACATGATCAGCCCTCAGTGTTGTCAAGGACTTTCCTTGCAACAGCGTTTTCCGGATGGTCATCAAGGTACTTTTCCGATCTTGACGCTAACCGTGAAAAGAAAATTAAGAATAAATAGACTTGTTTTTGTCAAAGGCAGTAATTAAGCCGGTATTACGAAGAATAAGGCTGACTGATTCTCAACCCTATATTTTCCCAAAACTTGAAAATGTAACGAGGTGAAGGTAAAAAACGCCTGAATTCAGGAAGTTCGGAGTTTTTTGTTCGAAGTGACAAAGAGAAAAAGTCTTGATGTGATGATGTTGGACGGGTTTTGGGGAACTCTGTAAATTGGAATGTTTTACCCCCCCGTAGGGAAAAGTGGGAATTGTACCAGCCTTGGTGTGATCGTCCAGCCATGAGGCTGTGAGCAGCTCCAGAATACTATAAATCAATACAAGTATTGGCTTAGAGCCTATCCGAAAAGTCCTGTTGCTCTGAATGTTATGCATGCACATGCTAAATGTAGCATAGCCATGTAATTTTCAATTTTCTTTTCCCATCTAATAAGCAGCCTTCTGAATCTATTTAGCCATGAATGTGTTCTTTCCACTACCCACCTTCTTGCTCTGTAACCTGGTATCTCTTTTTTTCTTATGTTTTCTTCTCCACGTTTTCTAATGTGAGCAGTATAGCCATAATCCTCAACCAGTTCTCTTATATCAGGAAAATCATATCCCCTATCCATGCATATATTTTGAACTACTTTATGTGAAGGTTTTTGAATAATTATGGCATCAAGAGTACCTTTTACAAGCTTTTTATCGTGACGATTTGCTCCATCAACAGTAACCGATAGTGGAATTCCTTTACCATCAGTTAAGATACTCCTTTTTGTCCCTTTTTTTCCACGATCAGTGGGATTGGCTCCTGTTCCAGATCCACCTAATGGAGCTTTTGTCATAGCTCCATCAATTGCTTGTCATTCCCACTCTAATCCTTTTTCTCTATCATACTCAAGAAGACCAGCTTTCCACATATTCTCAAATAATCCAGTTTTTTGCCATTCCTGAAATCTATCATGTACAGTACTTGGGGCTCCATAAAATCGTGGCAATAATTTCCATTGGCAACCTGTACGGAGTACATAAAAGATACCACTCATTATTTTCCTATCATCCTTTCTAGGTCTTCCAGCCTTCTTTTTCGGTTTGGGGAGTGAGAGTAAAGGTTTGATTTTATTCCAGAATTCATCAGAAATCTCGTAGTCGTAGCCGATTTTTCGTTTTGTCATTACAATATATTACTCTCAAGCGTGATTTCTATATTTTTCGGATAGGCTCTTAGTATATTTTGTTTTGTGTTATCTCGTGTTACTTTTAATATTATAAAAATACTAGATATAACATCAATCGAGTACCCATATATAAAGTATCTAGCCAAATCATCCAAGTGACAATGGTCAAGGACTAGTTTCATATTCAAAATTAGTTCGAAAATCGAATTGTTTGAGAATTTGCACAGAAAACTTATAAAGAATTAGGTAAAAGGAGTTTATAGAGTTTGGAAGTAGTTTTCCCGATACAACCTCAAACTCCATAAAGTTTGCCCTATGAGGCAGTGATTATGTTAGCTTTGCGTGTATTTAAGCTTGCCTGATTCTGCCTCCTGGGTGCTAAACAGGAGTGAAGCAAATGATTAAGAAAATTAAAATAAGTGCAATGTTTATGGCAGTACTTCTTGTGAGTATTGCTTTTGTACCGGCTGTGACTGCACAGGCGGAATCGCAAAATAAAGAGTGTGCTGATGCAACAGAAAATCCGAACAAAGTATCAGTTTCTGAAGAAGACATCAAAAAAGCAATGGAAAAAGCGAATGAAACATCAGAAAGCATGAAAGTATTGAAAGAAACTGATAAAGAAAAGATAGCATCTTTCAAAAAAGATGATGGATCAATTGCATACGTGATTTCATGGGCAGATGAAAAGAATCCTAACAGAACAAATTTTGCTTTTGTTGATCAGAGCGAATTGGTGTCCAAAAAACTCATATCTACTGCAGATCTCAACGATAGTTCAGCAGTTGCAGCAGTAATTTCTGCCTCTAAGGTAAGTTTTTGGAATGGAAGTTATCTTGAAACATATGGATCTGCAACAACAGGTGGAGTGCATATTCACTTCTCTGCAAAAGATGGGCTCTGGATTGCTGGTGGTGCTGCAACTGCTGCTGCCCTTCTTGGAATAATACTCGATGGACCGTTGCCTTTTGGTGATGCGATCGGCGTTTTGGTGGCTTATGGAGTAGCAACATTCTATTGGGCGGAATCAAATCCTGATAATAGTATAGATGTTCGTATACCCTATGCAAATGCGCTCCAATATCCATTAACAGGTCATGTTAGTATGCAAATTGGTTCACATTGGTATACAATCTAACCAATTTAATTAACCATTTGGCTGATATTGTAATCAGTCAAATTTAATTTAGAGGGATATTATGGAAAAAAAGAACATAATAGCATTATTGGTTCAAGTTATTGCTTTAGTAGCAGTAGTTAGACTTACTATACATTACCCAAAGTATGATTATATAACCTATTTCTCTATTTGGATTGCATTTATTTGTGGATATTTATATAAATTGATTAGTTATTATCGAAAAACTGGAATATTTAATTGAATCTGTTAGACTTGTTTCTAACTCTCGTAATGCTTTGGGATTATTTGTAAAAGTGCTGGTGGAGGATACTAACCCCTTAATTCCAGTCTATTTTTCAAGCCTTGAGCATACAAAGCAGCCCAATGTATCCATATATGCAGGCACATAATGCGCAGGCGCGTGTATATAGATCCTTTTTAATCTCTTGGCTATATTAATTGACTGGTCAGTCAACTATATGGGTGGAGGAATATAGGATCAAATGTGGCAAAACTCCAACAAAATCTTACAAATGGAAGCTGCTGGTTAGTGATTCCGGCAGCGATAATTCGAAGTAAAGGCTGGCGCAAGGGAGACGAGTTCATAATAGTGGATGAACCGAATGGAATCAAATACACACGTGGAGAGGTGAGCCGCTAATGGCTAGCGGTTATTATCACAGGTATAATGTATTGAAACACAAAGATCCTGTGGACTCTTGCGAAAGCTGACGAGCCTCTAACAGCTCAACAAATAGCGGATTCCCTCAAACTTTGATCGGAAAAGGATAACTGATGCTCTCTGCCACTGGCATACAAACGAATATGGATACACTCAGAGGATGCGACAGAAAGCCGAAGGGACAAAAGCCTTATAGATACCGGATTACCAAGAAGGGTATAGAAGCCTTGCAGGAGTACAACAAGCGAGCGAAAAACAAATTGATGCTGAACTTGAGCGATAAAAAACAAAATTACCAAGTTTGGATTTTGTGCCGTGAAGAACTATACTCTTCCAGTCCAGGTTTATATCAGTTTTTTCAAAATCATAAACAGAAAAAAGACTGTCCAGAATATCCGAGAGGATTTCCTCTTTGTTACGTCCCAGGATTTCAAGGGTTCTGTAAAGGACTCTTTCATGGAATCTTTCAAGGTTTAAGAGCTCGAGAATTGCTTCCTGATTTAACCATTTCCCACTTCTTTGATGCTAAAATTATCGGTGAGCTTATAGCTCACCAATCCTATCAATAAACTATTGAGATCAAAACCCTTACTTTTATGCTTGCTAAAAATATCACAGAAATTAAGTTTTTCATAAAAGGATTGGACAGCAAGAATCGATCCGATAGGAACACATATATTCTTGTTCGGAATTGTAGGGATGCTCTCTGTTTTGTGTGTATATTCATTGGACCGAATAACACAAAACAAAGAGCACTTATTTTTATCTAACTGTCACAGTCAGGTCGTCCACCGTTACATAGTTGATATTTTTTAACAAAACAATGCTGAGCTCAGATTTCTGAATCGGCAGAGTTGCGCCTCCCGCGTTTCGCTTCGGGATCACAGGAAATCGGAGATTTTCTGGGAGTTGAACTGCAAATGCAACAGCATGAGGTCCTTTTCGCTGCGCTCAAGAGGACTACTTAAAAAGATTTATGACCCGTACAACCTTATTAGCCATACCGGGTCGTTTTTGTCACGCTCGACGCAGGAGAGCGGCTTTCAAAGTAAAAAGAAAAGAAAGAAGCAAGGCCAAAAAGTGAAAAAGCAAGGCCAAAAAGTGAAAAAGCCAAATACCCTGTCAGGATGCAAATAGGATTAAAAATTCCTAAAAAACATTTCTTTTCGAGTTTCTTCTTTAGTCTCAATTTTCTTTCTTTTTGGTAAGAGCCTCCAGGCAAGCTGGCGGAGGCGCTTGTATTTGCCTCTGAATTAAAAAGTGGCTTCCAAGCTTAAGGAAAATATTTTTTCAGCCCGTAGACATTTCTTCAGCCTATTGTCTCTCTTTGTTGAGGTATCGTTTTGTCGGTTGTTTTTTATCTGGCTGGAAAACCGGCTCAGGCCCAGCGCGGTGCAGGGAGAGAAAACTGAGATATTCTCGATATAGTCCCGAAGAGGTATGCCAATAATCAGACAAGGCAACAAAAGGTTTACTGTTAAATTTTAGCCTTTACAATACCTTACAGTAAATTGAAAAAGGCAGTTTACTGTAAGATTTTTGGGTTTACAGTACTTTACAGTAAACAGCTCGTTCCTGCTTCTTGACAACTTACAGTTAAAGATGGATATTAAAACCCGCTTTCTTTCCCGGTCATCTTCTCAATCTCAATCCTGATCACACACAGCCTGTTAACCTTCCATTCCTCAAACTCAAACGGCCCCTTTTCTCCATAATGCTCGGAAAGCACGGTAAGCCCCTCGACTTTCTGATCATAATCCTCAACAAAATGTGCCTGCCCGTGTCCAATAACACTCCTGTAGCGGACATTGTATTTGCAGGGGTCATCGGCGGTGATTACTTCGGTTTCGATGTCGGCTTCGAAGCAGACCTTGGGGTTCTTCCTGATGATGTCGATTTTCTTACCGGTGGACGAGCCGTGGAGGTAGATTACGTTGTCCTTATAGCCAAAGGACAGGGGAACAAGGTAAGGGCTGCTGGTTTCGGGGTCTGAGAGGGCGAGGCGGATGAACTTTGCGTTTGCGAGGATGGCTTCGATTTGCCGAGGGTCCTGGATCGGTTTCTTGCTTCCCATGCTATTTACCTGAAAGAGATAGGTTGTGAATAATTCTATAACATTTACTAAAATTCTGTAACATTTACTAAAATTCTGTAACATTTACTAAAATTCCGTAACATTTACTAAACTGATAACTTTTCATTTATATTTAAACATTACATGTAAAACAATGTCAGATAAGATGATACTTGAAAAAAGATCAAACTTGAAAAAAGACACTTTCAGCTTGTACGGGGTTGTTTATTACGAGTTCTTCTACAATCGGTTTTCAACACTTGTTCCCCAAGAGCTGATACTGAATAGACAGAAAAACCCATGGCAACCCTTAAGTATAATATTCCCCCTTTACTTTTTTAATGTTAAGTCCTACCACAAACTACACGGAATCCAATTTACCTGTATCCGTAGTAGCTGTAGTAGTGGTAGTACTATTCGCTTGAGCAAGAAAAAGAAATCATTCTGGCTCAAGTGTGCTGTTTTTGGTCATTATACTGAATAGTGCGTCCTGTGCCAGTTTTGTTTCTTTCCGGGAGATTTT
>Ga0265295_1006287_pt1 | contig 14493 bp, 13 predicted proteins | sample Munlansysbiofilm_FD_192503 | JGI IMG/M metagenome (GOLD analysis project Ga0265295, IMG submission 192503) | Leachate microbial communities from a municipal landfill in Southern Ontario, Canada - Methane capture system biofilm | ecosystem: Engineered > Solid waste > Landfill > Unclassified ... | reverse complement strand
ATCTTTGGTGACCAAGATCAAACGGCGGGTCGGTATATTCCAGGGAAATTGTTCGAATATATGGCCATCGGTCGACCGATCTTGGGACTGTTAAAATCCGGCGAAGCAAGTGCGCTGATACAACGCTTGGGGCTCGGTTTTCATGCCGATCCGGAAAGCGTGGAGGCGATTGAACAAGCGTTACGTGACATCGTGACGCGCTTTCGAAAGGGTGAGCTTTTGAGCTCTGAGTGGACGACGTCGGAGAGGATGGAACCGCATGCGGACAAGGCACGGCATGAGGCGCTGTTACCATTTCGCCGCGATGAACAAGCCAAAATGTTCTATAGGCTTTTTCAATCGCTTGTCAATACAGACAAACAGTAGGGGCATGGGTAAGATACGATCTCCATATTCGCATGAGGGAGTCAGCGGCGCTATCGTACACGCGCACGTCGCATCGAGCGAATCGTTTTGTTTAGAGAATGAACGTTTCATAGACGGCGCGTGTATCGTTGGCAAACCGTTCTAAGGAAAAGGTTGTCTCTACAAATCTTTTCCCTTCTTCTTTTAAACGTACCCTGAGCGCATGATCAGTGAGCAGTTCGAAAAGAGCGGTTTGAAGTGCCTTTGGTTCATCGGGGGGAATGAGATAAAAAGGTGCAGAGGCCGTGTGCTGTGTCCATCTTTGCGTCCATTCTAAGATGGCTGGAAGTTGTGTAGCGATGGAAGGGATCCCAGCAGCAAGACTTTCCATCAAAGAAAGAGGGAACCCTCCTTCCATGCGTGAGGGAAGGACAAAGACATCGGCCATCGTTAACAGCTTAGGAATGTCCTTACGATAACCGAGAAAAAAAACATCTTCGTTCAGACCAAGGGCTGCGACGAGGTCCATCAACCGTCTCTTTTCGCTTCCAGTGCCGATGAGAACGAGTTTAACATCATGAAGATGTTGACGCAGTGCGTAAAACGCTTGGATGAGGATATCGATGCCTTTGACTGGAACGAGACGTGATGTGGATACGATGAGACGTTCATCTTTTATACCGAGCTGTTCGCGTACATCGTTTCGCGTTTTTTCCCACAACGGCCCTTCGAAAAAACCATGTGTATCGATGGCATTGGGAATCACTGTTATTTTTTTAGCAGGAATGTGTTCTTTGCGGAGCGCTTCTTTGAGCGCGTGGCTGACTGTGATGAAATGATCGACCAGGGGTCGCGTGACATGCTCCATGGCGTAGGCCATCCAATATTCCCGTTTCAAGGGATAGTCTTGTTTTAAAAAACTGTGCACGGTGGTGACCGTTGGTAATCCTAAGCGCTTTGCAGCCAGTCGACCGAAAAAGTTGGCCCGCACACCGTGAGTGTGGACAAGGTGCGGACGTTCGATCTTAAAAAGATGGACCAATTGGCGATAAAGACTGAGATCAAAACGGCCACTTTGACTGAGGACATTGACGGAATACCCGGCATCGCGCATCGCTTGAGCAAGTTGGCCATTATATATGGTTATCAGACGGAAGTCAAACGTGTCGCTTAGACTTTGAAACAGTTTGAGAAGATGCATCTCCGCACCTCCAAATTCTCCGCCGCCAATGATATGTGTGATGCGTACTGTTTTCACCACGGCACTCACCTTTACTGAAGCGATTTTGAACGTCTCGGAAAACGCATACCCTTTCCCGAAAAAATCGTGTATACTAAGCGTAGCGACCAAAATGTTAAGCGTGCCTGCGCCGGCGTCTTTTGAGGCTTTACCACGTTCCGGTCTGAGCAGAGACCGGCCTGTAAGAACCGGTAGATTACGGAAAAAAGAGGTGACGTGTGTGACGAATGAAGAAAAAATGGCTATTGATGAGGTGCTCCGCGAAGAACTGATTCGTAATTTTATCCGGACGGGTTATCTGCCTTTTAATTATGGCGGAAGTGTCGATCAGTTCTATCGGGCATTGGAACGATTTCATCACGATCAAGGTCTCAGTGATCTTTACGCCGGGCGCGATGTGATCACTTTAAAAGCCCTTGACGTTCTACGCCATCTGCCGGATAATATACGCAACAACTAACGGGTGCTCGTTTACCGGAAGAAGGTCAGGTTCAAAGCCTCTCATGCTGAGGGGCTTTTTTTAATGTCCCATTGTTTCATCGTCGTCTTTTAAATAGCGTTCGATATCACTCGGTGGTTTGAGGCGTATGGACGGATCGTTAAATTGGAAAAAGCGGAAAAACACTTCTTGCATGCTGTATCCGGCAGCAGGGATGGGGAGGAGCAAGACGGCTTCTAATTGGACGATGCGTGGTTGATGAAGCGTAGCGTCGTCTTGAAGCCAAAGTGTGAGTAGGATATCGCTCGTGCTGAGAAGTTTTAAAACATTTGCTTCATCGTTTGGGTTGAAGGCATCACCCAATGGTTTCGTTTCATGGGCGGTGCGGTACGTCTCCCACGCAGATAAAAACGCATCCGCTTGCACATATGTCCGATAAGCACGTGCGCTTAGTCCTAAAACTTCATCATCCCACTGTTCGGCATCGTTAAAAAAGGGTAACAAAGCGGTAAAGGAAGAAAAGGGATGAACAGGGACTGGCAAACTTTTGACAGTTAACCAATCTGTCTCTGGGGTCCATATATAGCGGAATGCCTCCCCATCACGATAAAAACGATAGGGAATAGCAGCCATTCGGGCATCCATCGCTGTTCTTGTAGGGCGGAGATACGTACCGCTGAACATACTTGTCGTTTTTCGTTTGTGAATGGTATTTCGTATATAGCCCGTATACCAGAAACTTTTCGTAAGGGTTTCATCTTCCATAACACTGAGTGCCGATTCGATGGTTTTTCGGGCATCGACATGCGGTGAGACGAGCGTTGCTTTGGAGGAAGGCGGGGCGAACGATATCGTTTTCTCCGTGCCGATCGCCGTCTGAATGGTTGAAGTGGGTAGCGAAGGTTCGCTGCATCCGGTGAGCATGATGATAAGGACGAGCATCAGGAAACCGAGGCGTTTCAATGCAGTGCCCCCCCTTTCTTTGTTTTAATCATGCGTTGTGGCAAGTGCTCACGCCAACGTATGATTAAAAGGCTTAGAACGATCAGCGCATTGGAACCAATAAGAAGCGGGTAGACCGGAAGATGATGAGGTACCAGAACATACAGTCGATGATCCCCATAACGCATCCCTACAATGGCCTCATCGTTCATGCGCATCCAAGGGAGTGGTCCATGGTTTTCAGCCCAAAGTTTGGCATAGCGAACGTTAATTAAGGAATAAAAGACTTTCCAGCGATAGACCAGTTTTCCGTTTTCGTAAGTGTATTCTGCCAGATATCGCTGCGGGTAGTTGGAAAGGCGGCTTGTCGGTAAGGCTAAAATGGTTGTCTGTCCATTTTGGATGCGGACATCTTCAAAGCGAAACAATGGATCTTTGGCGTTAAAGAGAACGCGCCACGTTCCACCCGGGAGTGGTTTCAAAATTTTCGCTGTTTCTTTTGATTCCGTGGGGAACGAAAGAAATAAAACGTCGCCTTCCCCGGGGAGCGGGGCAATCAAGTAGTCTGCAGTGTAAAGATCCGGAAGTTCTTGGCTGCTTAACCGATGTGTCACAAAAGGTTGACCGTTCTTTTCGATTGTTACAAGATCGAGCGTTTGACCGAGTAAAACGAGCACATCTTCGTCTTCGACACGCATCGCTCCGATGATCTGTGTTGCTTTGGTGGCGAGTTTAAACGGTTTTTGATGATAATAACCTTCCAGATGATCGGGCAGGAGTCGAAGCGATGTGAAGGCGCCGCCCAAGAGGGATGGTTTTTCATCGAGATTGCCGCTACTCGCTTTTAGATCATCGGCTAAGTGCAGCGCATCCAACGTCAAGGCAAGATACGGAGTTTGACCAAAATTTAAGACACGCTCAGCGAGGGCGTCTCGTTCGATCAGCGGTTGATACCGACCGTCTTTTATTTCAAAATAAGGAAAACCGGGATAGTCATGCATTAATTGACGCTCCCATGTCATTTCTTCTTGTGGCGAGAGCGGTTCACGTTTTAAACGGCCATGATCCCAACTGAGCGCATACGGACGGATGATTTCTGGTCCAAGGAAATACGTCTTTTTGTTTGCCTCGAGATCCATTGGTTTTGTTTTAAAAGGCATCTCTGTCATGTTTTCATTGAACAGTTCGTTGGCGTGGATGTCTTGGCCGAGTTGTTCTTCTCGATTGCCATAAACAATGATACGATCCAATCCCGTTGTTGCATTTCGCTCCAGATAGAGCGGGAAGTAATCGCTTCTTTTACCGACGTAAAGCGGCGAGGTGACATCAGCCACGCGAAATTCTGCCCACAGCCGCACGTCTTCACGGGGCCAGAGTAAGTAAAAGAAGAGCGCGACCAAGATCACAGCGCTGAGTGCAGCTTTGGGCAAGCGGATGAGGGAGCGACCTAAAAGCCATACGACTGCACTTAACAAAACGATGCCCAAGATACGGCTTACACCTTCAAAAAAATACGTCCCTTGAAGCGCCTTATCTAGAAAAAGAAGGAGAAAGGAGAAGACGGCATATGGCAAACGTTTATTCTTTAGTGCGATCCATAAAAACGCAGCGATGCCGAGGACGATCGTAAGAACACCCCAGATGCCACCTTCAAGCGCCAGTGGAATGATCAACCAATGATACGTAAAATACACGTAAAACGATAAAACGATATAAACAGAAAAAGCTTGCAAGAAATGCTTGAACGGTTTAAGCATGTTCCTTCACCTGCTCTTTCTGCGAAAAAGTCGCATCGTCTGCGTCATCGGTATTGCCATCATGACCGTGGTTATCCCGCCAAAGCATCGATAAGATGAGACCAGCAATCAGCCAAAAATAAGCGTTCATAAAGGGAACTTCAAAAATATTTTCCACAGCATTGTGTATGAGGACAGCTGTCTCTCCTGTAACGAGAGCGATTGTGAGGATATACGTGGAACGATCGTGAAGCAGGCGTATGTTTTTCCAAAATGTCCCAAGAAGCGCGAGTAAAAGATAAAGAAGGAGCCCCAATCCTATCAGTCCAGTCTCAGCGAGTGTTTTAAAATAATAACTATCGACATACGTCGTCCCAAAATAACGCTGCCCTGTCGCACCGCCATAATGGCCGAGACCTTTTCCGAAAAAAGGATCAAAGCGCATTTCATGATACGCACGCGTCCAACGAGCAATCCGGCCGTCACGACTACTTTTTTCCCAGTATGTCGGAGAAAGAAGCGCTAGAATACGGTGTCGTACGGGAGAGATGATCCCTGCGAAAAAGACGAATACGATCGATAAAGCCAAAGCATAGGTGCGTCGCAACGCGAACGTTGTGATAAACGCTGATAAGGCAAGTGCCAACCATGCCCCGCGAGAGGCGCTTAAGACAAGCCCAATATTTAAAAAGAGGAAGCTCATACCGTAATAAAGGCGTCCGTACCATGTCTTAGCGATGAAAAAAAGGCCCAAAGCGATCGGTGAGAACAGCGCCATATAACTGCCAAACACATTTGGACTGATGACAAAAGAAAAAGCACGTCGAGAAGTCGCTTCCGTGACATCTGTCCATCCGGCAGGGACTTCAACCCCCAAGACATATTGTCCGATCCCGACGAGCGCTGCGAGCGTTGCAACAAGGAGCATGATATTTAAAAGATGACGTCGATCGCTTTCCTTATGGAAAAGAAAAAGTCCGATCAAGGCAGCGAGCATGTAAAAATAAACAGCTCGAAAACCGTCAAAACTCGCAGCAAAGTGCGGGAGATCCAGAAATACATGGGCCACACCCAGACCGATCCAAAGCAGAAGCGGCCATTTAAGCGTATGCATCAGCGTTTGCCATATGTTCCGATCGAATGAAAAGGTAACGGATACAGTGGCAAGGATTAACAGAAGTCCTTTGTCCCAGAGTGCGGCCAGTGCAGATAGACCGAGCGCATGGCGGAGGAGGTAATCGCTTAACGGGAACAGTGCATAGATGTAGGCAAGATAGACCGCCTTTTGCGTTATATGAGACGATGCATGCGATGCTTTAATCATGATGACGCTCCTTTACCAGTTTACGTTGATAAAGTTCTAACAGGACATTCATGCCTTCCTCTGCCAAACGGATTGTTTTTGGCATCTCGGCTTTTAAGAGGGATCGTCTTGCGTGTAAGTCTTGAAAAAGCATGCGTGTATACTGCTTGAGTTCGTCCGGATCAAGCGCATCAATCGGAAATGTTTGCTCCAAACCGAGTGTTTTTACAAAACGATCGATCTTTGGGTCGTAAGAAAGCGGTATAAACGGTAGATGAAGCAATGCAGCGAATATAACAGCATGGAGCCGCATACCAAAAAGCGCTTCACCGGTTGAAAAAAGGTCTAGGATTTCATCATATTTAAGCTTGCGATCCAAGACAAATGCTTCACGATGCATAGCATCTGCAATGGTGCGCGCTGGTTCAAGGTCTTGGGTATGTTGCATGGCGACGAAAACAATTGTATAGCCCCAAGCGGCAACGTCGTCAAGAACGCGCGCTAACATATGTTGATAAGGATGCTCCGTTTTCCAGTGACGCACGGCGACAAAGACACGCGGTTTGAATAGCGGTATACCTGCTGATTTTAAAATCGCCTCTCCACGTCTGGGGTCGACGGTTTGAGCATCAAGCATCAAAGCTGGATCGGCGGCTACTAGGACAGGAGTGCGTGTCACACCGGACCGTTTTAGCTCTTCCGCGGAAGCTTCATCGCGCATAATCGCACCGTCAATCCGATTGACGATCTTACGAATCATCCATCGACTGAAGGGATGAATGATGGGACCAAAGCCTTGGCCGAGATAAAACACGGGCTTTTTAAACATCAAGGCAATGGCTGTTAGACCCAAATAATACATAGGACTGCGCGGAGAGGTGCGATCTTGAAGAAGCGTTCCGCCTCCTAAAATGACAAGATCGCTGCTGCGGATCGCGCGCACAATGGCGGAGAGCTGCCAACGATTCACCGCTTCTATGCCAAATTGTTTCTCGGTATGTTCTGGGTCATTGGACAAAACCGTGAGTATGGGGTGATGCAGCCGTTTTTTTAGGCCAGCGATGATGCCAGCGAGTACAGCATCGTCGCCCACATTATAAAACCCATAATAGCCTCCAATGAGGACATGGATAGAGCGTTTCATAAAGCGACCTCACTTTTTATTGATCCGAGCATTTGATCAACTGATCGTGTATGTAAAAAGTAGACAAACGCATTCTCAATCAGTATAGCAGATTTCTTTATACGATCATAGAAGGCGTGTGTGTCATGATGAATGATTCATCATTCATTTTTGCTCTTGTCAAGCGTCAGTGAAAATGTCATACTTACGCGTCAGTGAATTTGTCACATCGATTATGGTTTATCCTTTCACGCTGTGTTTTTATTGTGGCCTGGCCCGCTCATTTCATCAAGGGTAAAGGCCCAAGGCCTTCGCTTCGCTCACCCTTGATTCATTCGCGGTCCAGGCATAGAAGGCGAATAAGGGGTGAAAGGAATTTTAGCAGTATTCCTTAACTGCTATAGCCAAATCAAGCCCGTTGTGGTATCCTTTTACAAGGTTTGTTGTATTTTCGCCAAGGATGATCGGCAGCGGGCTTGTGAGGGCTCCTCGCATGGCTCGCCTTTTCTTTTTGAGGAGGATTTTGGCGGTTGGGTTTTTCCACTTCTTCCAGCGGGTATTTCTCCCCTTTGTACCAGATGAACCGCTCTCCGTTTAAGGTTTCACGAATTTCAACACGAGTTTTCACAGGTATGGTTAATTTATCGTTTTTCGCTGCGATCTTGTAGGTTTTTCCTCCGTAAGAAATAGTTTCCCCTGGGCCAATCGTACGTTTCTCTCGATAGCACAGGATCATATTGATGTCTTGTCCTTCACTCAAAGGGACATATGCATGTTCTGGATCAGCAGGCTGAACCGCAAAGAGTCGATTATGTTTTTCAATGAGATGCGGAAGAATTTGATTCGCTTCCTCGATGGAATGAATCGAGTGAAGCCGTAACTCCACCACCCAACGATCCTGTAAAGTTCCGAAAAGGCGTTCGATTCGTCCTTTAGCTTGAGGTGTAAGAGCTTTGATGTGGGTAATCCCCAATTCTTGCAAGGCAGCACCAAACTGAGAAAGGGGAGAGGTTTCACCTGCTAGTTCCTCTTCCACAGACAAAGCATCCTCTTTGGGAGAACGAAAAATGGTATGCCGATCGGAGTATAAACTCATAGGGATTCCTTTTTGTTCGATCAGCTGTTTGAGTAAAAGGAAATACCCTTCTGTATCCTCCCGAGGACGAAAAGTGGCAGAAATGATCTCTCCCGTTGCATCATCAATGGCTGCCAGTAATGCGAAAGGCTCGGTATCTTCTAACCAACGATGAAAGCTGGCATCGATTTGAACCAGCATTCCGGCTTGGGGTTTTCTGGTTCTTGGACGATGAGCTTTAGGGGGACGCCGTTTTCGTTTAGGTGGGAAATTGGATTGACAGCGGATGCGACGGATCGTTGAAGGGCTCACGAAAATCCCCTCATGCTCCGCCAACAATTCAGCCAAATGATGGTCATTACAATGACGATAAGGTTCGCTAGTCATAAGCTGTTGAATGGATTGAAGTGTATTTTTCGAAAGAGCATGTGCAGGTTTTCGCCCACGATTTTTATGAATCAAACCGGTTACTCCCTCCTCTAAAATTTTTTTCTTAAGGCGAAAAACCTGACGAATACTTAACTTCAATTCATTCGCAGCTTCGCTAACTGTGATAAGCCCGTTAATGTGCTTCATGATTACTGTGTAACGCTTCAATTCTTTTTTGGTCAATGTCACTCTCTCCTGTCCCATAGTGACATTTTCTCTGAAGCGTTACGATATGACAATATCACAGACGTACAACATCATTCATTTTTGCTCTAGCCATCGTTCTGTTCATATGTTACAATATTGTCATAAAGTGTGGATGATCATGATTTAAGAGGCATAATGGTTCATATGTTGACTAGGCATTGATGGATCATTGGGGAGGGATGACGATGGTTGAAGATCGTCCTTGGTTTAAGTATTATCCAAAAGAAGTACCGCATCATCTTGACTACCCACGCATACCGCTTTATCAACCGCTTCTTGAAAGCGCTAACAACTATCCCCATCACGAAGCCATTTATTTTATGGGCCGTCGTCTTACTTATCGAGAAGTGTTGGAGGGGAGTTTTCGCTTTGCCCATGTTTTACGTCAACTCGGTGTCCAAAAAGGCGATCGTGTGGCGATTATGCTCCCCAATACACCGCAGTATGTGATCGCCTATTATGGAACGCTGATGTTGGGGGCCATCGTTGTACAGACCAATCCGCTCTATGTTGAACGCGAAATTGCTTTTCAAATGAATGATGCTGAAGCGAAGGTATTAATATGCCTCGATCTTCATTATCCACGAATTCAGAAAGTCATAGATGAAACGCCGCTGGAACATGTCATTTTTACGAGTATCCAATCGTATTTACCATTCCCTAAAAATTGGTTATATCCATATGTTCAGAAGAAAAAGGGCCAACCCATTCCCAAACGTGCCGATGATCCACGTTACCATGATTGGCAAACATTGATGAAGATAGCGCCGCCTCACCCGCCGAGCTATCCAGACATTGATCCACAAGAAGATGTCGCCATGTTACAATACACCGGCGGCACCACCGGAACGCCTAAGGGTGTGATGCTTACGCATTATAATCTTATCGCCAATACGGTTCAAGCCAAGCATTGGATATATAAAACCAAACCGGGTCAAGAAAAAGTCGTCGGAGCCCTCCCTTTTTTTCATGTCTATGGCATGACAACCGTTTTAAATTTATCGGTCATGATCGCCGCTTCCATGTTGTTATTTCCGCGTTTTGAGGCAGGAGAAGTCTTAAAAACGATTCATAAAGAACGACCGACTTTGTTTCCTGGTGCACCGACGATGTATATTGCTTTGATTCATCATCCACAAATACAAAAATATGATCTCACGTCTATTGATGCGTGTATTAGCGGTTCAGCACCTTTGCCTTTAGAAGTGCAAAGACAATTTGAATCGTTAACCAAAGGTCGCATTGTCGAAGGGTATGGTCTTTCCGAAACATCGCCGGTTACCCACGCCAATCCCATGTATGATTTTCGAAAAAATGGCTCGATTGGTCTTCCATGGCCGGATACAGATGCGATGATCGTTGATGTTGAAACGGGAGGGCCCGCGCCTATCGGACAAAGTGGGGAAGTTGCCATACGCGGTCCACAGGTCATGAAGGGCTATTGGAGAAAGCCGGAAGAGACGGCCAAAGTATTTATGGACGGTTGGTTTTTAACAGGGGACATCGGTAAAATGGATGAAGACGGATTTTTTTACATCGTTGATCGCAAAAAAGATATGATTATTGCTGGTGGCTATAACATCTATCCGCGAGAGGTCGAAGAAGTGCTCTTTGCTCACCCTGCGATTCAAGAAGCAGCCGTCGTTGGCGTCCCAGATCCATATCGGGGTGAGACCGTAAAAGCGTATATTGTTTTAAAACCAGGGCATACCGTCACAGAAAAAGAACTGGATGCTTACGCGCGGTCAAAATTGGCTGCTTATAAAATCCCGAGGATTTATGAATTTAGGAAAGAACTTCCCAAAACGACGGTCGGAAAAGTCTTGCGACGTGTCTTGGCTGATGAAGCGAAGGCGCAGCTTAGTCCATCACTCAGTCAATCAAAAGAACTGGTTGACGAACAACACAAAGAATCTGAAGATGCGACCCAATCGACGCTATAAACCACGCATTGACAGCGCGAACGTTTTGGGCTAAACTGTAAACAAAGGCGAGTGAATGCTCATTCATTTACGTAGACGTGTTCAAAGTGTGTCTATGCGTATGGTCTCGCGCTAAAGAAAGGGGTCGCCGCATGTCGCGCAAAGGGAGCGAAAAATACGAAAGCATTTTACGCGCCGCGATTCGCGTCTTTGCCGATGTCGGCTACCACAATGCGCAAGTTGCGCGTATTGCAAAAGAAGCGGGTGTCGCGGACGGAACGATCTATCTTTACTTCAGCAATAAGGCTGACATATTAATCAGTGTTTTTCGTGAATCGATGGGGGTGTATGTGGAATCTCTCAGATTACATTTGGCTGAAGAAAGTGGCGCCAAGGCCAAATTACGTCGTCTTGTCTATGAACATTTTAAGTCGCTGGCTACCGATATTGAACTCGCCATCGTCACGCAGATTGAGTTACGCCAAGCGGATCGAGCGATTCGTGAAGGCATCGAACCTTTTTTAAAAGCTTACCTTGATCTTATTGATGAACTCGTTGAGGAGGGTAAAAAAGAAGGCGTATTCAGGTATGATATGGAGACGCACATTGCCCGTAAGATGATCTTTGGAACGTTGGATGAAACGGTGACATCATGGGTCATGGGCCACAAGAAGCGGCCGCTTTTAAATCTTGCTGAGCCGGTTTTTAATGCCCTCTTTCATGGCATGCGCATATGTCATGACGAAGAATCATAGGTGCAAAAGGAGGCGTAAAGACATGAAAATTGTTGTGTTAATGAAGCAGACCTTTGATACAGAAGAAAAAGTCATTGTAGACAATGGAACGATTAAAGAAGATGGTGTACAGTTTGTGATCAATCCGTACGATGAGTATGCAGTAGAAGAAGCCATCCGTATAAAAGAGAACGGTGATGCAGAAGTCGTCGTGGTCAGTTTTGGACCGGATCGAACCGAAGATGCTCTGAGAAAAGCTTTGGCGATGGGCGCAGATCGAGCGGTGCTCATTGAGTCTGAACAACCTTACACAGACGAATCTTTTGTGAGTGCGGTTTTGGCCAAAGTCGTTGAAAAAGAAGCGCCTGAGCTTATTTTGGCAGGAAACTTTTCTGTTGATAATGGCGCTGGACAAGTGGCGATCCGTCTAGCAGAAACATTGGGTATCAATCATGTCGGTGCTGTCACCAAAGTAACTTTAGAAGGAGATACGGTATTCGTGGAGCGCGATGCGGAAGGTGATGTCGAACGTATTCGCACCAAACTTCCCGTCCTTCTCACAGCCCAACAAGGTTTGAATGATCCGCGTTACCCATCGCTTCCTGGTATTATGAAAGCAAAGAAAAAGCCACTGGAACGTTTGAGCGTATCTGAATTAGGGTTAGACGATATATCCGTTCGCACCACGGTTACCCATCGCTACAATCCACCGAAAAAAGAAGCAGGCGAAATACTGCAAGGAGATATTGCAACGCAAGTCGAAACACTCGTCAAAAAGCTCCGTGAAGAAGCTAAGGTGATCTAAGGAGGGACAATGCTATGCAAGGAAGAGCACTCATACTGGGGGAACGAAAAGAAGGGAAACTACGTCAGGTAACACTAGAGGCCATCGCTGCAGCGAAAAAAGTGACTGACGGTGAGGTCATCGTTTTACTTGTGGGTGATGGGGTCGATGCGCAAACGCGCGATATGCTCGCGAAATATGGTGCGGATCGACTTCTTACCATCGAACATGAGGCCTTAAAACAGTATACACCGGATGCGTTGATGCAGGCGTTGCGCATGGCCGTCGATCACACGCAGCCGGAAGTCATTGTCTTTGGCCATACAGCCATTGGGAAAGACATCGCACCACGTCTTGCCGCACGGCTGGGCGCGGGACTTGTCAGCGATGTGACGGAGATCGTTCAAAAAGATGGTGATGTCCATTTTGTGCGTCCGATCTATGCGGGAAAAGCATTTGAAGAACGCAAAGTAGAAGGCTTACCTGTGATGTTGACCGTTCGTCCGAATAACATCGCTTTGTTAGAAGAAAGCACAGGAAGAAGCGTGGTGGAAGAAACGCTGTCGATCGAAATTCAAGACGTGCGTTCAGTCATCGAAGAAGTCGTTAAAAAGGCGACGAGTGGGGTTGATTTAAGCGAAGCCAAAATCGTCGTCTCCGGTGGACGCGGCACAAAGGGTGAAGAAGGTTTTAAGTTATTGTATGAACTGGCCGATGTACTTGGCGGAGCGGTCGGTGCATCGCGTGGTGCTTGCGATGCAGGGTATGTTGACTATGCTTTGCAGATTGGCCAGACCGGAAAAGTTGTAACGCCTGATCTTTATATTGCTGTCGGCATCTCCGGAGCGATTCAGCACTTGGCGGGCATGTCTGCTTCCAAAGTGATTGTTGCCATCAACAAAGATCCAGAAGCGCCTATTTTCCAAGTGGCTGATTATGGTATTGTGGGTGATATGTTTGAAGTTTTACCACCGCTCATTGAAGCATTCAAAAAAATACAATCTGCTTGAGCGCTTTTAAGGTTCAATGGTAAGCCAAGCCGGGCATCTCTATCGCTGGATATGGCGTGCTTCAAGACGCCGTTTCCATGCGACAGAGATGTTTTTATTTTCGACAAGATCCGACATCGACAGACGATGATGGCTATGTTATAATGAATTTGTATTAAAGAAATCACATAAAAACGAGGCGGTGCGATCGATGGAGACGCATAATGTCGTTCCAAAACGCGTACGTGATTCTTTGATCGGCTTGTTGCAATCTCTTCTCGCTTCTGCAATTGATCTTGAACGTCAAGCCAAGCAAGCACACTGGAACGTAAAAGGCCCAAATTTTTACAGTTTGCATCTCCTCTTTGATGAGCTTCATAGTGCGAGTGATGCCTGGGGTGATCTCATCGGTGAGCGCATCATGCAGCTTGGTGGGCACACCCATGGAACGGTACAAGCAGTCGCTCAGCACACCATGCTTCCAGAGCTTCCGACAACCTTTACAGAAGAACGCTCGCTTGTAGAGCATCTGAGTCGATCGTTGGCGAATTTCACGGAAGCAGCGCGTTCGCTTCTTGCTCGCTCTGAGGAAGAGGGCGATCCTATTACGGCAGATATTATGACCGATGTTACCCGTCAGGCAGAAAAATTATTGTGGTTTATTGAATCGCATCTAGATTAGTTAAAGACGTGCACGCTGAATCATGTTGTGCACGTTTTGATGTTTTCACTTTATTTTAACTTTGAGCAAAAGATAGGCATCACCGCCCTTTATGCCCGGGTGTCGTCTTCCGATCAGAAAGCCGATCTTGAAAGGCAGGTGGTGAGGCTTCTGGAATTTGCAAATACAAACGGTCTTTCGGTCGGGAAGACGGTCAAAGAGATCGGGTCCGGTCTAAACGGCAAACGAAAGGAACTTTTGAAGCTACTTTCTGATCCGAACGTGACGACGATCATCGTGGAACATCGGGATCGGCTGACCCGGTTCGGTTTTGAATTCATCGAAGCTGCCCTCCGGGCGCAGGGTCGAAGAATTCTTGTGTGAGGTTGATGACGATCTTGTGGGCGATATGACTGAAGTCCTAACATCCCTAGCCGACCGCTTGTATGGCAAGCGTTCCGCAAGACGCCGGGCAAATGCGGCATTGGAGGCCCTTCAAGATGAAGATATATAGAGCCTATCGTTATGAACTTGATCCCAATATGGAGCAGCGAATTCTCTTTG
>Ga0265295_1006286_pt1 | contig 14493 bp, 11 predicted proteins | sample Munlansysbiofilm_FD_192503 | JGI IMG/M metagenome (GOLD analysis project Ga0265295, IMG submission 192503) | Leachate microbial communities from a municipal landfill in Southern Ontario, Canada - Methane capture system biofilm | ecosystem: Engineered > Solid waste > Landfill > Unclassified ... | reverse complement strand
CATCGTACTCATCTATTTTGAAGACGAACCCACATCCTATGCCCGCATTGAAGATATCGAACCCGACATCAAGCGGGACTGGTATCACCTCACCATGCGTCTCCTCCAGGTTCCCGAAGCACCGGAAACCCTTACTTGGATCCTCCGGGATACTTACATCAATGGCGTGGAATTTACCATGCAGGGAAAACGCATCCGCCTTCAAAAATTGGAACCCCCTGAGGCCTTACGGAAACGCGAGCAAGAAAATCAGGCCGCGGAGAACCGGAAAAAGGATGGGGAGGCAGCAGGTCGGGTCATCTCCTTTTCCGACTTCAAAAAACCCTGATCCCTGCCATGGGTCTGCGCCGCATTCTTTCCGCCTCCCGCAGGACAGATCTTCCCGCCTTTCACCTGCCCTGGTTCCATGAGGGACTGGAAAAGGGCTTTTTTATGGTGGAAAATCCCGTGTCCGGAAAAAACTTCCTTGTGCCGGTATCAGAGCGTGAAGTGGCGGCCCTTGTCTTCTGGTCCAAAAACTACGGGCCTTTTTTAAGGGAGAATACTGGGGAAAAGGTCGGATCCAGGGGCATGGGAGTCTATCTGCACTTCACCCTCAATACGCCCTGCGTCCTGGAGCCGGATCTGCCCTCCCTTGATGAAAGGCTCGGGCAGATGGCGGCCCTGGCCCGGCGCTTTGGCCCGGAAAACCTCGTCTGGCGCTTTGACCCCATCTGCCACTGGAAGGACGGCAAGGGACAGAGCCACCACAACCTCGGGGCCTTTCTCCCCATTGCCGAAGCCGCAGCCAGAGCGGGAATCCGATCCTGCACCACAAGCTTTCTGGATCCCTACCCCAAGGTGCTGAAAAGGGCCAAAGCCGCTGGCATCTTTTTTCAGGAACCGGAAAAAGACCACAAAAAGGAAATCCTCCGACGCATGGCCCTCAGGCTGCGCCGTCTGGACATGACACTTTTTCTCTGCTGTGAGCCGGAGTTCCTTGAACATTTAAGGCCCGAAGGTATCCTGCCTGCGGCCTGCATTCCCGGAGAAGGGCTCAAGGCCCGGTTCGGTCCCTTCTCCCTGCAAAGGGATAAGGGTCAGAGGCCAGGCTGCCGCTGCACCCGATCCACAGACATCGGCAGCTACCGCAGGCAGGCCTGCGGCCACAACTGTCTTTACTGCTATGCCCGATAAAAATCCGCGCAAAGGAACCCCCATGAACACCTCTGCCCCATCCTTTCCCCTGCCCCATGGGGGCTTTTCCATAGGTAGCCTTGCCCTTGCCCATCCCACCGTGCTGGCCCCCCTGGCCGGGGTGACGGATCTGCCCTTCCGGCTCATGGTCAAGGGCTTTGGCTGCGGCCTGGTCTGCTCGGAGATGGTCAGCGCCGACGGCCTTGTGTACGGCTCTGAAAAGACCTTCCGGCTCATGGCAAGTAAAGCGGCGGAAAGCCCCCTTTCCATCCAGATTTTCGGCTCCGATCCTGCGATCATGGCGGAAGCCGCCGTCCGGGTTCAGGAGGCGGGCGCGGATATCCTCGACATCAACTGCGGCTGCTCCGTGCGCAAGGTACTCAAGTCCGGTTCAGGGTCGGCTCTCATGCAGGAGCCCCGGAAAACAGAGGAGATCCTGAAAAAGGTCCGCAACGTCCTTTCCATCCCCCTCACCTTGAAAATGCGCTCCGGATGGACGGCGGACGGAAAAGACGCAGAAATCCTCAGCCGCATTGCCGAAGACTGCGGCGTGGATGCCCTCACCCTGCACCCAAGAACAGCGCGTCAGGGCTTTGGCGGCAAGGCGGAGATCTCCCACATCCGACGCATCAAGGCCCTGGTGAAGATCCCCGTCATTGGCAACGGCGATATCACCTCCCCGGAAGAAGCCCTGAAAATGTTTGAGGCCACAGGATGCGATGCGGTAATGGTGGGAAGAGCCAGTCTGTACAGCCCCCATATTTTAAGGGATATCCACCGCATGCTGGGGGGACTCCCGCCCCTGGGCAGGGAAAACCGCTCCCATTTTTCCGCCATGCGGGGCTATGTGAAGGACATGGTGCACTTCTACGGAGAGGACACCGCATGCCGTCTTCTGCGCTCCCGCCTGGGGTGGCTGGCCAAGGGGCTTTTCGGCAGCACGGCCTTTCGATCCCAGACCGCATCCCTGGCTTCCTGGGAAGAAGCTCTGCAACGCATTGCAGACCTTGAAGCCCTTCAGCCTCTGGAAAACCGGACATGCCTCCCCGGATACGGGCAAGGCATGTCCCATGAAAGCCCGATTTTTCAGCGCGAATAAAGCCAGATTGCCGCAGGTATAAGAACCGCCAGAATCACCAGAAGGCCCGGAAGGGTCATATAGGCCTTGTAGACCGGTTGTTTCTCCGCCTTCACCCGCTTGACTTCCGCAAGAAACCAATGCCCCAGCAGCATGGCCGATCCCAGGGCTGCCCCCATTTTCACAAGCTCAAGAAACCATTCCACACGATTTTCCTCGTCCCGTTTTTCTAAAGATTTTTGTTTTTTTTCCTGCCGCCTCTTACGTCAAAGTCCCTTTTCTGTCAAAACCGATCTTAAAATTTTCCCTTCCTCAGTCCCTAAAAACGCTCTGTTTACCGCCCTGCCCCTGGCTTTCTTTCATCCCTTCCGCACGCCCCCATTTTTCCCAAGTCATGGTTTCGTCCATGATCCGAGTCCCGAAATCCCCAATCCGGCCTTATGCCCAAAACCTTTTTTTCGGATGAAAGGACCAAAGTCATTTCTTTTCAGGGGTTCACACAAAAAATGCATTTTCCCTGTTGACAAAGCCGTACAGACCCATATAGAGAGACCCCATACGATGAACAATGGTTCAACTTTCAAACTACGCATCAAACGCCGATTCCAAACTCAAACCGTGTAAGAAATCGGCATCGCATCACAGGACTGGAATGGGGATCCGGCCCTGGCAGGCGAAGGGGCCAAACCATTGCCTGCAAACAACTTTGACACAAGTATTTATGAACAAAAAAAGGTGGGAGAGAAAACAATGAAAAAACTTGCTTTGATGTGTGCAGGCCTGCTTTGTCTGGCCAGCACCGCCCAGGCCGGCCTGGTACAACCCTTTGGGATCGGCGCCAGAAACGCTGCTTTGGGCGAGGCCGTATCCGCTAACGCTACAGACGCCTTTGCCGTGTATTACAACCCTGCGGGTCTCAGCAATATCACGACCCCTGTGGTCACCACAGGCATTACCGTCTATGACGCTGAAGTCTATTATAAAAATTTTAAAATCACCGATGCCAATGGCAACAACATCACACCAGCTTTTGTAGAAAATACCCGGTGGAAAGGGGATATGGACCCCCTTTTGAACCCCCACATGGGCTTTGCCATGCCCATCAATGAAAAAATCAGCTTTGGAATCGCAGCTTATGCCCCCTACGGCTTCCACCTGGACACGGACAAGGATCCTTTCAAGAAACCCATGGGCTTCAATGCCTGGGAGTCCCTGTATACCCGCGTGGCCGTAACACCTGCCATTTCCTATAAAATCAATGAGCGTCTGGCCTTGGGTTTTGGTGTCAGTCTGGGTCGGTCCACCTGCAAAGCGGGAAAAACCAACCTCACCGACCCCTTCCAGCCCGCCATCATCAACCAGCTCAGGGCTGGGTTTCAGCAGCAGGGCTACTCCGACGCCATCATTGATAATGTGCTTCTCAAAGGCATCAAAGCTGATACCAGTGCTCCTGGCGGTCCCTTCGTCACCTCTGAGCTGGACATGGAGGATGACTTCAACTGGTCATGGAACGCAGGGATTCAGTACAGACCCACGGATAAACTCAGCCTGGGCCTAACCTACCGCTCCAGAGCCAATGGTGATTTCAAAGGCGATTTCATCCATAACGGACAAAAGGTGGGCACGGTCACCATGCCCTATGACCACCCGGATCAGGTACAGCTCGGCATCCGTTATGCGTTTACCGACCGATTTGCCCTCTCCTTTGATCTGGTCTGGGCCAACTGGAGCATCAACGCATTCCAGCATGAATACATCACCTCCACCGAACTGCCCAATGGCGTGGTCTCCATCATTGATCAGACGGCCACAAACATTGCCAATGCCGCCCTGGCCCAAGGCCAGATCACCCAGGCTCAGTACTCCGCCTTCCAGGCGCAGCAGAAAGCGGGCCTTACCCAGAAGGTCAGCGCTGCCTCCATTGGTATGACACGGGACATGGGCTACAAGCGCGACTGGTCCGATGAAATCCAGTACAAACTCGGCGCTGAATTCGTTCTGAACGACCGCCTTACCCTCCTGGCGGGGTACGTCTACGATCCCACCCCCGTGCCTGCTCACACCTTTGATAATGGTTGGCCTGACAACGACCGTCACCTGATGAACCTCGGCGCTTCCATCAAGGCCAATCAGAACTGGACCATTGACCTTGCTTTCCAGCATATCCGCACCTTTGCCTGGGGCTACAGAAATGATATCCAGGGGACCTCTGAAAACCTGAACAAAACCATCGGATATGGCACCACAGGCGATCCCAATGCCAAAGTCTATGTACAAAACCAGGGCTATCTGTGGGGCTATACCCTCACCGCCAACTACAGATTCTGATCTTCTGGGCTTTAAAACCCCATAAAAAAGAAAAAGGTCTTCCGAAAACACTCTTCGGCAGACCTTTTTCTTTCCTCCCCTTTCTCCGGCAGGAATGAAAAACAAGAATCCAAACGCCAAGGACCGGAATCCACCCAGGATCGAATCATCGAAAATCCTCTTCCTGGGCTTCCTTAAAAAGCCACTCGTCCTTGCCTCTCTTTTTCATGCAATACAACATGAAATTTTTTCATTGCATTTTAAATTCTTCTACATTACCATCTACCAATTCATGATGCATCGCCACAAAAGACGATGTTCCTGTTTCCAGCCAACATCCTTTTCCCCCACCCAAGGGGATCCTTTCATTTTTTCCATGTGCGTGACTGTTTTCAAGGTTACAGGGATGAAAAGCAGGGCTTTGGCCTTATCCCCAGGTTCCTTTCATCATGCCCCATGTTTTCTGGAAAAAAACCTGGTCTCACCTGCGCCCTCCTCCTTGCCGTAACCTCCTTTTGCGCCCCCGGCCCTTCCCTCCAGAGAAGGGCATTCATACACCATTATTTCTTTAAAAAAAGGAGTGTGCCATGAACGCGTTTGAACCCGGTAAAATCGTACAGCAGATGATGGATTTCCAGAAAACCGCTCTGGACAACACCTACAACACCATGTGCATGATTCAAGGCCAGGCGGAAAAGATGACGGAATCCTTTTTCAGCTCCAACACCCTCATCCCCGAAGACGGCAAAAAAATGCTTCAGGAATGGATGCTCGCCATCAAAAAGGGCCAGGCGGACTTCAAAAAAACCATGGATGAAAACTTCAAAAAATTCGAATCCTTTTCCTCCATGTCTGAACCTGCCAGCAAACCTGAAAAGGCATCCGCAAAAACGGCATCCGCCACATCCGCCAGTTAATCCTTAAAAAAAATAACCCGCTCAAAAATCCTGTGCCTGCCCCTTTGTTCTGAAACCAGAAAAAAAGGGGCTGCATGGGATTCCTGTTTTGAAAAAGACCACAAGGAATGTTAAGCAGAAAAGGGGCGTTTTTAAAAAGTCCGGCCTGCATTAAAAAACCTCCTCTGGTTCCTTCCGGCCGCAAGCTCCTCCTTTTTTAAATGAAGCAAAAATTCTCCCATGCATCCTTAAAAAAAGGCCCAAGATGGATGAAAGATCATGCGCATACTCATAGCAGATGATGATATCATCTCCCGATCCGTCCTCACCCTGCTGCTGCAGAAAACCGGACATACGGTGGTAAGCGCCATGGACGGCCATGAAGCCTGGCAGGTTCTCCAAAGATCCGATGCACCCAGACTCGCCATTTTAGACTGGATGATGCCGGGCATGGATGGCCTTCAAGTGGTACAGCGGGTGCGACGGAGGACCACGGATCAGCCCCCCTATCTCATCATGCTCACCACAAAGGGGGACGGCGAAAGCCTGGTGCGAGCCCTGGATGCAGGGGCGGACGATTATCTCTCCAAACCCTACAATCCCGAAGAACTCCGGGCCCGCATCGCCGTGGGTGAACGCCTGGTCCGGATGCAGGAAACCCTGGCCACCCATGCCCGGGAAATGGAAGCTCTGGCCCAGGCCCGGACAAGACAACTCCTCCACGCCGACCGCATGGCCACCTTGGGCGCGCTTGCTGCGGGCATTGCCCATGAAATCAACAATCCGGCCTTCTTCATCGCAGGAAACGCCCAAACCCTTCAGCGTTCCTGGGACCTTCTTGTCCAGCACCTGGAAGCCACTCCCCTTCCCAAAACCGATCCTCAGATGGCCTTTGTACTGGAAGAGGCCCCGCGCATGCTTGCCGGTATCTTCAAGGGCGTGGACCGCATCTCAAGGATCGTCAAAGGGCTTAAGGGGTATGCCCACCGGGGCTCCGGGGAAAAATCCGCCTGCCACATGCAGGAGATTCTTTCCGATGTCATGGAATTCTGTCAGAATGTTTTAAAGCCGCAGATCCGGGTGTGCATTCAGCTTCCGGATACCCTGCCCCCTGTTCTTGCCAACCGGCAGCAGATTGAGCAGGTGCTGATCAACCTGATCCGCAACGCCATGGACGCCATGGCGGACTGCGAGGGGGGAAGTTTAAAAATTTCCGGCCATACGGAAGGACCTCTGGTATGCATCGCCGTGGCGGATCAGGGGCCTGGCCTGCCTCCGGAAGTTCTCGCCCGAATCTTTGCCCCTTTCTTCACCACCAAAAAAGCCGGAGAAGGCACAGGACTGGGACTGGCCATCTCCCGAAGCATCATGGAAGAGCATGGAGGCGATCTTTTTGCCTGCAATGCCCCCGCAGGTGGCGCGGTCTTCACCCTGCGCCTGCCCGCCTTCCATGCCGCCCATGCCCTTACCCCCATCAAGGGAGATACGCCATGAAGGGACGCCTGCTCATTGTTGATGATGAACCCGAAATCCGGGACATGCTCTACCGGCATTTCCGTCTTCTCGGGTATGAAGTCTCCACCGCAGGCAATGGCCTGGAAGCGCTGGCCGTACTGAGGGAAAAAAGAATGGATGCGGTGATCAGCGATATCCAGATGCCTGAAATGGACGGCGTCTCCCTTCTGCGTGAAATCCGCAGACAGTACCCCATGATCCGCGTCATCATGATCACAGGTCATGTCACCCTTGAAAACGCCCTGGCCTGCATGCGCAACCAGGCGGATACCTGTGTTTTCAAACCTCTTACGGACATGGGAGAACTGGAGGATGCCGTTCACACGGCCATGGCCGCCCTGGCGCGCTGGAACCGGAAATTCCGGGAGCTCAAGGGCCTGAAACCTGGTGAGGCGGGAGAATTGCCATGACCCCCTTTGAAGTCGGCATTGACCCCGAACTGTACGCAGAATTCATTGACGAAGCCCTGGATGGCATGGCCCAGATTTCGGATCTTTTTGTGCAACTGGAAGCGGATCCGGGCAATGCCAGAACCATAGAAGCCATCTTCAGGCCCATCCATTCCATCAAGGGAAACTCCGCCTTTTTTGGTCTCATGAAGACCAAAATTCTGGCCCATGAGATGGAAACCCTGCTGGACCGCATCCGCAAGGGGGGCATTGCCGCATCCACCAGTATCATTGACCTCCTGCTCACAGGCTCCGATGCCTTGAGCGCCATGCTGCAACGGGCGCGGCGGGGCGAAGAGGAGGTCCGGGACCCCGAGGCCTTTGAAGCTCTGGTGGCTTCCGTGGTGCAGGCTGCGGAAGGTGAGCAGGCCAGCGAAAACGCCCTGTGGCAATCCCTGCTTACCGCCCTTGGGGGAAAAAAAGACGAAACCTTGCGGGAAACCGTCCGGAAACTGGCCATGTTCAGCGCTGCGGGCCGAACGGCCCTGGCCGCAGGAACTCAGGAAAGGGAAAGCGCCGGAGAGATTCCCCAGGCTGCGGCCCGTCTTCTGACCCTTCTCAGCGACACAAGTCACGCGCCCAGGGCCGAGGAACTGCTCAGCCTTTTTGCTGCCTGCCGGGATCTCGCTGCGGTAAAGGACGCCCAGGCCCATGCGGACCAAGCCTTGGCCGAAATTCCCCTTCTGGACAAAAGCATCGGCCTTGGAGACGAAATCTCCAGGGAATCCCTCTCCGGCCATCTCCACGCCATGACTGCGGCCGGCGCCTGGACCCCGTCAGAAAAAAATGAAAATCCCCAAGCGCCCCCGCTGCCCAGACCTTCCGCAGAACTCACACCCCCCAAGGAAGAGCATGCCCAGGCCACGGGCAAAACCATGCGCATTCCCGAAGAGCGCATCGACGCCTTTCTTTCCTATGTGGGAGATCTTGTCACCTTAGGAGAAATGTACCGCCACCTCCAGGCCCGGGTGGCCACCCTTGTCGGAGCCCACGGGGCCGCCATGGAGTTGCGCCGGGCCAACGAAGCCTTTGCCAGCCTTTCCATGGCCCTTCAGAACAGCATCATGGCCATACGCAAGGTGGCCATGAAAACCCTTTTACAGCGAACCCCACGCCTGGTCCGGGACATTGCCACAGCCAGCGGCAAAGACATTGAAACCGAGGTAATCGGCGGTGAGATTCTGGTGGACAAGAGTCTCATTGACACCTTTGAGGCTCCCCTCACCCACATGGTGAGAAATGCCGCAGATCATGGCATTGAAAAACCACAAGATCGTCAGCAGGCGGGCAAGCCGGAAAGGGGCCTCATCCGCATTGCCGCAGCAGAAGCCGGTGAAGACATCCTCCTCACGGTGCAGGATGACGGCAAAGGTCTTGATCTGGAAGCTCTCCGGAAAAAAGCAGTGGAGCTTGGCCTCATTGCACCCGGAGAACAGCTTTCCGAAAGTGGTCTTGTGGATCTTCTTTTCCGCTCCGGCGTATCCACAGCGGAAACGGTAAGCGAGTTTTCAGGCCGCGGCGTGGGAATGGATGTGGTAAAAACGGCCATTGAGCAGATGGGTGGCCGCATTTCCGTCTCCACGGTCAGGGGAAAGGGCTGCACCTTTGAAATTCGTCTTCCCAAAACCGTCAACACCCAGATTCTCACGGGCTTTATCGTGGTGATCGGGGGCAGGCGCTATGTGTTTCCCCTGGAAAGCATTGTCCGCTGCTTTTGCCCCGGTCCGGGCGACATCGTCACCATTCCCCAGAAAGGCCGCTGCGTTCTCGACCGGGGGCGCTGGGTCCGCACCCGCAGACTGACGGAATGTTTTCACACAGGCCCCGAAAAAAATCGGGAAGTCCCCCTGCCCGAAGGCATTCTTGTGGTAGTGGAAAGCGAATCCAGAAGGCTTGCCGTACATGTGGATGCCATTGAAGGGGTGCAGAAAATGGTTTTAAAGGAAATCCAGGGCCTGAGCCTGACCCAGAACTTCTTTGCTGGCGGCGCACTCATGGGCGACGGCTCTGTCGCCATGATCATCCATGTTCCCAGCATCACCGCACCCCCAAGGAATTCTTAAAACCTGCGAACCTGAAAATCCCCATCCCTGGCACAAGGCAGTGATGAAGGCCGTCCCGTTGTGAGGTCCCCCCTGCTAGAAGATTGTTCAGGTTTAAAAGCGCATCTGAAAACCTCAGACCTTGCATCCTGTGTGGACACAAAACAGCGATCATGCTATGAACATCTCCGAATTCCGCTCTCCCCCAAAAAGCCCCGGAAAGGAGCCGCAGACCCAGCGCGCACCCACGCGGCTCTGATCCCGACTTAAAAAAATATCCCCGGATTTCGCCAGAGGAGCCTTCATGCAAAAGAAAAACCGCCGCATTCCCCTGCAAAAACGCATCTCCGTACGCATGGTCACCACCGTACTGCTCCTTACCACCCTGATCCTGACGGGCATGGGCTTTTTGCAGTACCAGAATGCCCGAACCCGCCTGGAACAGGGTCTCCATGTGGATGCGGATCTGGCCATCCAGCGCATGACCCTCACCCTTAAAGAGCCCTTGTACAATTATGACATGACCCAGGCAGAAGCCATTCTCCGCTCGGAAATGCAGGACCACCGGCTTCTGGCCCTGGCCCTTTCCGACCCCACCGGCCAGAAAGAAATCCTGCTTTTAGGCCGGGATGAAACACAGGCAACGGTCTTTGTTCAGAAACTTCCCCAAACCCGCAACTTCAGGCGCACAAGCCCCATCCAGAAGGAGGACACCGTTCTTGGCAACCTCACCGTTCTCATGAATCCTGATTTTTTTCAGGAAAACCTCCGAAGCATTCTGAAAAGCACCATTTTTACCATCCTTCTTCTGGATATTCTTCTGCTTGCGGTCATGGCCTCTTCCCTGCAAATGCTGGTTTTCACCCACCTCAAAGCCATGATTGGTGCCATCCGGGACCTGGCCCAGGGCGATGGGGATCTGACCCGTCGGATTTCCGAGAAAAGGGGGGATGAATTGAGCCTTGCCGCCCACTGGATCAACCTCTTTGTTTCTCAGATCCACGGCATCATGAACCGCATCCGGGAAAGCGGTGACAAACTCACCGGGGCATCCGCTGCCCTGCTTGCCATCTCCGACAAGATGACCACGGACTCCAACACCTCCGCAGAGCGGGCCACGGCCGTAGCCAGGGCCACAGGGGACATGAGTCAGAGCATGGGGAATGTGGTGACGGCCATGGAAGAAGCCTCCACCAACACAGCGATGGTGGCTGCCGCTGCCGAGCAGATGACAGCCACCATCGGCGAGATCGCCCGGAATACGGAAAAAGCCCGGCGCACCACTCAGGATGCGGTCAGCCGCTCCGAGGGTGCTACGGAAAAAATGAGCCATCTGGAGCGCATCGCCTCTGACATCGGCAAGGTCACAGAATCCATTACCGAAATTTCCGCCCAGACCAATCTGCTGGCGCTGAACGCCACCATCGAAGCCGCACGCGCCGGAGAAGCCGGAAAAGGTTTTGCGGTGGTGGCTGCGGAAATCAAAACCCTGGCCACCCAGACCAGCACAGCCACGGAAAATATCCGCAACATCATCGGATCCGCACAAAACCTCATTGTCGAGGCCACAGGGGAGGTGAAGGAAGTGTCCAGGGCCATCCAGGCCACCAGCGACATGGTCACCATCATTGCAACGGCGGTGGAAGAGCAGTCCGCAGCCACCCGGGAAATTTCTGGCAATGTCGTCCAGGCAGCCCAGGGCATTCAGGAGGTCAATCAGAACATGGCCCGGATGAACGGCTTTGTGCAGAGCATCCGAAAGGACATCGAGGGTGTGGACAGAATCAGTAAAAACATGAACAGCGTCAGCGCGGAAGTCCATGGAAAGGCCAGGGACGTGGCGGATATGGCCGCCGTCCTTCAGGGACTGATCGGACGTTTTTCCCTTTAAAAAAAACTTCTTTTTCAAAAAATTCCAAAAAAACCGCGCTCCCTTTCCCCCAAACACCTGCCCTTTTTGCTCAGGACCGGCTCTCCAGTGTACTACGCACCCTGGCCGCCAGGTCCTTCAGCAAAAAAGGCTTTTGTATAAAAGCAACACCCGGATCCAGAACACCATGCCGCGCAATGACATTGGCCGTATATCCGGACATGAACAAAGACCGGATACCGGGACAGAGAACCCGGATCTTCTGGGCCAACTCCCATCCGTTCATCCCTGGCATCACCACGTCCGTGATAAGAAGATTCAGGTTGTCTCCATGGATCTCAGCAAGACCCAGAGCCGCATCCGCGCAGGAAGCCGCCAGTACCGTATACCCAAGGCCCTCAAGCATGATCTTTGTCACTTCCAGAATGGCAGGTTCATCCTCCACCAGCAGAATCTGTGCATCTCCCCCCTGGGGTGCTTCCGTCACGGGTCTTCTCGCAACCCTGTTTTCTTCCTTGAGTCTGTGCCTTGGAAGATAAACCCTGAAGGTTGTTCCCAGACCTGGCTCACTGTAAGCATTGATGAACCCGTTATTCTGCTTCACAATGCCATACACCGTGGCCAAGCCCAATCCCGTTCCCTGCCCCACCTCCCTTGTGGTGAAAAAGGGTTCAAACACATGGGTGAGGGTTTCCCTGTCCATCCCACAGCCCGTGTCGCTCACCGTGAGCACCGCAAAATCTCCGGGGACAAAGCCTGCATGATTTCTGCAATAGGCCGCATCCAGAGTGGTATTGTGGGTTTCAATGACCAGACTCCCCACCCCTTCAATGGCAAAACGGGCATTGGTGCAAAGATTGGCGAGAATCTGATCCATCTGCGAAGGATCCATCAGAACGGGCCACAGATCCGCCCCAGGATGAAAACGCAGGGCAATGTCCTCACCAATCAGGGGGCGCAGCATGGTCACCATGCCCTCCACAGCCTGATTCAGGTCCATCGGCTCCGGTGCGATGGCCTGTTTCCGGGCAAAAGCCAGAAGCTGACGCGTCAGGTCCGCAGATCGCATGGCGGCCTTGCGGATTTCCCTCAGATGGAGATGAACGGGCGAAGCCGCATCGCTTTTTTCAAGAGCCAGTTCCGTATGGCCCAGAACAATGCCCAACATATTGTTAAAATCATGGGCAACCCCTCCGGCCAGACGTCCTACGGATTCCATTTTCCGGACCTGCTGCAACTGGGCTTCCAGGCGAGCTTTTTCCTTTTCCGCATACCAGCGGCCTGAAATATCCTCAAAAATACCTACCCCGCCCTGGACTTTCCCGTTTTTCAGCGCAGGAGCAAAAAAACCCCGCAGGGGTGTCTCCTTTTGTGCAGTCACGGAACGGTAAAGTCCCTCATAGGCGCCCAATTCGCCGCCCAGGGCTTTTTGCACCGCCAGCACCACATCCGGATCTCTGAGGGTCAGCATGTCCAGCCCCACGAGGGCCGCTTCCGAAGATCCGATGAGCTGCACAAAACTACGATTGCAGGCCACAATAACGCCCTTTGCATCAAAATAAAGAAGTCCCATGGGCGAATAATCAAAAATCAGATGGTATTTTTCCTCACTTTCCTGGAGAGCTTCCTCCACCCTTCTCTGCTCTTCAAGCAAGGCATTGGTGGTCTGGGCCATGTCCCTGAACTCCTGAAAAGCCAGGGATTCCATGCGCATGGGAAGGGATTCGGAGGCTGCCTTTCTGAAAAGCGTGGTCAGGGTGTCGAGGTTTTGCTGGATAAGGCCCGATATCCGTCTTGCCCACAGAAAAGCCCCGGCAAGCAGAAAAAACAGCAGCCCAAAACTGAAAAAACTCCTTTCCATAAACTTTTTCAGCAAAAGCGCCCGTTTCTCCTGAATCTCCTCCTCCACCGTATCCAGATACACCCCAGCGCCAAGGATCCAGTCCCATTCGGGAATCCGGGTTACAAAGGAAATTTTGGGAGAAGGCGTTTCAAAGCCCGGTTTTTTCCAGGCATACCGGACAAAGCCCCCCTCCGGATGCCCCACGACCTTCTCGTATTCCTGAATGATTTTCACCCCATCCGGATCCGTCAGATCCCAGATGTTTTTTTCCCCCCGCGTGATACGTCCCTCTGTGAACAGGGGAGCTCCTCCCTGGATGGTTCCGAAAAAATAACCTTCCCTGCCAAATCGCAGCCTCACAAGCCGCGCCAGAACCTCATCCTGCACATCCCGCTGCGCATCTTCCACATACTCGCCCGTTCCGATGATCCAGTCATAGGGTTCAAAGTGCGTCACAAAGGCGGTTTTAAGAAATCCATTGCCCCCCTGGCCCGGCTTGGTCCAGGTGTAGGTATAAAAGCCTTCTTTCTGTCTCCGGACGATGTCCGCCATGTCCTTTACAATCAACTCCCCCTGGGCCCCCTGAACGGAAAGTCGATTGCTCCCTTCCAGCTCGGGTCGGACCGGAGAAAGCACTTCCACGCCATCCAGATCCAGAATGAAATAATAGCCGCGCCCCTCATTGAAACGCAGATTCCGCAGAGCGTCTTTGATAATCTTTTGCATATGCTCCGGAGGCACAAGGGCATGGTTTTCCCTGTACAGCTGATGGGCCACGGCGTGGGCTTCATACACCCGGTCTTTCACATTTTTTTTCAAAGCGTCTTCACTCTGTTCAATGCGGTAGCGGATAAAATTCACAACCCCGGCAACCTCCTGCTGGAGCATGCGTTTCTGAGAGGCTTCAAAATCCCTGCGACTGACCTCGGCTTCCCCGAAAAAAGCCCTGTACTCCGTATATATCCACAAAGAAAACAAGAGGCCTGTGGAAAACACCACAACCAGCATCATGCTCTTCAGAAAAGTTTTACGGATACTCTGCCCTGTCTGCATCCCTGGCTCCTTAAGAGATGTTCACTGCTCTTTCGAGACCCGCCCATCCCTATGAATGACGATAGATTGCCGTCCCAGCAAAAAACGCATTTTACAAACAGGAAAAAAAACTCTCCTGCCAAATCTTCTTTTTTCCCTGAGCCCCAAGGCTCTTGATCGCTCCGTTGCCGCATCCTTTCATGAAAATACTCCTTGTACCATTTTCATGAAAGGGCTAATTAACATTCGAAGAAACCTGAAATTGAAGAAAAAATTCCGGAAAAA
>Ga0265295_1006285_pt1 | contig 14493 bp, 12 predicted proteins | sample Munlansysbiofilm_FD_192503 | JGI IMG/M metagenome (GOLD analysis project Ga0265295, IMG submission 192503) | Leachate microbial communities from a municipal landfill in Southern Ontario, Canada - Methane capture system biofilm | ecosystem: Engineered > Solid waste > Landfill > Unclassified ... | reverse complement strand
GAGCCAGGCAGAACGCATACTGCTTAAGGCTTTCCAAGAAGGAATGCGTAGTTTGGGGCGCAATTTCGATTATATTTTCAATGAACAAAGGTTGTTAGCTGCTAATGGCTAACCCCGAAAGTCGAGTACCCATAGCAATATTAACAGACTCAGATGGAAGAGAATCAAGCTCAATAAATCTCCAACGCACAGCCCTTACCTGAATTCCACAACTACCAATAATTAAATCATCATATTGGTTTATATCTTCAAAAAAAAGGATTTCTCGCGATGACAAACAATCTGCAGCGACAATTGGCAAAGAACAAGCCATTGCTTCTACAAAAATATTGCCAAACCCTTCGAATGGAGATGAGTGAACTAAAATTTTAGCTTTTTTCATATAACAAAAAGGGTTAGACTCAAAACCAAAAAAATGAATATCACTTGGATATTTAGAGCAACTCGCATGTCTGCGTAAATACGGTAGCATTGGACCATCACCTAAAAAAACGAGATGGACATCAGGAAATTTTTCTTTAACTATATCGAAAGATTTAATAATATACCACTGAGTTTTATCCCAAGAAAGCCGACCTACAGCTAACAATACGTCTTTTTTGAAGATATTTTCATGCTCTAACTTTAATTCTGAATTAGAAAGTTTATTAATTTTATTGAAATCAAAAATATTATATATTACAATAACTTTATCAGAATTGAATTTAAAATTCAAAACCAAATCATTTTTAACACAATAACTATTAGCCACTATTAAATTAGAAAATGAATAAACAAGGGAAACTATTTTTTTTATTATCATTCCATTTTTAAAAATTGATGATTTAACAAAATCAACTTTGCATATCTTTTTTCCTATCAATGAAAAAATATTAGCGTAGTTAGGCATATCTAAAAAACTAATTGTGCAAACAGGTTTGTATTTAATCTTTAAAAAAAATAATTTTATAGTAGCTATAATTAAATATAATATATATTCAAGTCTATTTCTATAAGGAGGCAGTGGTATTTTTAAACTAATAATTTTAGATTTAACATTATAATCATTTTTTTTGGAATCAAAAACAACTGTAATACAATTATAATTTTTCATTAACTCATCAGAAAGGAAAGCCAACTGCCTTTCCGCTCCTCCTGATTTGAGACAATAAGAGAATGTAAAAATATTAAGCATCAATACCCCAAAAATATTTATTATGAAAATATTTATTATTATAAATACTCTTTATTCAAGAGTATTTATTAAATTATATTATAAAAAATGATGATAAATTAGTTCATAGTTGCAAGAAATAAATCTTTAATTTTTTCCGATGTTTGACGCACATCAAATCTATCCGCAGCTTGAAGTCGAAAATTTTCAAAATAAATACGTTGATCTTTAATCATAACTTCACTCATAGAAATTGCTAATTTCTCTGTATTGCATCTTGTAACAACGATTGAAGGTGTATCCAAAACAACCTCTCGTAGACCAATGCAATCTGAAGTAATGATCGGCACTCCACTTATCAACGCCTCCATTGGTTGTAACGGACAGGCCTCCCAATTCGAAGGCATCACCACAGCATCCAAATCTTGATAGACACCAGCTACATCGTGCTGAAACGGCAAAAAAACAATGCGATGGGCAACCCTCTTTTCCTTCGCTAGCGCTACATACTGGGCTTTGTAATCACCCGATCCGACAGCTAAGAGTCGGTAATCTCGACTCAATGACTTCTTTTCCATAAGAGCCAGAGCTTCAATGATCTTATCAAAACCTTTTTGGGGCATAAAACGCCCCAAAAAACCAAAAAGAAAAAGCTCGTCATCCAACCCATGGCGCCGCCTGAACTCACCCGTCTTTCTCAGACCTGAAAACATCTGCGGTTCTATGCCGTTCAAGATGGCCACCTGTTTCGCTTTGGAACGAGCCAAACACGGCACCTGCTCACGAACATGCGCCAGAATGTCCTCGCTGACAGCATAAACAACATCCACGGAACAGATCGCCCAGTTGGTAACGAAGCGTTTCAAACGCCCCTTGAAACCCTGGAGAAGTCGGTCTTCAAGGATACCATGCACTGTAAGCACATGCGGTTTGCGGAAAAAAATATTGGCCAGACATGTCGTAATGGCGGAAATAAACCCTTGGCTTTGGATAAGGTCATGACGGCCCTGAGCCAAAGTTCGAAAGACGGTCCAAAGGAATCCCAGCGAAGACGCAGGAGCCAGGATTAATTCCGCTCCCAAAAGCTTGGCGTCTTCTTGCAGCGCAGCGCTCTCCTGCACATCGGCAGCCAGAATCGTGACTTTCCAGTCTGGACCGAGGTATTGATAAACATAGCGCATATAGGTCCGAATGCCTCCGAGAGGCCACCGGACGACAGTCAAAAGACGTTTATGATTGCCCAATGCGCTTGACCTCTTGATAAAACAAGTGATGACCCAGCACGGTCAGTGCAGCTAACCACAACCATGTGTAGCGATACAGGTTATGGTCGCCCCATCCCTTGAAAAGCATGAGGATAATAGTTTGTATGATCGCTTGAGCAACAAATGAGTAGAATACAAGCGGAACTGGGCCGAGATTTTCAAAAAATGGCTTGCAAGATATTCCTCGATGCTCACTGGAAAGACGATGAACTTTTCTTGGATTTCCGGTTCCAACATCACTGGCAAGCGGAATGATTTGTAAAATTTCAGCATCACTCTGAATAGATATGGACTTAAACGACCGAATAATACTTCTGTTTTGGATTATCATCAGGATCAATAAAATACCAAAACCTAACCCACCCAAAAGCCCCAATTCACCAAGCAACTGACCATAAAAATTATGAGCGTTCATGCGGATATCCCAGCTTAATGGATAATTTCCAGGCCCAACTCCAACAAACGGATTGGCCATAAAAATTTCCATCCCGTGCAAAAAACCTTCCAACCTCCCTTCCGCAGACATTTGGGCGTTTTGAGGTCCAACATCATCATAAAAAGTAGAAAGGAAACGAGTATGAAGGTCTTCTGGCATGAACTGCCAAGATATAAACAATACTAAAAATATACATGTCGTTGCTAATAATTTTTGTTTTGATGATGCAAGCACTATTAAAAAAAACAACAATGCTGTTACCATGCCACTCCGAGATCCGGTAAATACAATTGCGACAATCGATAACACACCATAAGACCACAAACCTCTTTGAAGCCAAATATTTTGAAACTTACAACGAATCATAGCCCATAACAAAGGCAATGAATAAACTATTGAAGCAGCAAATGCATTAGGATTGCCATAAGTCACATCAATACCTAGCATTCGCTTTATTCCCATTCGATACTCATATCGCCCATGAACAAAGAATTCCCAAGATGACTTACCGACATACACAAACATCACGGCTAGAAATCCTAAAACAACAAATCGAAAATCTTCCTCATCTTTAATAGACATAATAGTCACAAAATAAAATACTAAGAACTTAAAATATTCTTCGATTCTGAATAATGATGCATCGAAACTAATCGCAAACACACCAGATATCACTAAAAAAATAAAAAATATGACAATCGATCCATTAATTGGGCTTGATATGTATTTTCTTTCTCTTGAAAAAAAAACAAACATCATAAAAAAAATCATATAAATTCGTTCAATACGAATCTCTCCAAGAATAGTCCAATATTCATAAGGCCGAAAAATAAGCAAAAAAAGATATCCAACAAGCATCAGTGGAAAAAATCTAAATTTATACATAATTAAATTTTAATAAAATTTGGTTTTAATTTTGTTTCTACACTAAAGTTTAGAGAATACGATCTATCATAAGTCAAAACATATACCGATACCTGAAATATTTTAATGTAAAATATTTTACAATCAATTAAAGACGATCGCCTGTCTAAAAAATTTTTCATTATATAGTTATCATATCTTACTAAAAGTTCAAAGCTTCTACAAAAAGAATGGTGTGAACAGCAAGCAACTAACAGCTCTTGCAAAATACCCTTATTTCTACATTGACTTGAAACATAAATCCAAAAAATATAACACGAATCATCTTCATTATCAAATGGGACACCTAGCCCTCGCAAATAATAACTACCTCTACACGTACACAATATTCCAACAGGAATATCATCTGAATAGTACAAAAAGCAATCAACTTTATTGCTCTTTAATAGAAACGACAACCTAATCTTATTTACTTCAATTTTACCTGTATCAATATTTTCAACATCCCTTACAAGCCTAACATTTTTACTTGTATCAGAGGCAAAAAAATTTGTATTTAACTTATAATGATAATATAAACCGTACTTCATTTTCACTACTTAGAATAATAAAACATTGAACTTATTCTATTGATAATTGTGGCACGTAAATTTTTTGAAACCGACATGAAAAAAACAAAGATAATATATACAAACCCGCTGAGCGAAATTTGTACAAAAATATCTACATAACCATCTACAATTATGAAATTATTAATAAAAATTAATAGCAATATTGTAGAAGATAAAGGCAAGCAAAGTTTTACAAAAGTATGTCTTATGTATTCAATAATTGTAAAATTAAACATTCGACATGCGTAAAACAAAGTAAAAATACTTAAAAAAACTGTTACTAAGGCACAAGAAAAAACAGAACCTATAATTCCATAATACATACCTAAAATATACGTAATTGGCAAAGAAACGCACGTAATCAAAAAATATATAAAAGCGACTCTCCCATGCTTATTACCCGCAAGAAGAATTTGCAATGAATTTGGAACAAATGCTTGCGCCACTAGGCCGATAACAAGTACATTCAAAACATTTTTCATCGATGCAGAATATTCACGACCAATCCAAATTCCCAAAAATTTATCACCATAAAAGTAAACAAAAATTACCATGCCAAAAGTTACAATTTGCAATACAAAAGCAAGAGAAATCCATTTTGATTTTAAGTTTTCCGCTTCATCACCACTGCTCATCTCTGCAAAATACGGAGTCAACGGAAAACTTAACGCACTTGAAACGCCTCGAGCATATTCTAAAAGCCTATTTGGTATCGTATAAAAAATTATATATTCTACACCTACTGACAATCCAATCATAGGAGCCATACTCATAAATTGAAGCCGTGAAGAAGTCATTAACAATGCGCTTTTAGCACCGTATGCAAATAGTTGTTTTAGCACAACTTTTGAGAAAAATTTTAAAGAAAAAATTTTTAAAATAAGATATTTTTTTATATATGTGACAAAAACTATACCTTGCATCAAATTCATTATTAGCATTAATAATGCTAATAAAATTACTCCTTCAGATTCACTTTTTTGCAAAAAATTATAAACAAATATAGCATTAACTATTGCGCTAAATCCTCTTACTATATTGATAAAATGGTGTCGTTGAAAACCCATTATAGCTCCTGTCAAAGCAACCAAAGGAAATCTCAACGAAGTATTTAATGCAAACAACAAAATCACAGTGCGATATTTATCAACATTTAATTCTTGATTATTTATTAGAAATTTTGGGAACGCATAAATAATCATAAATACAACAAACGCGACAATTCCTAAAAATAAAAAGAAAATAAAAATTGTAGAAACTAGCTTTTGTAATAAAATTAAATCATTTTTTCCCTTTGCAACCGCCACATTTTGCAATAAGGCTGGCCCCATCCCAAAGTCAATTATACCCATATAACCGGCAATAGAAACAAGTAATTCCCAAATACCGTAATCAAAATTACCCAGAGACTTTACAATTACAGGCGTTATAAAAAAAACAGTCAAGACATTGATAAAATATAAAACAAATCCTGATATTGAATTTAATAATAAATTACGATTAGATGACATATTAATTTGCTATCTTATATAAAGGATCACCGACTGCACTCATAGACCATCGTACAGAAGGAGTTGCGGGTGAATATGATTCAACGAAATTATACTTACCACTCCAGAACCGCTCAAAGAAAATATCACTCCGGGTGTAGCCTTGAACATAGGGTTCCACAACAGCCCCAAATGTCCCCGTCACTCCAGATTCCAAAAAAGCCTGAACCCAACTCCTGGCAACTGGTCGGTTAATGCTCGCAAGTGTATTTGATTTTAAATACGCTACCACCGAACCAACAGGCCATCGCCCATTACGTATTGGCTTTTCGTAGTCATGCCCCCACCCGAAAAACCACATGGTGTCATCAGGAACAAAATTCGTCTTTGTAAAGAACCTATCTTCAAGAACCGCTTTGATTCCAAGGTGCTGAGCTACCTTAAAAGCATCCTCTCCGTGATTTCCCCTGATAAAGAAAGCGGACCCAGACTTTGCCGTCACTGACTTCTCCGCCTCCATAGCCTTATCCACCAAAGCTCTGGCGATCTCCACGTTCGGTCCATCCAACCGTGAAACAAGATACAGCCCCCACGCGGGATCAAAATGCTCATCGCGCCCAAACAGCGGACTAGGCGTGCCCATGACCCGCCCCCACGTGTACCTATCAAACAAGTCCATGAGCATGGAATCAAGCGCCCGATTGCCGAGTCTCAATTGAATTCCGTAGCACGGGACAATGACCCGAATCTTTCCGGCCAGGTTATTGTCCAAAAGGTGCCCTCTAATATCATCAATAATCTGGGGCTTGAGGCCCTGCTCGATGGGCGGCAGCTTCAGTTCCAAAATATTCTCTTTGGGCACCCCACGCCTTTCCGCATAATGCTGCGCCACGTTCAACGAATCCCGGCTTCCCTTCCGCGCCAGCAGCAACACCTCTCCGGGTCTGGGAGACCTGGCAGACTCCCAGCTTGCCGATCCCGTTTCCACGCCAGGGCCGGGCTTTCCTTCCGTATCAACGGCCCGGACCTGGTACACGTAAGAAATACCAGGCAGAATCGACTTGTCGCGAAACATGGTCGGCTGAATCTCGGGCAACACGCCCTGCAATACCGCGCCGCTCTGCTTGGAGGACATGCCAACAATCTTTTTCACATGCCCAACCAGCGAAAATTCCGCATCATCGACCTTGCGACAAAAAACATCATACCCGGCGATGTTCACTTCTTCCAACGGCTCCCAGAACACGCCAATGGCATGAGGTCCCGAAGCCGTGTACACATTCCTTACTTTCGGCGGCGTTTCCTTGGCCCGCGTACCGGGAAACCCGAACAGGACCATGGTTTCGAATTCCTTGCCGTCCTTGTCGTAGGCCTGCCCAACAAAGATGACCCTGGACCCGTTCTTGAGATCGGAGACTTTGAGCGAAGTGTCCCTTCCCACATCCTTAATGAGCAGGAGCGGTTCAACGCGAAACCCCATCTCGTCGCCATCCCGCAATCGGTAAATTCGCACCCCGGCCAAAGCACCCGATTCCAATGCGCCATCAGAATATTTCCAACGCAATTCGACAGCGCTATCCTGATTATTAACACGACCTTCAGTAAAAATCTTAATTGGCTTATTAGCCCCAGTTTTATTAGCAGCATCAAGATAACTGTAATTTAAAAATAACAGCGAAGTCATAAACAAAAAGAATATAATATGTCGCATTATTTTCCTATAACAGTTATCCAGCGGAACAATAATTGAATAGATTATAACAACTTATGATTTTAAAACGCCCTCTTCATTAATCTCTTTAAAATCATCCATGTCGAAAATACAAATGGACGTGGATCATCAATGCGCCAAACAGGAAAAACGGTCTTGCAGCGCGATACTTTTTTAATTAAATCAGTCAAATAGTAAAATCTTTTTTTACGTATTAAAATACCTAGATACGCTTCTCCATCAACATAATCACTGACAAGAGAAACCACATTTAAATCCGGTATATTTTGGCCAGACGCTTCAGCATAAGCCATTACTGGAAAATCCATACCATCAGAGATTGCCATTGGCTGAATTGCCTCAGCCCTAGGATTCATCTCAATGAAATACAATTCTCCTTTGTATTCCTTGAACTCAACCCCACCAATACCCCAATATCCGGAAGCTATGACATACTTCCGTGCAGCATCTGCTACATGTGGAGCGGAGCAAGCTATGCCGCTGGCCATAATCCCTGCACCGGGTGGAGACTGTAACAGCTTTCTGCCTGTCCACTCATAGACTTTACCAGTGTTCCGAGACCGATAAAACTGATAGGCCCACAGGGTTGCGTCTTCACCGGGAATATATTGCTGAATCAAAAAATGAGCTCCGCTTGACCAATATGTACTAGCTAATCGATAGAGCGCATCCCTGCTTTCCACTACACTGGCCTTAAAGTTAGCAATGCCCAACGTATCTGCCCCAAGGGGTTTAAGGACCACCGGGAGTATAGCGCTCTCACACGCCTGTTTCATTTCTTGTTCAGTTGTCACTGGCCAGCTTTTGGGTACAGACAAACCTGCTTGGCGCGCAATCTCCAATCCAGCATCTTTTCGTAGCAACCTTCCCAAAACCTCTGCATCAGGCATGGGCACAACGAAACCTGTCTCAAGCTCCTTACGCTGATAGCAAAACATTCTTCCCAAGCGCTCAGAAACAAAAAATAAAACGGGATTATTACTCCATCCCTTTTCCCAGCGCCAGTGCAGAAGCTGATTTGCAACCTCGATATCACTTCCACCAATCAACCGAACTATCCCTGCACAATACCGGCTCGACCCAGCCACTGCGAGATCGCAGCCTACGCCAACAAGGTATACGTCAACGCCTCGTGACCCAAGGCTGCGTACAAAGGCCAGCAGATTGCCCCAGCATCCGCCCGTCGCAACAATCACGCAAGGAGTCTCGGCATGCTCCAGCTTCATCGTCATCTCTCATGCGCCTAGGCGCAGTCTCACAATAGTTTTTCCCATAACCAGACCTGAAGAAATCAGGCCCATGCGCTCAAATCCGCTCTTCTCAAACATAGCCATAGAGGAGAGCCTATCCGCTCTGACCCGTCCAATGCCAATCGGACGCCCTTGTCTCGCCATGTAAGTACCAGCAAACCTAAGCAGGCTCCGGCCAACACCCATACCACGCGCTCCAATCCCTACAAACACGTTAACATACTCAAATGCCTGGCCAGCGTTTCCACCTAAAGCATGTTCATGACCATACTGCCACGGCTCCGCCCACAAGGCACCACAAAAACAACCATTACGCTCTGCCACGAAGCATCGCGATCCACTCGCCCATCGCTTAAGCAACAGATTTTCCAACAGTGACAAATTCCTTCTCATGCGAGTGAATTCATCGGGCCAATTATTCACCAAAACTGGCAGATATTCTTTGTCTGCCATAAATATGTGTATGTGCTCCACACTAGGAACGACAGCTGCTGCATCCCAACATCGCCGATACAAGAGCAAATTTTCAAGACTATAAAAATTCCTGATAACAGCACCCCAGAAGCTTGTCAGCCCCTCTTCGCGCAAAGTTCGTGAAGCAGAGCGTATTTTTTCCCTCACGGTCTGCTCCACAAATTGCGCCACATCGTCCCGACGACTTGCCTGAACCCGGAAGCAAACATGGAAAAAACTTCATCGGAGTAATTTCCATCTGATCCAATACAACAATCCTGAATAACAGAACGCCTCAGTAATTTAAACAAATCGCAGCCTTTTCTGTTAATCCCATCTTCTACCAGACTGGCACTGACGAATCCAGCCTCGCGAACCGCACGCTCCACTGAAGCAGAGGCGATACCGCTGGGATACGCGAAATGTCGAATCGGAACATCAAGGCGGTCTTCCAAAACCTTTTTAGAAACATTCAATTCTTCACGCAAAGCCGATTCCGAAATACGGACAAGGTTTGGATGCGTGACTGTATGGGCACCAATTGTCATACCCGGTGTTCCAGCGAAGTCGCGAAGTTCATCCCAGTTCATCATACTCCGCCCTCGAGCGCTACCAGCAGGACTATCTTCAATAATACGGGCCATGAGGCTATCCATGTCCTTTTGAGGCATAACCTTGAGCAGTTTGTGAACCTGTGTCACCGTAGCCCGGCGTTCAACATCTGTTGTAAAAGAGTGGCATCCTAAACAAAAACAGCTCAGATCAAGTATCGACTCTTTTCGCCTTAGCAATGCAGCATCGAGTTGTTCCCAATTAGAATACCCAGAATCAATAAAACCTGTGCAAGCAAACAGTGTTGCAGGTAATTTATATTCTCTGAGAACTGGCAACGCTTGTGTATAGTTATCTAAATAGCCATCATCAAATGTAATTATTGCGTAACGCTTTTGATTTTTACACAATTTTTTATCAATAAGATATTCATATGCTTCATCAATACCAATAACTGTGTAGCTATTACGAATATACTCCATTACCCCCTTAAAAACGGGCAGGGTTACCCCCATTGATTCGTCATCACATATTCGATGAAAAAGAAATATTGATACCGAGTCATCTTGTTTGCGGAAATATGTATCCGTAATACCACATACACCGCACAAACGAGCAAACGCTTGCACAGCCATAAGTTTGTTAAATTGCATCGGAAGCAATCTCCGTGAATTTGCTGACGTACCGGGCAGCGACCTTGTCGGCATCAAAATAATCCAAAACGTAGGCGGACTTCTCTTCCAAAATACTGGGGACCACCAATCCTTCACGAACACGTAGAATGGCCTGTGCCAACGCTTGTGGATCTCCAGGCTCCACCACGAAGCCGTTCCCGCCATCTTCCACGTAACGAGAATTGTCACCTACTCGCGTACATACAACAGGCACTCCCAGGGCCACATACTCCAACAGGGTATTTGAAGTGCTTTCGTAATCTGAACAAAGCACACCTACATCAAACGCCCGTGTAATTTCAGGGGCATCACTTCGCAGACCGAGAAACGAAAAAGACTTGGTCAGACCCAAATTGTGAACCATTGATTGCAGCTCTGCCAGAATAGCGCCGGTGCCAACAACCACGAACCGCCAACCGGGGCGGGATTTGTCAAGCTGGGCAGCTGCGCGAATAAAAACATCATGCCGTTTTACAGGCCGCAAATTGGCCACAATACCTACTACGAACTCATTGCTTTTAACGCCTAACTGCTCCCGACACTGTTCACGCGAATTCTCAGCACCACGCCTAAGGCGGTCTATGTCCATACTATTGGGAAAAACATCAATACATTGTGGATTAACGCACTCTTTTTCCATCAAAAATCTTTCTATACTGAAGCTATTTACAATAAACCTATCTGTAAACCTGTTGACAAACAGAGTGATCATTCTGCCCATATTGTTCTTCCAATAAGGAACGCCACGTCGCGACGACAAAATTGCAGGCACACCGGCAAAACGTGAGCACAACACTCCAAATACATTACTATCTCGAAAATGTGTCTGCACAATATCGACCCGATTTTCTCGTAAAAACCGAACAAACGCGATTGCAGATTTCATTGCGCGCAAACTCAGCAGAGAATCTACGCCCAGTACATGCACTTCGCAAAAGTCTACACTCTTGAGAAACTCAGTTTCTCGCAGACAGCAAAGGAACACGCGGAAACGGGTTCTATCCAGCTTACGGATCAGACCGAGAAGCTGTTGTTCTGTTCCAGCGCGATCACTGAATACCCTATCTATGACAAAAGCTATATTTATCATTTGCCATTTAAACCTTTCATCGCCTTGCTGTGCGGGCAAACAGTTCCCGCAAAAAACCCATACCAAGGCCAAAATGGATAGTAGAATAAATAACGGGAAAAAGCATGAGCATTTTCCATCCATGGTGTGTCGATAATTTCACTGACTGTACAAAAATCAAAATTATATAAATAAAAAAACAAACTATTAATGGCAATGCCGTTTCTAATGAAAAAAAATCAAATGCAATCAATATCAATAAAATAGAAAAAAACAATACTCCAACCGCAAAAAAAGAAGGAACAATCGAAAGAATTGAAAATGTATCTTTATGCTTACGGAGCAGTCGATATCTACCAATTCCATAACGGAACATTTGGTGAAAAAGCTTGCTTAATGAATCTCGTGGATAGTAGTAAATAGAAATACTTGGACTTGTATATGCCTTCAACCCCGCTTTCCTAACTCTCAGATTATACTCAACATCTTCACAGGCATCAAAATTTTCATCCACGAAACCCACTAATTCAATACAGTTACGGCTGTAGGCGGCACCGTTACTGTCTGGATCGGCGTATCCTTCAAAATCCGAATAGATGAGAGAATCGCTCCCATGGCCAATGCGCGAAGCGCGGGCAAGCGCCACCGCTTGTTGAAAATTGTCAATGTGAGGTGGTGTCAATGGTTGCGGACGACCGAGACAGTCCGCCCCTGTTTCGTGAAAAAGTCGAGCAACGTTTTTCAGCATAAAATTTGAAGGAATATGGCAATGCCCATCCACGACCACAAAATAATCCCCCTGCCCGGCCCTAAAGCCCACATTGCGCCCGGCGCTGGAACGCTTCTTGGGATTGTCGAGCAGGCGCACGCGGCCATCCTCGGCAGCGATGCGAGACACGATATCCCGCGTGCCGTCGTCGGACATGCCGTCAGCAACCAGAATCTCGAAACGATCTTTCGGGTAATCTTGCCCACGAAGCTGCCCAAGGGTGTCGGCAATGAAACGAGCCTCATTGCGCACGGGCATGACCACGGTGATGAAGGGAAAGGCAGCGCTCATGCTCCGGCCTCCGCAAGGCGAATATCCTTTCCAAGCAACTCGGAATACACATCGACATACGCATCCGTCTGGCCCGGATAACCGAACGCGGCCAAGACATGCTCAAACCCGTTTTCGCCCATATTTCGGCGCAACTTTGGATCAGACGCCAATTTTAAAATCGCCTCGGCAAACTGGTTCATCTCTCCCGCAGGAACGAGAATACCGTTTTCATCCTGCTGGACAACTTCGGGCATCCCGCCAACCTTTGTCGCCACCACAGGCTTGCGGCAGGCAAAAGCCTCCAGAACCACATTGGGCAGCCCTTCCGTATGGGACGGCAGCACGAAAATATCTATTTCATGCAGGAGCGATCGAACATCGCTGCGAAAGCCGGGCAGGTAAAACCTGTGTCCGATCCCGGCCTTGGCCACGGCCTTTTCCAATTCGGGCCTCAGAAAGCCTTCACCGAAAACCACGAAATAGACATCCGGCATCTTTGCCAGCACGTGCTTTGCTGCTTCAATAAGCCCAAGATGATTCTTCTCCGGACTGAGCCGCCCGGCAGTGGCCACCAGAATGGCGTCCTTTGGAATACCCAGCTCGGCACGAACGCTCTTTTCCGCAGGGCCGGGATAGGCCCCCAGGTCAATGGCGTTGTGAATGACCCGCACCTTGTCCGGCTTGACCCCACAGGCCAAAATCTTCTTCCGCTGCCCGTCGGAAACAGCCACCACGGCGTCGGCCAGGCGCAGGAATATGCGGTCCAGAAATTCGTAAAAGCGCACCCGCCGCGACTCGTATGTCCATCCCCTGGACACGGCCACCGTGGGTATGCGCTCAATCCACGACGCAATGCGGCCCAGAAGGTTGGGCTTGTAGCCGTGGGTGACCAGCAGATCGATTTTTCTTTCCCTGATGATCCGGGTCAGTTGCCGGATGGTGCCAAGATCGAAAGGCCGGGCCGCCGTGACGCAGGTGCAGTCCAGGCCATAGCTTTCGGCCATGGTTTCCAGCTCCGTGGCGCACCCGTTCTCCTGAAAGCAGCACAGGGAAAAATGCATGTTCTCACTCTCGCTCTGCCGCAAATGCTCCAGAATCTGCCGCTCCGGCCCGCCCACGAAATTGGAGGCCCGCAAATGCATGACGTGCATTTTGCCCTTCATGCCGTGGCTTCCCAGATGGCTTCCATGGACCCGGCTATCCGGTCCCAGGTGTACAACTCCATGACCCTGTCTCGGCCTTTGGCGGCCAGCCCTGCAAATCGCTCCGGGTTCAGCAGGGCTTCCACGGCAGCGTCGGCAAAGGCCTGGTCGTTGTCGCGCAGCAACAGATGCTCCCCGTCCTCCAAGTGCAGGCCCTCGGCCCCGATGGTCGTGGACAGGACGGTCTTGCCCATGGCCAGGGCCTCCAGAATCTTGAGCCTGGAGCCGCCGCCCACGCGCAGCGGCACGATGTAAAGTGGCGAACCGGCAATGTAAGGCCGCACGTCGTCCACTGTGCCGGTGACCTGCACGCCGGTCGTGGTCTTGGCCATGTCACTAAGCCAGCCCGGAGGGTTTCGGCCCACGACGGTGCATGTCGCCTCTGGCAGACGCTTAAGGACGAGGGGAAAGATGTCGGTCAGAAAATGCGAAATCCCGTCCTGATTGGGCCGCCAGTCCATGGAGCCGGTAAAAACCATGTTGAAAGGTTTGACCGGATCGGTGCGCGAATAGAAATAGGCTTCGTCCACCCCGTTGGGCACCACGCTGACTTTTTGGCACCCGTAGGAGCTAAAAGCCAGGGCGTCCTTTTCGGACACGGCGGCCACATGGGCGCAGGCCCTGGCCGCGTCGCGTTCAAAGCGGTCGAATTTGCGGTGCTGGATGCGGATGTATTCCTTTTTGAGCAGGTTGGTTTCGG
>Ga0265295_1006284_pt1 | contig 14494 bp, 10 predicted proteins | sample Munlansysbiofilm_FD_192503 | JGI IMG/M metagenome (GOLD analysis project Ga0265295, IMG submission 192503) | Leachate microbial communities from a municipal landfill in Southern Ontario, Canada - Methane capture system biofilm | ecosystem: Engineered > Solid waste > Landfill > Unclassified ... | reverse complement strand
GCTATTGGTAGCGTGCGATAATGCACCAAAAAAAACAAACGAAAATATTGCCAACGCCACAGAAAAGGCGATTAAATTAAATCAGGCATTGAACGACTCCATTCAGCAATTCAAAAAAGAATCAGAAATGAAAATTGATGAATATCAAAAAGAGATTGCTGTATTAAAAACAAAATTGAATACGAAAAAGAAATCAAGTCGGGTTCTTTACGAGAAAAAAATAGATGAACTCAAAGACAAAAGCAATGCATTGAAGGGTAAACTTAACGATTACAAAGAAGAGGGACAGGAGAAATGGAATTCATTTAAAACTGAATTCAACCATGACCTCGATGAGTTTGGAAAAGCATTTAAAGATTTAACCGTTGATAATGTTAAGTAACCAAATAATTGAATTTTTATTTTCAAAAATAACTAATAATCAATAAACCATGAAAAAAATAATCTTATTGTCCATTGCTATGTTTCTTCTTTTGGCGATGAGTATTGCTCAAGATAATCGACGCGATAATCTTTTATTCGGAATTAAAGCCGGAGCAAATTTAGCCAATGTTTATGATACGGAAGGCGAAGATTTCGAAGCCGATTCTAAGCTTGGTATTGCAGCAGGTGTGTTTTTATCGATTCCCATTGGAAGTTTTCTGGGGATTCAACCGGAGGTGCTCTATTCTCAAAAAGGATATCGATCAAGTGGGAGTGTTGCTACTATAGGATATGAATTCAAACACACAGCAAGTTATTTGGATATCCCTTTACTTATCCAACTTAAACCGCACCCCATGCTTACCATCCTTGCAGGACCGCAATATTCTTACTTAATGAAAGAGAAAAAAGAGTTTGATAGCTCTGTTTTGAGTACCACCCAAGAGGAGGAGTTTACAAATGATAATGTACGTAAAAACATTTTAGGGTTCATAGGTGGGGTTGATCTGGACTTCGATCCACTAGTACTCGGAGCTAGAGTTGGATGGGATATCCAAAATAATAAAGGAGATGGAACTTCCACAATCCCTCGATATAAAAATGTATGGTATCAGTTAACAATAGGAATCCTTTTTTAACACTCAAAACTAGAGATTATCAATTGCAAAATACTGATATACATAGATTAAAAATTAAAATTGATTTAATTAAAAACAGATGAAATGAAAAACAACCTAAAATCAAAATCAAAAATAGCTGTTATGTTTTTTGCAGCCATGTTAATCGCTAGTTTTAGCGGTTATGCGCAAAAATCGAAAAGTGTTGTCTTTAAAGACGCCGACCGGGCTATGAAAAATGCAAAGTCAATAAAAGCAGATATTTTGTCACCCTTGGAGTATGATAAAGCATTAGGTTATTACGAAGATGCAGATAAAGATTTTGACAATAATAAGGGAATAGAGAAAATTGAGGAGAACCTTTTTAAGGCAACAAATTCGTTTAATCGATCCATAGATTTAAGCTATTCGTCTAGAATTGAATTGGCAAATTCATTGAATGCGCGCAACGATGCCTTATCAGTAGGAGCAGATATATATGCAAAAGATCTTTGGGCTGATGCCGAAAAGAAGTTTATAAGTGCTTCCGTACAATTGGAAAAAGGGAATAAAGACGACTCGTATAAAGTTGCTGTTGAGGCAATTGCGATTTATAGAAAAGCCGAGCTTACAGCCATAAAAACCAATATGCTGGACGAAACCCGAACGTTATTGGCAAAAGCCGATGATATGAAAGTCTATAAAAAAGCACCGGAAACAATTAAGAAGGCAAAAAAGCTGTTAGCTGACACGGAAAGAGAACTCGAGACAAACCGCTACGATATGGACTATCCTCGTAGTTTGGCAAAACAGGCCAAGTATGAGGCAAAACATGCCATTTATTTGAACGAGACCATCAAAAAAATAGATGACGAAAATGTGAGCATGGAAGAATTGATCTTGAGATCGGAAATCCCATTTATCAAAATTGCGGAAACAATTGGTTTTGTAGCTCAATTTGACGAGGGGACAAAACTTGCTGAGAACGAAATAATAGACTACATTCTATTTGTTCAGCAACAAAACGAAACCCTATTTGCCGAAAATACCGCACAGAATAATAGAATTAACGATTTAGTGGAACATGTAAACGTGCTTAACAAAGAACGAGTTGCAATGAATGCAGAGTTTGAAAATGAAATTGGTAAACGTACTGCCGAAATGAAATCGAATATGCAGGCATTTGAGACTACAAAAAGCAAATTGGCAGCTAAGATTAAACATCAAGAGCGCATAAACGAAAAGTTCAGCGTTGTTGAAAAAGTGTTTACCTCTGCCGAAGCAAAAGTGTTCCGTTCCGGCGACGATGTTATTATTAGAATGGAAGGCTTTGGATTTGAATCGGGAAAATCGGAAATACAACCCAAAAACTTCGAATTGTTAACCAAAGTTCAGGAAGCCATTAAAACATTCCCCAACAGTTCAGTAATAATCGAAGGATATACCGATGCTTTTGGAAGCGACTCCTTAAACCTAGTGCTTTCTCAGAAACGTTCCGACGCGGTTACAGATTATTTGAAAGCCAACATGACCGAACTGAAAAGTATGGATATTACCTCCATCGGATTTGGTGAAAACAATCCAATAGCAAATAACGAAACCGAAGAAGGTCGTCGAAAAAACCGTCGTATTGATATTATAATAAAACCAAAATTTTAATCAATTTAGCAACTAAGAATTGAAATGATAAATGTCCACTACCCTCCATATTTGGGTGTGGACATTTTTCTTTAGGCTCTATGTGTGAATGATGTAACTTTTAAAAAAAAATGTGTAATAATATAAATGCAACGCCTCGTACCTTTGACTTGTGACAATTATTCACAATTTTAAAACACACACAAATGAAAATGAAAACCATTTTATCGGCCTTTGTATTGACAATGGTCGTATTATTTACTGGTTGTTCTAAGAACGATGATTCCAATTCGAACCAAGGACCAAAAGTTACCTCCATTGATCCGGTCAACAATGCTACTGATGTTTCACCAAATAAGACTATAAAAGTAACATTTAGCGAAGCAATGAATACCACAACCATTAATAGCACATCAATGACCTTGAAAAAAGGAGACGCTGCTGTTCCGGGAGCCATTGTTTACGAAGATTTAATGGCTAGTTTCACTCCAACCGAACCGATGGAGTTTTCCGGTCTCTATACACTGAACGTTTCAACCGAAGCAGCAAGTGCAACTGGAAAAGCGCTTGAAAAGGCCTTTAAAAGTAGTTTTACCGTTAGTGACAACTTAGATGTTACAGCACCAACAATTATTTCTACCGATCCCACAAATGACGCAATTAATGTTGTAAGGAATAAGATTGTTTCTGTTATTTTTAGCGAAGAGATGGATCCAACAACGATTAATTCTACAACATTGATGGTGAAACAAGCTGCGAATGTAGTAGTAGGAACCGTTTCCTATTCAGGTACAACCGCAAAATTTGTAACATCAACTATCTTGTTGGCTCAAACTCCTTACTCAATCACGATTACTACCGGGGCAAAAGATCTAGCCGGGAATGCGTTGGTAACCAACACTGTAGTTGATTTCACAACCACGGGTTCCATTAGTGGTTTAGCCGTTGTTGACCTTGGCTCATCTGAAAATTATGTAATCCTTGCAAAAACCGCTATCAACAACAATCCTACTTCTGCAATTAAAGGAGACTTGGGATTAAGTCCTGCCGCTACATCGTATATAACCGGATTGTCGTTAACCGATTTTACGGGTTATGCCACATCGGCTCAAGTTACCGGGAAAGTGTTTGCTGCTGATATGGCATCGCCAACATCAACCAATCTTACTTCGGCGGTTGAAAATATGATTACAGCATACAACGATGCTGCCGGACGTTCTATTCCCGATTTTCTTGAACTTGGAACGGGAAATATAGGCGGAAAAACATTAGTTGCCGGTCTGTATAAATGGAACAGCACCGTTACAATACCCGCCGATATAACCATTTCAGGCTCGGCCGATGATGTTTGGATTTTTCAAATCTCAGGCGATTTAAGCATGGCGGCGTCTAAAAGTGTAATTTTAGAAGGGGGAGCAAAAGCATCCAATATTTTCTGGCAAGTAGCCGGCGAGGCAACCTTTGGAGCAACGTCCCATTTTGAAGGTGTAATTTTGTCAATGACAAGGATTACGTTTCAAACCGGAGCCACGTTTAATGGAAGAGCGTTAGCCCAAACAGCGGTAATTTTGGACGGAAATAAAATTGACGAACCAAAATAATTGTTGTAATTACTGCCCTACCATGGGTTTGGAGGAGGTGTTCTTATCGGGGACATCTCCTTCTTTTTATGAAACAGGGATATAATTCTTTCCTCACCCTTCAATCCCCTAGTGGGGAAGTTCAAAGTACCATAACCTGAGTGAATTTCTGTAGAGACGTTATTTTACGTCTCTTTTTTTTTGCGAATCTTTGCGTCTTTGAAAGAAAATTCCTGTAGTAGTGCAATCCTTTTTGTGTTATAAAAACAAGAAGGTTCCGCAGATCAAATAATGACATTGTGGCTTAGAAAAAAAAAATCGCGGTAGCAATTCTGCTACCGCGATTTGTGGTTATTCCTGTTGAGGAGGAATCTGTGATTGCGTATGGGTTGCAAAATCGCGTAATGATTTTAGCATGTTTCCAATGTGCAGAATCATACTTTTAGTTTCCTGTAAGATCGTAAGATAGAGCACACTATTGCGTGTATTGACATCGCCTGATTTAATGCGTTTAATTTGACTACGACGCGAATTATTGATCAGTTCCAGAATTTCACTAATTCGGGTAACAATCATTTTGGTTTTATAGTGGTCGTTTTCATTAATAAGATGTAGTGCAAGGTTGAAGAATTCTGACATTTTTTCCGACAGGTCGATAAGTTCAGCTCGTTGCTCCTCTGTAACAGGCTTGTGATTGTTGTTAACATGGTCAAAAACCGGTTGTGACATAAAATGGAGAGCGTGTGCCGCTTCTCGCATATAGTCCAGAACCTGAACGTAGTATTGTCCACTCTCGATGGAGACTTCATTTAATTTGCGGATAACGATGTACATATCATTTTTAAGGGTTTTGATATGCTGGTTAAAATCTTCGGTGTCTTGATTAATATTCTTCAGTGATTTCCGATCCTCTTCAATTAATCCGTTAACAGTTACAAAAAATATTTTTGAAATTTGGATCAGTGCTTTTTTCACGAAATCGTTGCTGTTTTCAACCCAATGGGTAGTTGTGTCGTGCATCTCTTTTCGATAAGAGTTTGTTTCGTCCACAAGATCCTGATCTTTATTTTTTTTGCGTTTGTGTGAATTATAAACGGATAGGGCAACCAGAAAAAGTACAATAAAAAGTCCGACTGGTTTGGTAAGATATATGAATCCACCAATAATAAATGCCAATGTAAATGCGGCTAAAGCGGTGATAAACCAACCACTAACAACGGCAAATACTCCGGTTATTCTATACACGGCACTGTCGCGTCCCCACGCTCTGTCGGCCAAGGAAGCTCCCATGGTAACCATAAAAGAGACATAGGTAGTTGATAGGGGCAGTTTTAACGATGTTCCTATGGCAATTAGCGCACTGGCTACGGTTAAACTAACGGCGGCTCTTACCATGTCGAAGGCGGGTTTTTCGGCCTCCTCAATCTCACTCTCCTCGGATTCAGTGGATACAAATCGGCTTTCAATCCAGTCTTGAACTTTTACGGGAATAATTCTTTCCAGATTATTGCTGATATTTACGGACGTTCTAACCAATAATCGACTAAAGCTGGTTGAACCAAATCGCTCTGCTCCTTCATCTTGCCGACTTAAATCAATGGAAGTTGCAATAACAGCTTTTGCTTTTTTCGATGTCCACAGGGTTATAACCATGATGCCTCCTGCTAACAAAAGCATCCACGTTGGGGTTTGTGCGGCTTCGCGTAAAATTCCCATATTGAATTCTGTATCTGGCAATCCCGATGCCGTGAAGTGTAGAAACGAGTCGTAACCAGCTATGGGAACTCCAATAAAGTTTACCAAGTCGTTTCCTGCAAACGCCATGGCCAAAGCAAAGGTCCCAATAAGAACTACAATTTTTGTGGGATCAATTTTAAATAGAAGGTATAAAATTTGGAAAAATACGGTCCAGCCTATGAATGAGTATAATAGCACTGTTGAAGTGTGATCTGTAATGTATTTGTAGGTTTCAGGGGATATAAATGATGCTCCTTTTAATCCTTTAAGAATTATGAAGTAGGTGATGGCTGTTACGGCTAATCCTCCAAAAAAACCTCCAAAATATTTCAAGTTACGTTTGTATTGGTACGAAAAGAGCAGACGGGATAGAAACATAATTATAGTTCCCACAGTAAAAGCAATGGCTACCGATAAAAGTATTCCGGCAATAATTCCCAGAGCTTTGTTTGTGTTAATAAAATCCCCAACGGTTGCTTCTAATTCTGGATTTCGGTATAAAATTACCATGGCAACTACCACCGCAGACCCTAACAGTTCAAATATAATTGAAACGGTGGTTGATGTTGGGAATCCCAGTGAGTTAAATAGATCCAACAGTAGTATGTTTGTTAGCATTACGGTTACAAAAACAACCATAATATCGGCAAAAACAAACATCTCGGGTTTGAAAATTCCTGAACGGGCAATTTCCATCATCCCACTTGAAAAGGTGGCGCCTATAAAGATTCCTAAACTTGCAACAACCATTATTATCCAACCTTTGGCTACCCGAGCACCAATGGCTGAATTTAGAAAGTTTACAGCATCGTTTGATACACCAACAATAAGGTTTGATATGGTTAAAACAAACAAAACTACAATTATGGTTATATAATATGGATCCATTGTTTCTTAGTTTATAGTATTGAATTTTTATTACGATACAAAGAAATTAAATTTAACGCAAATATGTGTGTTTTTGAGATAAGATTCCCAATTTTAAGTTGAAAACAATCTTTCTTTATTAACAAAGAAGGGGTTATTTTAAATAATATTAGTTGGTGTATGGTTTTACGGTCGATAAAAAAAGCATAGAATGGTATCATAAAACATCCATCAAAACTTTATGTTATAATGGATGCTTTTTACTGCGAATATTGAGGAACAAACAAACTCGACCTTTTTTATTTCTGTGCGTGTGTCATAAAATCGCGCAACGATTTCAACATGTTTCCCAAATGGAGAATCATACTTTTCGATTCTTGTAATATTATCAGATATAAAATACTGTTTCGCGTATTTACATCTCCAGATTTTATCCGTTTTATTTGAGCTCTGCGCGATTTGTTAATCTGCTCGATAATTTCGCTAATAATCGATGTAACTTCTTTTGTTTTAAATTGGTTGTTCTCAACAATTAAATGGAGTGCTAGATTAAAGAATTCCGACATCTTTTCCGATATCTCTATTAATTCGAGACGTTGTTGCTCTTTTATGGGTTTGTGATTATTGTTGACGTGTTCAAGAATAGGTTCTGTAATTGAGCGGATTGAGTGTGCTGCTTCTCTCATGTAGTCAAGAATTTGAACATAATATTGACTGCTTTCTTCTGAAACTTTATTCAAATTTCGAATTACTTTGAACATATCGTTTTTCAGTTTTTTGCTATGTTCATTGAAATCGTAAGCATCTTGTGTTATGCTTTTTAGTGCTTTTCTGTCCTCTTCAATTAATCCATTTATGGTCACAAAATAGATTTTTGAAATTTGAATAAGGTTGGACTTTACCGATTCATTGCTGTTATCGACCCAATGTCGAATGGCTCCAATATGATGTTGTTTCTCTATGGCGAGTTCTATTTTTTGTTCATCGTCGTTCTTTTTGGTACGTTTAAATGATTTGTAAACAGAAATAGCAACGAGACCCAGCATTATAAACAGACCGTAAGGTTTGGTTAGATATACAAAACCACCAATTAAAAATGCCATTGTAAATGCAGCAAGTGCAGTAACAAACCAACCACTAATTACTGCAAAAACACCAGTAATTCTGTAAACTGCACTATCTCGTCCCCATGCTCTGTCGGCAAGTGAAGCTCCCATAGCTACCATAAAAGTAACGTAGGTTGTTGATAGGGGGAGCTTTAAGGATGTTCCCATGGCAATTAGAGTACTGGCAACGGTCAAGTTCACAGCCGCTCTAATCATGTCAAATGCGGGTTTCTCGCCTTCTGGCACATCGAGTTCTTCCTCAACGTACGGTTTAAAACGACTTTCAATCCATTTTGCTACAAAATTTGGGGTTATTTTGTCAAAAAACGAGTTTATATTCATGGTGCTGCGTACGAGCATTCTGCTAAAGGCTGTTGACGAAAAACGCTCTATTCCTTCATCTTGACGGCTTAAATTTACCGATGTAGCTAAAACTGCCTTTGCTTTTTTTGATGTCCATAGCGTTACAACCATAATTCCTCCAGCAATTAATAGCATCCAAGTAGGTGTTTTTACTGCTTGATGAAGGATCTCCATGGTATAATCAGTATCGGCTACGCCAGATTGTGAGAAGTGAACAAAGGCATCTAAACCAGCTATAGGAACACCAATGAAGTTTACAAGGTCGTTTCCGGCAAACGCCATTGCCAAAGAGAAGGTTCCCACAAGAACAATAATTTTTGTTGAATCTATTTTAAAAAAGAAATTAAGTAATTGCAGTAGAATAGTCCATCCAAGTAAAGACCAAAGAAGAATTGTTTTGGAATTGTTTTTTATGTAATCCATCTGTTCGCTCGATATAAATGATGCTCCATCAATGCCTTTTATTAACATAAAATAGGTTATTGCTGTGATTGCTAATCCTCCAAAGATTCCCCCAAAATACTTCAAGTTTTTCTTATATCGAAATGAGAAAAGCAATCTTGAGATATACATAATTATTGTACCTACCGAGAAAGCAATAACAACTGATATAAGGATTCCGGAAATTATCCCCAACGCTTTGTTAGTATTAATAAAATCGCCTAATGTGGATTGTGTTTCTGGGTTTTGCCATATTACAATTAATGCCACAACAATTGCTGCACCAAGAAGTTCGAAAACAATTGAAACCGTGGTGGATGTTGGTAATCCTAGAGAATTAAACAGATCGAGCAGCAGTATATCGGCGAGCATTACGGCAACAAATATTACCATAATGTCGGCAAAAACGTACATTTCGGGGTTAAATATTCCTTTTCGAGCAACTTCCATCATTCCACTTGAAAAAGTTGCTCCAATAAATACTCCTAGACTGGCAATGACCATAATAACCCAACCTCGGGCAACTTTTGCTCCAATGGCTGCGTTTAAAAAGTTAACAGCATCATTGGCCACACCAACAACCAAGTCGGAAATGGCTAAAATAAATAAAACGGCAACAACTATTATATAATACGTATCCATAATTTTCGTAGTTTTATAAATGTTTTATGTTACAAAAGAATCAATTTAATTTCTATTCTAGGTTAAGTTAAGGTTAAATCTGCTTTACGTTTGTTTCATGTGGGATATAAACCTCTAAATTTGCCATTATTCTTTAAATCCTATTTATATGGTAGTGGAAACTAATCGTTGATTATTATGAAAAGTATTGAATATCAGGCTATTGACTTAGTAAAACCCAAAAGTAAGGCTTTTAAAAACTTTTCGGCTCAACAACTTTCCTTCATAATCTCTTTTGGGGTAGTAGGCGTTTACTGCCTTTCTTTAGTGATAAACTATTTTATCGAGCCACACAAATATACAATCGCTTTGTGGATTATAGGGGCTTTTATATGCACTTATTTTGGGGTTAGATTTATTTTATATCGATATATATATGATCGGATTAAACCAATTTACAAGGCCATTTATAGTTCAAATTCCCTGAATAAGATAAAAAGTTTGAATCCAAATCTGGATATTATAGATAAGGTTGAGCAGGAGGTTATTTTTTATAATCAAATGAAATTGAATGAAATAGATAGGTTGAAAGAGTTGGAGAAATATCGTCGTGAGTTTTTAGGTAATGTTTCACATGAGTTGAAAACCCCTATTTTTAATATCCAGGGATATATCCTTACGTTGCTCGAAGGTGGAATTGATGATACCAATATCAATATGCTCTATCTTAAAAGAACTGAAAAGAGTATTAATCGGATAATTACAATTGTTGAGGATTTAGAAGAGATCTCCAAGTTAGAATGGGGTGAAGTGACCCTTCATTTTGAGAATTTTAATTTGTTGAAAACTATTGAAGAGGTGTTTGAGATACATCATCGGCTTGCACAAGAGAAAAAAATAAGCTTAAAATATAATCTACACAATGTGAAAAATGTTCCTGTTTGTGCCGATAAAAAGCAAATTATTGTCGTATTCAGTAATTTGGTTCTTAATGCCATAAAATATGGAAAGAATGGGGGATATGTAAAAATTGGAATTTATGACATGGACGATAAATGGTTAATTGAAGTGAGCGACAATGGAGTTGGAATTGAATCGAAGCATTTGCCACGAATTTTTGAACGTTTTTTTAGAGTTGATCGTGGTCGATCTCGCGAAGAGGGGGGGACGGGACTTGGATTGGCCATTGTGAAACATATTATCGATGCACATAAACAAAATTTAAGCGTAAAGAGCCAATTAAACAAAGGAACTTCATTTACGTTTACGTTAAATAAAAATAGAATTTAAACAGGTAATATTTTATGGAATCAATAAATAAAATACGCATTCTATTGGTTGATGATGAAGAGGATATCCTTGAATTTGTAGGTTACAACTTGCAAAAAGAGGGGTATGAAGTTTATACTGCTAATAATGGGAAACTAGCCATTGAAAAAGCGTTAGAAGTTGTTCCTCAGCTTATCGTTTTAGATGTTATGATGCCCGAAATGGATGGGATTGAGACGTGTCAGGAATTACGTAAATTTGATCAATTAAATAATACAATTATTGCATTTTTGACTGCCAAAGCCGAAGATTACTCCCAAATATCTGGGTTTGATGCTGGTGCCGACGATTATATTACAAAGCCCATAAAACCTACAGTGTTAGTAAGCAAGGTGAAGGCGTTGTTGAAACGAGTTAATGGAGACCAATTGGCTGAATTAGAGGTAAGTGGGGTTATTAGGACAGATCGTTTGGCAATCGATAAGGAGCGTCACGTAGTTCTTTGGGATGGTCTGGAATTACTTCTTCCTCGTAAAGAATTTGATTTGTTAACTCTTTTGGCTTCAAAAAAAGATCGGGTATTTACTCGTGAAGAGATCTACTCTTCAGTCTGGGGAGATTCAGTAATTGTTGGCGATAGAACGATTGATGTTCATATTCGCAAATTGCGTGAAAAACTTGGCGATGATGCTATTGGAACAATTAAAGGAGTTGGTTATCGATTTAATGAGTAGGTAGAGCTTTAACAGTGGCATCGTTCAAAGTGATACTCATTATATCATCGGCGTGGCTCAATGCAACACTGATGGTTTCCAGATTCTAGCGACACCGATGATTGATAACAAACTACTGTTTTTTAACAATTTCCTTAAAGTACGGGCAGAACTCTTTTAATCCACATTCAACGCACTTGGGTTTACGTGCAATGCAAACATAACGACCGTGCAAAATTAACCAGTGGTGTGCTCTGGGAATGTCGCTTTCGTCGAAAATTGCCACCAATTGTTTTTCGGCTTCCAACGGATTCTTTGCATTTTTGGTTAGCCCAAGACGCGCTGCAACTCTAAAAACATGCGTATCCACCGCCATAGCTGGTTTGTTAAATGCCACCGAAGCGATTACATTCGCTGTCTTGCGTCCAACCCCGGGAAGCAACTGCATTTGATCAATATCGGAAGGAATCTCGCCATTAAATTCATTAAATAACATCTTCGACATGGCCGATAAGTGCTTTGCTTTGTTGTTGGGATATGAGCAGCTTTTTATGTGTTCAAAAATAGCTTCAACCGTTGCTGCAGCCATGGTTTCACAATCGGGATAGGATTTGAAAAGAACGGGCGTTATTTGATTCACCCGTTTATCGGTGCATTGGGCGGAGAGAATAACGGCCACCAAAAGTTGAAAATTGTTTTCGTAGTGCAGTTCTGTTTCTACGACCGGCATATTTGTTTTAAACCATGTTATAATGTTTTCGATGCGTTCTTTATTTTTCATTGGGTCTAATTATTTGAAGAAACTCCTCTTCGGTTATCATTTTAATATTTAACGAACGGGCTTTCTCTAATTTCGATTCGCCTGCGTTTTCGCCAACAACCATTAAATCGGTTTGCTTGCTGACCGAACTAACGGGTTTTCCCCCAAATTGTTCGATGGTCTCTTTTATTTCGTCGCGACTAAAATTTGAAAGTTTGCCCGTTGCCAAAACACGCATTCCATTGAGAATGTTGCTTTCAACAATCAGCTGTCCGGTGGATTCCATTTGCAATCCAAATTCTTTAAGTCGATCGATTAGCTCCTTATTTTCCGGTTTGGTGAAAAATGTGATGATACTTTGGGCTATCTGGGGACCCACGTCTTGGATTTCGGTTAGACGCTCCTGCGGGGCTTCCATAATATTGGAAATATTGCCCAAACTGCGCACAATAACTTTGGCAACCGTTTCGCCAACGTGCTTAATTCCTAGAGCAAACAGTACTCTTTCGAACGGAATTTGTTTCGACAGCTCGATGCCTGAAATAATGTTTTGAGCCGATTTATCGCCCAAACGTTCCAAGGTGGAGATTTGCGACGTTGTAAGCGTATAAAAATCGGCAATGTTTCTCACAAGTCCTTCACGGAAAAGGAGTTGTATTGTTTCGTCGCCCAGCGATTCGATATTCATTGCTTTTCGTGCCGTAAAGTGAATTAATCGCCCTGTAATTTGTGGCGGACAATGCTCTTCATTTGGGCAAACCCACGCCGATTCTCCCTCGCGACGTTCCAACGGTGTTTGACATTCGGGGCAGTGGGTTATAAACTTTACGGGTTCTGAATTTTCAAGACGCAGGGTCTTGTCAATCCCCACAATTTTAGGAATTATCTCGCCGCCTTTTTCAATAAATACGGTATCGTGTTGGTGTAAACCAAGTGCTTCAATTATATCGGCGTTGTGCAGTGATGCACGTTTTACGGTAGTTCCGGCAAGTAAAACAGGTTCTAAGTTTGCAACAGGAGTAACAACTCCGGTGCGGCCTACTTGGAAATCGACGGATAGAAGTTTTGTGGCTGCCGATTCGGGTTTAAATTTGTAGGCAATTGCCCATCGGGGCGACTTTGCGGTGAGTCCCAATTCCTCTTGTTGTTCAAGATTGTCAACTTTAATAACAATGCCATCGATATCATAGGATAGTTCTTCGCGTTTTGAATCCCATGTGTGAATAAATTCCAGCACTTTTTCCAATGAATCAACTTTGGTGATAATTTTAGGGATTTGAAAACCCCACACTTTAGCTTTTTGGATGTTTTGGAAGTGGGAGTTGGTGGGCAAATTATCCGACGAAAGAGAGTAAAGAAAACAGTCCAATGGACGTTTGGCAACTTCCTTTGCATTTTGGAGTTTTAAACTTCCGGCGGCGGCGTTGCGTGGATTGGCAAATGGTTTTTCTCCTTGTGCCAATCGGTTCTCATTCATTTTGGCGAATTTATCGCGGGGCATAAAAATTTCACCTCGCATTTCGAAAACATTGGGAAAATCGCCTTCGATGAGTGTTAAGGGAATGGTACGAATGGTTTTTACATTTTGGGTAACATCGTCGCCTTTTACACCATCGCCGCGCGTTAGTGCTCTCACCATTTGTCCGTTTTCGTATTGAATACTAATGGATAGACCGTCGTATTTGAGTTCGCAAATATAAGCAATGTTGTTTCCAATGGCTTGTCGAACGCGTTGGTCGAAGTCCGCCAGCTCTCCTTCGGAGTACGCATTGGTGAGCGAAAGCATGGGGTATTTGTGTTGAGCCTGCTCAAATTGTTGGTTTATGTCGCTTCCCACACGTTGAGTAGGAGAGTTGGGGTCGGAAAATTCCGGATTTTCTTTTTCCAGCAGTTCCAATTCACGCATCAGCATATCGAACTGTAAATCGCTGATTATGGGATTGTTTAAAATATAATAGTTGTGGTTATGTTGATGCAACTCTTGACGGAGTTCCATTATTCGGGCTTCGAGTTTGTTTTTCATGTTTTGGGAATCAGCGGTGTCTTCAAGATGTTAAATTGAATATACAAAAGTAACATCTTGGGAGCAATTATACAATTCAAACATCGAATGCGTTGAATTTATGTCCTGTTTTTATGGTTCACTGTACGAATTCGAACATTAGTTTGAAGTGTGATTTTGTTGAGTTGCAATGTATATATCTGTTTAATAGGTAAATATATTCAGTGGCATAAAAAATGATATTTGTTTATTGTCAATCTTGTAAAAATATAATAGCCCAATAAACCTAATTTCTTAAAGCCTATGCAGCTAAAAAGAAATTTGTTCTACAACAAGTAAAACTTAATGCTGACAAAGTAAAAAGGCCTGCACCCAATA
>Ga0265295_1006283_pt1 | contig 14494 bp, 13 predicted proteins | sample Munlansysbiofilm_FD_192503 | JGI IMG/M metagenome (GOLD analysis project Ga0265295, IMG submission 192503) | Leachate microbial communities from a municipal landfill in Southern Ontario, Canada - Methane capture system biofilm | ecosystem: Engineered > Solid waste > Landfill > Unclassified ... | reverse complement strand
CAGATATTGCCCTCCGGACAGCAAAAATAGTTCATCTTACCCACAATGATTTTGACGCAGTTGGCGCAGATGCCGTCCACCGTATCAGGTTCAGGACTGAAGGAGTGTATACAATATTCAGTTCGGTCGGCAAATTTCCGATGTACCTGGAACTAATCTCACAAATTGCCGGAAAAGGAGACACTCTTTCTATTAGCGATCTCTCATACCGGAGAGGAGTTGAACAGTACCTTCGGAAATTAAAACAAAAGGGATGGCGAATTGAATGGCGGGACCATCATCGGTGGCACGAAGATGAAATCGGGCAGGTAAAAAGCATCGTTGATCATCTCCACATTGACACGGGCAAGTGTGCCTGCGGCATATGTGCAAGCGATCTTGCGCCGGAGGACACCATCAGCCAGGAAATAGCCCTTGTCGTCTGTGACTATGACCTCTGGAAACACCAGGATCCCCGCTCCGGCGTTCTGGGTCTTGTTCTCCAGCGGCACGAAAACAGGGAGCACATTCGGGATATGCTCATGCTGGGAGTCTTTGATGACAAGAAGATTCGAAGCGAATATGAAGATATCATGCGGGAAATGAACCGCGTGATGAAACGAACAAGACGTGCTGCAAGTACCTTAGGAAAAAAATACCGGACAATTGTAACTCCTATGTATGGGTACCCAAGTGAAACGGCTGCATACCTTCGAAAAGAGCTTTCATCAGACATTGAGGTATTGGTGTCACAGTCTGGAAAATTCTCCATCAGATCTGTCCCACCCATCAGCCATAAAATCGCCAGGGAATTTGGGGGAGGAGGACATCCCAATGCAGCTGGAGGGTTTTTCCATTTTACCTGGAAAGATAAACTCCTCCTTTTGTTCCTCAAAAAGAACAGATGGTTTGAAAAAATCGCCAGATATGCAGACACTATACAGAAGTAACTGATAATTCCTTAACTTTTTTCCAACAATCCTCTTCAAAGCCAGAGCAATATCCGGCAACTTTCAGATGGTCAGGATCCACATACTGCAAAACATCGGAAAGGGCATTTTTTGTTGCATCACACACAGATAATGTTCGAATCTGATATTGATCAATGAGTTCACCCAGGAGTGGAATATTCTTCCCTGAAAGAATGAGGTCCCTGGTGTGTTCGAGCAGGTCCTCAAGGTTTTGGGGTGTGGGGTCGTACAGGAAAAATTGCTGTTTCGGGCCGGAGAGCAGCTCCAACTCAAGAGGTGTCGGATTTTTAAGATGAATAGTATGACCTGCAATGCGGGCATCACGCAGACTTCGTAGCACCTGGCGAAATCCGTGACATATTTCAGCAAAAGTATCTTCATCATCCTGGGAGGGGCAGGTAGAAAGGACGGTCGGACTCTCATGGACAGACCTGATATTTTCACTTTTTTGAGAGAGGAGGGAATAATCGCGCACCAAATCATGAGGAACACAGAGAGGGCCCTCCTCATCATCCCAGGAGAGGCTCTCTTCCATCCTGGGACGACAAAAAATGCCACCAACCCCTATTTCATCAATACCTGCATTTTTCTGGGCAGAGTATGACCTGAGCATCAGGAAGGTTGTCAGGTCAGCTTCAATACCTTTATAGACTGAAATGAACTCTTTTACCTCTGAAATATTTGGATGAGATGGCTCTGAACCGAGTGAGATTGTTTTTAATTGAAATTTTTTTTTCATGTCTTTTTAGTCTCCTCAGGTCTTGTGCCTGCGCAAGAACCAGCGAGCCCCTAATGCCGGTGCAGAAATTAAAGAAAACAGAGGTACTCATGCTCTGTATGTTTTATAGAATTATCTCTAAAAGTGTACTCTCATGAATAGCCGCCCACTTCTTGTTACCTGTGGCCTTCCCTATACCAACGGCCCATGCCATCTCGGTCATCTTCGGACGTACGTGCCTGCTGATTTTTATGTCCGTTTCATGCGCCGGAAAGGTGAAGAAGTGGTCTTTATCTGCGGTTCAGATAATCATGGTACACCCATTGTGGTCAGTGCAGAAAAAGAAGGCACTACCCCACGGCTCATTTCTGAACGGTACCATGCCCACTTTGCAGAAACCTTCAAAAAAATGCAGGTGAACTTTAACCATTTTGGTATGACTGATGATCCGGCTACACATGCCCGAACAAAACATCTGGTAAACCGGCTTATTGAGCGGGGATATGTATACCCGAAAGTAATCCAGCAGGCGTACTGCACAAAATGCCAGAAATTTTTACCTGACCGGTACCTGGAAGGACTCTGCCCGCACTGCAAAAAACCAGCACGAGGTGATGAATGTGACCAGGGGTGCGGAAAACACCTCGAGCCAGGCGAGATCCTCGAGCCAACCTGTAAAATATGTGGCAACAAGGCTGAGTACCGCGAGCAGGAACATTTTTTCTTCCGCCTGAGTGAATTTCAGGACTGGCTCAGGAGTTTCCTCGGTGAATTAAAGGGAACAGATAATGCCATCAACTATGCCATGGGCTGGATAAACGAAGATCTCCGTGACTGGTGCATAACCCGGACTCTTGAATGGGGAGTAAAATTCCCGGGACATGATAATCTGGTTGTATATGTATGGGTCGACGCCCCTATCGGATACATCGCCTTTACCGAAGAATGGGCATCACAGGCAGGGAAAGACTGGAAAGATTGTTGGTGCGGAGAGAATACCCGGGTCACCCATTTCATCGGGCAGGATATCACCTATCATCATTGTGTCTTCTGGCCTGCCATGCTCCATGGTGCCGGGTATGGGATCCCTCACGCAGTGGTCGCTTCAGGGATGCTCAAAATAGATGACCATAAGTTCTCTAAGTCCCGTGGATATGTTGTCTGGACGAACGAGGACTACCTCGATCAAGGGCTCCCGGCAGACTATCTCCGGTACTACTTACTCGCCTATACCAGCCATACGAAAGAGATGAACTTCTCATGGCAGCTCTTCCAGGAGCGAATCAATAATGAAGCAGTCAATAACCTGGGTAACTTCATCTATCGATCACTCCATCTCTCCCAGAAACAGTTCGGCGGAGTCCCACAGGGGAGCGTTGAACGTGAGATCATGGATAAGATTTCGAAGGCATGTGCAGATGTTACCAGCCTGGTCGAATCATATGATTTTAAGGGGGCGGTTGATACCATCCTTTCCCTTTCAGCCTGGGGCAACACCTACATTCAAAGCAAAGAACCCTGGAAACTTGCAAAAACTGACCCGGAGGCCATGGCACAGGTCATGAAAAACTGCCTGCAGCTGGCAAAGGCACTGACTCTCCTCATTGAACCGGTTATGCCGGAGCGAGCGGCACTCATCTGGAATCAGCTCGGACAGGGAATACCAATAGAAACAACAGGGTTTGAAGCCGGACTCTTGGAACTTTCACCGGGTCCTCTCCCTGAACCTTCTATTGTCTTTAACAAAATTGACGACAAAATGACGACTGAACTAGACACCCGACTTCGTGAGCGGATAGATGCACTCGATGCACAGAATAAACCACAGACCCCGCAGATAAGTATCGAGGAGTTTGCAAAAGTTGAACTAAAAATCGGAAAGGTTCTCTCTGCAGAACCGGTACCTAAATCAACAAAACTCCTGAAACTTCAGGTTTCTATCGGGGATGAAGTCAGGCAGATAGTCAGTGGCATTGCCCAGTTCCATAAACCCGAAGACCTGGTTGGAAAAGATGTAGTCGTCTGCACTAACCTGAAACCTGCAAAAATATTTGGGATAGAAAGCAATGGTATGATCCTTGCCGCCGGGGATGAAGCATCCCTCTTAAAACCGGAAAGTGAAGTTGTTTCCGGAACAAAGATTCGCTAACCACCCTAATTTTTCGTCTGGCTGAACGCCTTCTGCAGGATAGTTCTGACATCCGGATCAGGTTCACATTCCATTGCTTTTTGGAGAGAGAGATAAGCCGTAGAATCACCCGCTGCTAGAAGCCCCATTGCCGCAATTTTGCGGGTATAGATATGATCATCACAGAGCATCCTGATTAAAACCGGGACGACCCGCGAATCCTGCATCTGTGAAAGTGCTTTTGTAGCCATGTACCTGACATGGTCTTTCTGATCTGCTGTGAGCAGGATGAGAGCATCAATAGTTCCGGTATCCCTGATACCCCCAAGGGCTTCCGCAGCACGATACCTTATTACCCATTCATCATCGTTGAGGAGTTTCATAAGGGCAGGAATAGCGGGGGTGCCAATTCCAACCAGGGTGCAGGTAGCAACTGCACGGACATCCTTGTCCAGACTTCGAAGATCAGAAAATGCAGACTCTAATGATTTCCAGGTCATGAAAAAAAGGTTTAGGTAGTTGAAGAGTATTCGTGGGTCTGTGCAAGGTCAAAGAGCCCACGAGCAACTGTTCGCTGCCGATCTGATATCTTCGTAGTCAGATTGGCGTATAAGCAATCGCCATCGTAATTGCCATCGTAATTGCCATCATAGGTCTCAAATTCGGTATTCATGAACACCTCTGCTGCCCCGACAGCAAGGGTATTATTTGCATTAGTACCAAGACCCTGGGCATCAAATCCATATCGCAGATTCACCGGAACCGTTGAACTTTCAGAGATTGCCCGACCTCCAACCGTGGTAACCGCAGCAACTTCCTGCACATTCATGCTGCTGCCAGCTGCAACTGTTCCCTTAAATCCAGCTGCGTTACTCCCAGATCCACTGGCAAAGACACATCGGCCGATATCGGCACCGGTTGTTGCAGCCCCTAGTGAAGTGATCGTTGCTTCCTCATCCCAGAGCATCGTTCCGCTCTGACTCTGATCAGCCTCATAATTTACCGTATGTCTGGCGTACAAATTATCTCTGCCCTCAGATACATTTGAACCATCCATATTGAACTCCTTCGTATACCGGGTTGTCCCGGTTGCAGCCAGGGTATTCTCCCGGTACGTGAAAATCGCCCGGGTCTCATCTGGTGTCAGTGTATTATTTGCCAGATCCCCCCCGGGTAGGTTCGTCTGCTGCCACTCCATATCATGATTAACCAGAAGTGTACCGATGCATGTTGCATCAATAGTGGTAGTAATACCCGTCTGATCATATAATGCGGAAGTAGGTCTGACAGCAGATGCCCACCCGGTCGTAAGAACCAAGAAAATAATAAGCACGAAGCTTGCTAGCTTCAATTTACAGGCATTCATTTTGATCAACCCCATCAAATTTTTGACTACGTCTGTAGCCAAGTTGTTCACGAAAAATTCGTCGGGGATCTATATATATTTTGTTAAATATCCGTGCAGGAATTCCTATTATTTACGCGATATTATGAAAAATAAATATAAAAAAAGTGATTTAATTGAGTGATGGAAATTGGAATGATATTTAACCAAGGTAATCCGCGGGTTTAGGCATCTCTTCCTTGAGACCCTTGCGCTTTCTAATCTGCAGGACAATTTCTTTGGCTGATCCGGCTGGAACAACCTCAAATCCTGCAAATTCACTGTTCCACATGGCACGACCTTCAGTTGCAGACCGCACATCCCCGGCAAATCCGAAGAGTTCGGCAACCGGTGCTCTCCCAACAACCGTGATAGTATCTCCTTCACTGGTCATGTCAAAGACCTGTCCACGCCGGCTCTGGATCTGTGAGGTGGCGCCGCCCATATAATCCTGGGGCACAGTGATATGGAGTTTCTGCAGTGGTTCAAGGAGTGAGTCCCCTGCAAGGAGCATTCCACCCTTTATAGCGCTTCGGACTGCCGGAATAACCTGTGCGGGACCACGGTGGATGGCATCTTCATGGAGCTTAACATCGATAAGCTTGATGAGCATATTCTGGACCGGCTCATCAGCAAGCGGACCGCCGTCAAGGGCTTCATGGATACCGTCAATGATAAGTTCCATTGTTTCATTCAGGTACTGAATACCCTTGGTCATATCAAGGAAGATATTGGTTGCATGGATATCCTTGACGCTTTTTGCCTCATCCTTCTCAAATCCAGCTTTCACCATTGCATCGCGACGCTCAAGTGACTCCAGGTTCATTGAGATCTCATGGCTTTTGATCATATCAACGACGTGTTCAGGGAGGGGGTGGAGTGTAAAGTAAAATCTGTTGTGGCGGTTTGGAGACTTTCCTTCGACTGCATCAGTCAATTCCTGAGTGATAGTCTCACGGTAGACGACGATAGGCTCAGAAGTGATAATCTCAACACCCTTGTCACGTTTGATACGACCGGTGATGATCTCAAGGTGAAGCTCACCCATACCAGAGATCAAGTGCTCACCAGTCTCTTCGTTAATATTGACGCGAAGAGTTGGATCTTCTTTTGCAACCTGGCGGAGAACATCGACCAGCTTTGGCAGATCTTTCATGTTCTTAGCTTCAACCGCAACGGTAACGACAGGCTCTGAGTAGTGCTCAAGTGACTCAAACGGAGTCATGTCCATAAGACTTGAGACGGTTGAACCAACAACTGCATCTTTCAGACCGGTGACTGCAGCGATGTTTCCTGCGTAAAGCTCCGGAACCTCGACACGGGTCGGACCCATAAAGATACCCACCTGCTGGAGACGGTTAACCTTTTTGGCCGTCTGCATGACATACACCTCATCTCCACGGCTTAATTTACCAGAAAAGAGACGCCCAGTTGCAACTTCACCTGCATGCGGATCAAAGGAGATGTCAGTGACCATCAGACAGGTTGGCGCAGTCGGGTCACAGGTCATCATACCCTTCCCTTCCGGATTGTTGATATCACCATGCCAGATAACACCAACACGACGTGGCTGGGCTACTTTCGGGTTGGGAAGGAAAGTTACAACCATATCAAGGATCACTTCACAAAGTGGACTCTTCTGTGCAAGTGCCTTCATCTCACCTTTCTTACAGTGATCATACACGTCTTTAAAGGAGATACCTGATCTTTTCATATAGGGGACTGAAATAGCCCAGTTATACAATGCTGAACCGAATGCAACCGTTCCTCCGGCGGCATCAAGCTTCCAGCCATTGTTATACATCTCCTCGTTCATGCCCTTGATCAGCTTGTTAACCTTATCAATGACTTTTCCAAGCCGAATCTGCATCTCCATCTCGTCAACCTGGAGTTCATTGATCAGCCGGTCAACCTTGTTGATAAACAGAACAGGTTTCACACGCTCTTTGAGAGCCTGTCTCAGAACTGTTTCAGTCTGGGGCATTGTCCCTTCGACTGCATCGACGAGAACAACTGCTCCGTCAACCGCACGCATTGCACGGGTAACGTCCCCACCAAAGTCAACGTGACCAGGGGTATCAATCATGTTGATGAGGTATTCTTTTCCATTATACTCGTGAACCATTGAAACGTTAGATGCGTCAATGGTGATGCCACGTGCCTGTTCTTCTGCATCAGAATCCATCCAGCAGGCCTTACCTGCAAGATCTCCGCTGATGATACCTGCACCGGCCAGGAGGTTATCAGAAAGCGTGGTTTTCCCATGATCAATATGGGCAACAATACCAATGTTTCTAATACTTTCCGGCTGGTTCATGAGCTGCATGACACGCTCTACCGTTTTCTTCCCTCGACTCATATTTCACCTGCAACTTAAAAAAACAGAAATGGGATCGTTGTTTACCGTGCAGACTTTGCGACACGTTCCCGTTCTTCACGCTTTGCGACAGAGTAACACTTTGCATCCCCATTTGAGGCAGCAATAAGTTCCTCTGCAAGGGCATTTGCTACCGGTTTCTTCTTTTTATGGGAAGCGGAGTATACTCCGGCTGCAATAAGGCCAACAGCGGCGTTAACCCTGCGCATTGGTGCTGTATCAACAGACTTTGGCACATTAATACCACCATATTTGAGACGGACAGTCTCTTCCCGTGGGCCGGTATTTGCCACTGCATCACAGAGAACCTCTATCGGATTTTTCTTGGTTCTCTGGTGGACGATTTCAAATGCGTCCCTGACTACACGGATTGCAAGCTGCTTCTTTCCAGTGTTTACATGGGTACGCATCAGCTGATTGATAAGCCGCTCGACGATGAGCATATTTGCTTTATGAAACTCCTGGCGAGTAAGCCGGCCACAGGAGTGAGGCACAAGCATTGAGTTCAGGTTTACGTACCTGACGATACCGGGGTCACGCACGGTGACCTCATTTATGTCCCAGCGGTTAAAAAGGAGGCGCGCCGGGGCAGATACTTCTTCACTCATCACGATCACCTGCGTGGCTTCTCCTTCCTACCTATCACCATTTCGTGGAGACAGACATTATTCACCTTGGTCACAACAAACCTGACTCCAGGGATATCACCCATAGAACGACCAAGACGACCGCCCATACCTTCAATTTCAACTTCATCGTGTTCATCAATGAAGTTAATAGCACCGTCACCGACTGCAAATGCAGAAACCTGACGACCATTTTTGATTAGTTGGACACGAACACATTTCCGGATAGCTGAGTTTGGCTGTTTTGCTTCAACACCAATCTTTTCAAGTACAATCCCTCTTCCCTGGGGCGCGCCCTCGAGGGGATCAGACTTTAGCTTCAGACCGCCTGCTGCTCTTGCAAAAAGCGGGTCGCTCCAACGGAATCTCGCTGAGTCACGCTTTAATTTACGTGCTGCAAATTTACCCTGTCCCATTACATCACTCTGATTATTTTTGGTAATTTCACCGCAAAACGGTGAGATGGAATCCAAATGCGCGACATTTCCTGAATAAAGTGTCTGCCTTGAAACCTGTCTATATACGTTGACACTTATGCAATATAATAGTTGTATTCACAGCTTACCTGATCTCATGCAGATCAGACTCTACAAAGAGGTCTCATTTGACGCAAGTCACCGGCTGTTACATTACCAGGGGAAGTGTCACAACCTTCACGGCCACCGATGGAAAGTGGAAGTGTGGCTTATTGGTTGTACTGATGAAGAGACAAATATTCTGGTTGACTACAATGATATCAGGGAAATAGTGGATTACTACGATCATGAAATCATCCTCAATGAAGCAGATCCGATGGTCCCACGGATCCAGGAGTTTCATGACGTTATCACAACTCCCGGAGACCCGACCAGTGAACTGCTCGCTCTTCTTATCAGAGACACAATAGAAGATCGGTACAAAAATTCAGGGAGGAACATCTTCGTAGACACCATTCGCGTCTGGGAGTCTCCAACCGGATGCGCAGAGCTCAGGCATGAAGATCGCTGAAATTTTTTCATCCCTGCAGGGTGAAGGCAAAACATCGGGATATCCTACGGTGTTTGTTCGTCTTGCCGGGTGCAACCTCTCATGCACGTACTGTGATACTCCTGCGAGCAGACAGGGCGGAGAAGAGATCAGTGTTGAACTCCTTGAAAAACGGGTGATATCAGAAATGCCCCGTCATGTCTGTATAACCGGAGGTGAGCCATTACTGCAGCAGGGTGAGGTGGCAACACTCACCCGGGGGCTTATTGCAGCAGGAAAACAGGTGTGTATCGAAACAAACGGGACCATTCCCTTTGATACTCTTCCTGATGAAGTATCTGTCTGCATGGATGTGAAATGCCCCTCATCAGGTGAAAACAGTGACCTCTCCCTCCTGTCCAGACTCCGGCCAACTGATTCAGTGAAATTTGTAGTGGGAACGGAAGACGACCTCACCTATGTACACGATATTATACGCGAGTATCCAATATCAGCAGAAATATTTATTTCGCCAGTGTATGGCACTGATTATAAACGAATTGCATCATACATTCTCAATTATAACCTTCCTGCGCGAATGCAACTGCAATTACACAAATGTATAGGAATGCCCTGAAATGAAAGCAGTTTGTCTCCTATCAGGCGGGATGGACTCATCCACTCTCGCATACCTTGCAAAACATGAGGGATACGAGATCCTTGCCCTGCACTTTACCTATGGGCAGCGGACTGAGGATAAAGAGCGGGAGTGCGCCCACCTTATTGCAAGGAACCTGAATGCCCTGGAATTTCTGGATGTAGATCTGGCATATCTGAAGCGGGTTGGTGCGTCCAGTCTTACAGACCCGAACATAACGGTAAAGTCTCATGAAAAAGCAGGGGGCGGTATACCGCAAACCTATGTACCCTTCAGGAATGCAAACCTCCTCTCGGTAGCTACGAGTTTTGCAGAAGCCAAGGGAGCTGATGCGATATATATTGGCGTCCAGGCATCTGATTACTCAGGGTACCCAGACTGCAAGCCTGAATTTATTGATGCATTCCAGCAGGTGATCACCCTTGGAACCAGACCCGATTCAGGGATTGTGCTTAAGACCCCTTTTGTCAGGCTTAATAAAGCCGAAATTCTCAGGATGGGAATGAACATGGAAGTTCCCTATGAAGACACCTGGTCCTGTTATTCAGAAAACGATGTAGCCTGCGGAGTGTGCGGGTCATGCCATTTCAGACTTGAAGCATTCAGACAGATAGGAGTACAGGATCCTATCCCCTACCGGTGAGGTACATGGAAATATATCGTGGACGTAGGTTATGGGTTGAAAAAAGAATATTTGAACTGCCGGACGGGAGAGAAAAAGAATCTGTTGTAGTTCATCCCGGAGATGCAGTTGTCATTCTTCCTCGTGACGGAGATAACTTCATGCTTATCAGACAGTGGCGCCCCCCGATAGGGCAGTATATCTATGAAGCACCTGCCGGAACAATGGAAGAAGGAGAAGATCCATTGCAGACAGCACGAAGGGAACTCATTGAGGAGACCGGAATGGACGCAAAAACTCTGCTCCCACGAGGGTTTGTTTACACGACTCCCGGATTCACCGATGAAAAGCTCTGGCTTTTCGAGGCGCGAGATCTTTTTCCATGCACCGATTTTTTCCCGGATGAAGATGAAGTAATTGAACAGGTCAGATTGCAGAAATCGCGCATAAAAAAGATGATCCTGGCAGGTGAGATTATGGATGCGAAAACTATCTGTATCTTTTACCAGTGCATAAGCAGGTCAGAGGATGAATAGTGCATACGTATTTGGAATAATTATCCTCGCATTTTTCATCGGAACTGCGGGGTGTATCGGGAACAATCAACAGGAAAATGTTCCTGCTCCATCATGGAACCTTACCCCTGACGGGAGCGTTGCATTTACGGTCCCCCCGATTTCTGTGCATGAACAGGTCATAGAGAAGAATGAAAATCTGACAGTAACTGATCTGAACTTCTCAGGATTTGCCGGAGATGTACATGCCATACTGGTACATCCACAAAATCCGACTGCCTTTCTTGTCTGGGCTCCCGGTGCAAATAATCCTGCTTCCGGATATCTTGAGTACATGAAATTTTATCCGGGACATGATATTGGTGTCCTGATACTGGATGTCAGGGGAAACGGGGGCAAAACTCCCGGGTATCCTATGAATATTGAGCATGATGTTGATCTCTTTATGCAGGGAGAGTGGCCACAGTTCTATCTTATTGCCACAGATATGATATCCGCCCGCATGTACCTCAATCAAAGATACCAGGGTATTCCAGTTTATGCGGTTGGTGACTCAAATGGAGGGAGATACGCTGCACTTGCTGCAGGTTCTGATCCTGAATTCGCAGGTTACATCGGGATATCGACGTCTGGATTTCACCGGGCAGGGGACGCCTATAATTCCCCTATCAGAGAATTTCTCTTAAGCATTGACCCCGATGTTCAGGTCAGGAATATGTCCACCGAAGCAGTCACTATCTTTCACGCACCTGATGATCCAATAATACCCTATGCCGACGGTCAGGAACTTGCCCGTAATGCAGGGAAAAAAGCACAATTTATTCCATTTAATGGCACTCACGGAGTAAACAGGGAGGTAGACGGCACCATCATCACCCTCATTTCTCAATCGCCTGGTGGGGCAATTCAGGATCAACCTTAAGTCAGACCGAGGGCAATATATACCAGCTTATACTGTAGGATTGTCTCATGAGCGAAGCGGTTGAACTGGACGAAGCAAGACGGAAATATGAATTTAAGAAGATGCTTGAGCGTCTGGAGGCAAAAGAAGGCAGTGGAACAGAACTTATATCCCTGTATATTCCTCCTGACAAGCAAATATATGATGTAACTGCCCAGCTCAGGGATGAGTTTGGGCAGTGTGCAAACATCAAATCCAAGCAGACGAAAACCAATGTCCAGAGTGCCATATCCAGTATTCTTTCCAGGCTAAAATATTACACGAGGCCCCCTGCAAATGGAATAGCAGTCTTTTGTGGGGCCGTGAATAAACACGGAGACAGGCAGGATCTTGAATGTGACATTGTCAATCCACCAGAACCACTCAATCTCTACTTATATAGATGCAGTTCGCGGTTTGAACTGGAACCACTCCGCGACATGCTTGAGGAAAAATATGTTTATGGCCTTTTGGTCATAGACCGCCGGGAAGCATACTGGGGATTTTTACGTGGCAACAGGATAGATCCCATCGGTGGAACAACCTCAATGGTCCCTGGAAAACAGCGAAAAGGTGGGCAGTCAAGTGTCAGATTTGAACGACTCCGTCTGATTGCAATTAATGACTTCTATAAAAAGGTCGGCGAGCGTTCAAGTGAGGTCTTCATCAATGAAAAGGACTATTTTAACCGGTTCAAGGGTCTTCTGATTGGTGGCCCGTCGCCCACAAAGGAAGAGTTTGAAGAAGGCAATTTCCTTCACCATGAAGTCCAGAAACGAATCATCGGACTTTTTGACATTTCATACACTAATGAGAGCGGACTCCCGGAACTGGTGGATGCTGCAGCGGATGCACTAAAAGGCCAGGAGGTTATTGAAGAAAAGAACCACATGGAGCGTTTCTTTAAGGAACTTGTCAAGGAAATTGGCCTTGCTGCATATGGAGAACAATCCATACGGGCAAATCTGGAGATAGGTGCAGTAGATATGTTATTGCTTTCTGATAAACTTCGAAAAAACCGCCTGTCTATCAAATGTGATGCATGCGGATTTCATGAAGAGAAGACTGTGCAGGTTAAACCAGGTGAGAACGCTGAAGATGCAGAACTCGGAACCTGTCCGAAGTGCACATCCCCGCTAGTACTCGCAGACTCGTCAGATATTGTTGATGAACTGACATATCTTGCTGAACAGTCCAATAGCAAAGTGTCTATCATTTCTGATGATTTCGAGGAAGGATCACAATTATTTACGGCATTTGGTGGTATTGCCGCAATCCTCAGATACAGGACAGGATGCTGATGTACCGTACAACGTGCGACAAAATCGCAGCAATACTCCGACAGCACACGGAAAAAGAAGATGCCATGCTGACAGACGGTGGTGAGCATGCCGATATCGCATCAACCATTGCGTTTCGTCTTGCAAAAGAACTGAAAAAAGCTCCCGCTCTCATCGCCCAGGATATTGCCGGCGCAATCAGTGACCAGATTATGCAGGAGACGGGAGCGAAAACTCTGGCAGTCGGCCCTTATGTAAACTTTATTTTTGGGAACGATTATTGTTCAGAAGTCTTAAACCAGGCAGTCAGGGAGGGATATGGTTCAGGTCAAGCAAAATCTGAACGGGTTGTGCTCGAACATACCTCCGCCAATCCAAACGGTCCTCTTCATGTCGGGCATATCAGAAATACTATCATCGGAGATACCCTGTCACGTTGTTTTAGAAAAGCAGGGTATCAACTTGAAGTCCAGTATTATGTCAATGATATGGGCAGGCAGATAGCCATCGTTGCCTGGGGAGTTGCAACACAGGGATTTGACATCCATGCGGAAGGGAAAGGAGATCACCTGATTGCCGAGGTATATATCGAAGCAAACCGCCATCTTGAAAAAGATCCAAGTCTGAATGCAGAGATTGATCTACTCATGCAGAGGGTTGAATCCGGAGATCCGGGTACCATCAGCCAGTTTAAAGTTCCGGTGAAGCGATGCCTTGACGGGTTTAAAGAGACACTTGCCGCAATGCAGGTAAAACATGACCGGTTCATGTATGAGAGCGATTTTATCAGAAATGACGATACTGCAAAAATACTCTCCCGGGTATCCCACCTCCCGGAAGCCAGGATGGAAGAAACCCTTTCATTGGATCTTTCAGCATATGGATTTGAGAAAAATTACATTCTCAGGCGTTCTGATGGAACCAGTGTATATGCAGCGCGTGATCTCGCCTTCCACACCTGGAAAGGACATAACTTTGACCGGGTTATCGATGTTCTTGGGGCTGATCATAAATTGATTGGAACCCAGCTTCAGGCTACCCTTGAAATCCTGGGAGAAAGGGTTCCCGAGATCGTCTTCTTTGAATTCGTCTCCCTTCCGGAAGGTTCCATGAGCACCCGGAAAGGGAAATTTATCTCTGCAGACGAACTGATAGCAGAGACAGAAAGACGGGCCCTTGAAGAGGTAACCATCAGAAGGCCCGAAATTTCCGAGGATGACCGGAAAAAAATTGCTCATTCGGTTGCAATATCAGCCATCAGGTACGACATCATACGAATCATTCCAGAAAAGAGCACGGTCTTTGACTGGAAAGAGGCACTTGATTTTGAAAAACAGAGCGGCCCATATAT
>Ga0265295_1006282_pt1 | contig 14495 bp, 13 predicted proteins | sample Munlansysbiofilm_FD_192503 | JGI IMG/M metagenome (GOLD analysis project Ga0265295, IMG submission 192503) | Leachate microbial communities from a municipal landfill in Southern Ontario, Canada - Methane capture system biofilm | ecosystem: Engineered > Solid waste > Landfill > Unclassified ... | reverse complement strand
ACCCCACCGGCAGCGAGACATAGCCACCAAAACCGAATACCGCATCGGGGCGCCACGATCGGACCAGACGCCGCGCACGTACCAGCGAGCCAAGCAACAGCGCGGTGGACGTGATCAGCGTGAACGGACGCGCGCGATCGAAACCACGTGCGGGTATCTCGATGAACGTGATGCCCGCCTCGGGTACAAGGCGGGCCTCAAGACCGTCAGGCGTGCCGACGAACGCGACCTCATGCCCTCCGGCGCGTAGACGCTCGGCCACCGTCAATGCGGGATAGATGTGTCCCGCCGTTCCGCCGCCGCTCAACAGTACCCGCACTCTGAGACCCCCTACCGTTACCGGACCGAACCAACCGGACCCGTGCCTGACCGCCATATCGAGAGACCGCAAGAATCAGGCCGATACATGCAAGCGTCAACGTGAGCGACGAACCACCCGCGCTCATCAGCGGGAGTGGGATCCCGGTGATGGGCATGAGTCCGGTCACCGCAGCCATGTTCATCAGTGCCTGCACCACAACAAGCGACGTGAGTCCCCCGGCAAGCAGTCTGCCGAACAGATCACCGCTTTCGTGCGCGATGCGCATACCCGCATACGCGAAGACACCGAACGCTGCGATGACCACAAGTGACCCGATCAATCCCAACTCCTCACCGACGACCGCAAAGATGAAGTCGGTATGCGCGGCCGGCAAGTAGAAGAACTTCTGACGTGAGAGACCGAGCCCGATGCCGGTCACGCCACCGCTGCCGAATGCGTACAACGACTGGATGATCTGGTACCCGCTGTCGGTGGGATCCGCCCACGGGTTCAAGAACGAGGTCACGCGCTCCATCCGATAGCCGGCCACCCATATCAGAAGTGCTGCAGCAGGGACTCCTACACCCACAGTCGCACCAAGCCATCGCCCGGGTACACCGCCGAGCCACAACACGAGCACGACACCGACCAGTAGCGAGACGGTCGTTCCCATATCCGGTTGGAGCAGGATCAGAATCACCGTCGGACCAACTGCGGCCGCAAGCCAACCCAGGAACTGCTTCGTCGTCAGACGCCGCTTCCTCCAGGCTATGACGAGCACCGCAGTCACGAGCAGACAACCCAGCTTGGCATACTCGGATGGCTGTACATATGCGAAGCCGAGATGGATGGAGCGAGTCGCGCCCCACTTCCCTACGCCCATGAACTCCACGACGATGAGCCCCACGAACGACACGGCCCAGACTCCCCACGCGACAACCTGCGGGCTAAGCACGTGCGTACCCGATCGACGGGATCGGAAGTCCCATCTCGAGCCGATATAGAGCGCGACCACACCGAGCAGCGCGTACAGCGCTTGCTTCTTCAGGTGGTAAGCGCTGTCACTGTACTGCACGTAGTCGGCGACAGATGAGGCCGAGTACACCATCAGGATGCCACCGAACACGAGCACGAGCGTGGCACCCAGCAACCAGTAACCAGCCGGGCTTAGCCCGCGTGCGCGTCCGCGGCTCATCGCTCGTCCCTCATCCCCGCAACGAGCTCCTTGAATCTACGACCCCGCTCTTCGTAGCCGCTGAACTCATCGAAAGAAGTGCACCCCGGTGATAGCACGACCACAGAACCCGGCTTTGCGATCTCACGCGCACGCGTCACTGCATCGGAAAGCCCTTCCGTGCGCTCCGCCCGCACACCGAGCCCGTCGAATGCTTCGGAAAACTCGGCCGCAGCCTCTCCAAAGAGAACGACACCCCTCGCCCGCTCCGCGACCGCATGCGCGAGTGGATGCATGTCCACCCCTTTGTTCCTACCGCCGAGCAGGACCACAAGCGGCCGACTTCCGAACGCGGTCAGTGCCTTGAGCACCGCATCAGGATTCGTCGCTTTCGAGTCGTTGAAGTACTCCACACCTCCGACGATACCTGTGGATTCCAGCCGATGTTCGATGGGTCTGAACGAGACGAGCCCGGCACGGATCGCCTCGATACCGGCCCCCGCGGCCCGCGCACACGCCGCTGCGGCAAGTGCATTACTCACGTTGTGATCTCCCCGGATACCAAGCGAGTCCACTTCCACGAGATCGTGCTCCTCGCCATGCTCCTCGAGAACGAGCATCTCCCCACGAAGATATGCACCGCCCTCGGTCGCCCGCATTCGGCTCACGCGGCAGACGGTGATACCACGGGCGGCCACCCTATCCGCGTAGACTGCCGAACCCGGATCGTCGATATCGATCACAGCAGTATCGCCGGGCACCTGATGCGCGAAGACCTTCGCCTTCTCGGCAGCGTAAGCCTCGAGCGAACCATGGTAGTCGATATGGTCGGGCGTGATGTTGAGCAACGCTGCCACCCGCGGGTGGAACGTATCGGCGAGCACCATCTGGAAACTCGAGACCTCGGCCACGACGATACCCGCACCGCCAAGCTCACACGCGACCCGCACGGCAGCAGGCCCGATGTTGCCCGCCGCCTCGGCAACGAAACCGGCTTCGCACAGCACGTGCGTCACGAGCGCGGTCACGGTGGTCTTGCCGTTGGTACCGGTGATGGCCACCCATGTGGCCTCGGAGAGCCGGTACGCAAGCTCGATCTCGGAGATGAGCGGGACATCCAGCTCACGCGCGCTCGCCATCAGCGCCGAGGACGGCCGGATACCGGGAGATGCGACGATCAGATCGCCGTACTCCACGCGATCACAGCCGAGAAACACCTCGGCACCACGTACCCGCAGCTCCTGCGCGCGTGCAGCGACAGCCTCCCCGCTACCTGAGTCTATCACCGTCACATTCACGCCCTCGGCGCTGCGCGACAGCCCCCACTCGGCAGCTGCGACGCCTGAGGTGCCAAGGCCGAGAACCACGAGATGACCGATCCAGTCGCGCATCCTAGAACCTCGCCCTCGCCACGAACCACAACGCGAAACCCGCGCCCGCCAGTGCACCTGTCACGATCCAGAAGCGCACCATGACCTTGGTCTCGCTCCACCCCTTCATCTCGAAGTGATGGTGCAGCGGAGCCATGCGGAAGATCCGCTTACCCGTCAGCTTGAAAGACGCCACTTGCAGGATCACCGAGAGACCCTCTACCACATAGATGCCGCCGAGCAATGGTGCAAGCAACTCCGTCTTCGTCACGATAGCCATCGTAGCGATAGCCGCCCCAAGCCCGAGCGAGCCGGTGTCACCCATGAAGATGTCGGCGGGATAGCTGTTGTACCAGAGGAAACCGAGGCATGCGCCTGCGATAGACGCACTCAGAAGCGCAAGCTCCAGATTGTCCTGTGCGAACGATATCGCCGAGAACGCCAGCATCACTATCATGACGGTGCCTGCAGCAAGTCCGTCGAGTCCGTCGGTCAGGTTCACTGTATTGGAGAACGACAACACCATGAAGAAGACGAGGGCGAGATACACCCACGGCATCTCCAGAACGAACCCGCCAACGGAGAACGTGGACTGCCACACCCCGAGGTCCAGCGTACCCACGAACGGAACCACGACCTCCGGACTCACGTGCGCCCAGTTGACCGCAAGTATCCCGACAGCACTCGCCACCACCGCTTGGCCAAGGATCTTCATCTTCGCCGTCAGACCCAGCGACCGTTCCTTGACGACCTTGGCGTAGTCGTCGATAAAACCCAACAGACCGCATCCCAGGAGCGCTACGAGCGCGATCATGCCGCTGCGCCCCACATCACCAAGCGCGAGATAGACGATCGATACGACAAGTAGGATCAGCACGCCGCCCATAGTCGGCGTCCCCTGCTTCACGAGATGGCCCTGCGGCCCATCAGCGCGCACCTGCTGTCCGATATTGCGGAACTTCAGCAGACGTATCCAAGCAGGAAACAGCATGATGGACAGCAGAAGTGAGACCACCATCGCCATGAACACCTGGTAGGTGGGGTAGCGTGCTATCTCAGGAAGCAGGCTGAACACGAGGGTCCATCATCCCTTCCACCACGGTCTCGAGCTCCATCACTCTCGACGCTTTCACCAGTATCGTATCGCCGACCTCCAGCAGATCGTTCAGCACCTCAGTAGCCTCTACGGCGTCGATGCACGGCCGCACGGCTATCTCGGCCAGACCCGCCGCCCGTGCACCATCGGCGATGCGCGCACCGAGCTCACCGACCGCCACCAACACGTCTACCGACGAACGCGCCACCACCTGACCAAGCTCGAAGTGCGCCAGTTCGGTCAGCGATCCGAGCTCGGCCATATCTCCGAGCACAGCAATCCGCCGACGGGTGGTAGGTACGTCACCGAGTGCTTCGATCGCAGCACGCATAGATGTCGGGTTCGCATTATAGGCATCGTTGATCACGGTCACGCCGCTCGCGGAGACGAAGGTCTCCATGCGCCAACGAGAGAACGTCGCACTTTCGAGCCCACATACGATGTCCTCGAGTGATATCAGGAGATACCGCCCTATAGCAGCGGCAGCCAGGGCATTATAGACGTTGTGCCTACCGGGCACCGGGAGCGTGACGTGCGCGCTACCCTCGGGAACCACAAGCGTGAACGACGGCGCACCGCTCGGTGAGGTCTCGATCTCCCGTGCGGTTATCTCGGCGTCCGGACCCAGGCCGTAGCGCGTCACTGCTGCCGAGGCGCCATCGGCCATCCGGACCGTATAGGCGTCGTCCCCGTTGATGAACACCCGGCCTTCTGCGGGTACTGCAGCTACAAGCTCCCCTTTGGCAGATGCGATCGCCTCTTGACTACCGAGAACCTCCATGTGGCTGACACCCACGTTCGTCACGAGCCCGGCCGTGGGTCGGGCTATCGTGCATAGGTGGGCGATCTGCCCCACGCCGCGCATCGCCATCTCGACCACGAGCGCCTCGGTGCTCACTCCGGCTTCCATGAGGGTGAGCGGCACACCCAGCTCGTTGTTCCGGTTGCCCGAGGTCGCCACCACACGCATCCGAGTCGCAAGGACGCTGCGCACGAAGTCCTTCGTAGTGGTCTTGCCGGTAGAACCGGTGATTCCGATCACTGGAATATGCAGTCTGTCCCGATGCCAGGATGCAAGTGCCTCGATCGCCGCCCGTGGATCCTCGATGAGGACGAGCGCGCACTCAGCGCGCCCATGCTCCGTGAACGATGCACGCACGCCTTCGTCATCACGGGTCACCAGGATGGCACGCGCTCCGGCATCGAGAGCTCCCCTGATGTGCTCGTGGCCATCTGTCTGCTCTCCGGTGAACGCGACGAAGATCGCGCCGGGTACTACGTCACGAGAGTCGATGACGAGCCCGTTCGCCACGGTCTCCTCCGGTCCGACAAGCAGCTCACCACCGGTGAGCTGCACTATCATCTCAACCGATAGCGTCAGCACAGTGCTCTCAGCTCCTCGCGAGCGACTTCCCGGTCATCGAAGTGGATCGTATGGTCTGCGAATATCTGGTAGTCTTCGTGGCCTTTACCGGCGATGAGGACCGCGTCACCGGGCCGGGCCATCCCGAGCGCGCTCGCGATGGCCGAACGACGATCGACCTCGGCGGTATGCTCCGCGCTAGCGCCGCGCAGACCATCCTCGATAGCCAGGATGATGCCCACGGGATCCTCGCTGCGCGGATTGTCGCTGGTCACGACCACCACGTCCGATCCGGCACCGGCCGCCGCACCCATCATCGGCCGCTTATCCGGATCCCTATCGCCACCGCATCCGAACACGGTGATGACCCTCCCCGGTGTCACGGCGCGCACCGCCGCAACCGCCTTGGAAAGGCTGTCCGGCGTGTGTGCGTAGTCCACGAGTACGGTGAACGGCTGTCCCTCGTCGATCCGCTCCAGGCGACCAGGCACCTGCGGTGCGTGCGACAGGCCCTCGACGACCGCCTCCAGTCCGATGCCGAGCGCGAGTGCAGCTCCGGCAGCGACAAGCGCATTGCTCACGTTGTAGGCACCCGCCAGCGGCAGCACCAGCTCGGCCGGACCTTCAGGAGCCACGAGCACGAAAGCGGTCGAATCTGCGAACGGCCGCTCGGCCTCTGCCCGCACCGATGCTCCACCATCGCGCCCTACCGTCCACACATCGCCGAGTGACACTGCGAGCTCGGCGCCGTACGCGTCGTCGATGTTGATGACCCGCTCCCGGACATCAAGTTCGGTGAACAGCCTGCGCTTCACCGACCAGTACTCCTCCAACGTGTGGTGATAGTCCAGATGGTCCTGCGTGAGGTTCGTGAACGCCGCTACTCCAAAGGTCACAGCATCAACTCGATGCAGATCGATCGCATGGGAGGAGACCTCCATCGAGACCGCATCGACGCCCCCGGCCACCATATCGCCGAGAAGTGACTGAAGGTCGGCCGACTCTGGGGTCGTCCGCGCTGATGGCTGACGTACATCCCCGATGCGGGTCTCAACGGTGCCGATCAGGCCGGTCGTCTGGCCAGCATAGCGCAGGATACTGTCAAGAAGGTAGGCCGTGGTGGTCTTACCGTTCGTACCGGTCACTCCCGCGACCGCGAGTCGCTTCGACGGCTCTCCGTAGAACCGGGCGGCCGCAACGGCGAGTGCGTGTCTGGTACTCGGTACGATGAACTGCGGAACGGACAGATCCAGCAACCGCTCGCACACGATAGCAGCCGCCCCCCTGCTGACCGCGTCGGCAGCAAAGTCGTGCCCATCGCGACGAAAGCCCGGTATGCAGAAGAACACGTCCCCGGGACGTGTCAGATCAGAGCGATACACTACTCCGGAGACGCTCTGGTCGACGTACGCATCGCTCTGCGTCGCCATACCTTCGAGCAGCTGTGAAATACTCTTCGTGTCCACCGGTTCCCATCGTCTCAGAGTCGTTTCAGTCTACCATCGGCCATACACCGGATATCACTGGGCCTCACCCCGTGATGCACCCGTTACCGGCTCTCCGGGCGGGATCTTCAGGTGATCCACACAGTACGCGGCGATTCGCGCGAACGTCGGTGCTGCGACCGTTCCACCGTAGATCGAGTTGCTCGGCTCGTCGATGTTCACAACGATGACCACTCGTGGATCGTCCGCTGGCAGGAAACCCGAGAACGACGCCACGTACTTGTCCTTGGCATAACCGGCCTGACCGTCCGTACGGGCCTTTTGCGCAGTCCCCGTCTTGCCCGCCACTTCGTACCCGGGGATCGCCGCGCCAGAACCGGTCCCCTCGTTCACGACATCGGTCAACACCGCCCGCATCGCCAGGGCCGTTTCTTCGGATATCGCACGTTGTGTGGCAAGCTGTGGGGCAGCTTCATCGTCTACCGCGCCCTCCTTGAGAAAGTGCGGCGTGACGAGGTTACCGCCGTTCGCGATGGCACTCAGCGCACGTGTGAGCTGCAGCGGTGTCATCGAGATGCCCTGACCGAAAGTGATCGTGGCGAGCGACGAAGGCGACCACTCATCCGTCGTGCCGAGCCAGCCCTTGACCTCCCCCGGGAAGTCCACGCCGGTCTTCTCCGTGAGACCGAACCGCGAGAAGTAGTCGTACAGCCCGTCTTTGCCTAGCGTCAGACCGAGCTTGACCGATCCGACGTTGGACGACTGCGTGACGATATCTGTGAGTGTCCATGAGACCGTAGGACGATCATGGGCTTCATGGATAGTCCGCCCGCCAGCTTCGATCGTGGGTGGCAGCTCGAACACCGAATCGGGGCCATATATCCCGGAGTCGATCACAGCCGCTGCTGTGAGCGACTTGATCGTGGACCCCGGTTCATAGGTGTCTACGATCGCACGGTTGCGGAACGCATCCTCGTCGGCCCCGGCAAAGTCGTTGGGATTGAACTGCGGGTACGACGCCATCGCGAGGATCTCGCCGTTACGTGGATCCATCACGATGACCGAACCAGCCTTCGCCCCCCACTCCTGCACCGCCTCGGCGAGTGCGACCTGCGTCTGATATTGGATGTCCTTGTCGATCGTGAGGACGATGTCCTGCCCGTCGATCGCTTCTTCCTCGAACGTCACGCCTCCGGGGATCGGCCGTCCGCCGGTGTCCCGTTCGCCGATGAGCCTTCCCGGCTGCCCTCCGAGGATGTCTTCGTAGTACAACTCCAGCCCGGACAGACCTTCATCGTCGACCCCGACGAAACCGAGTACCTGACAAGCGAGCTCGTTGCTCGGATATACGCGCCGCGAGTCCTCAAGGAAGCCGAGACCTGCGATCTCGAGACCGCGCAGGGATTCGGCCTGACCGACGTCCACCTTGCGTGCGAGATAGACGAAGTTCGAGTCACGGGAGAGCTTCTCCTCGTACTCGGTCACATCTCCACCGATCGCGTTCGCCACAGCGATCGCAGTACCCGGCTTGTCTACGACCGCTCCTGGAACAGCGTAGATCGTTCGGGCCTCCATGGACTCTGCGAGCACTTCACCTTCGCGATCGTAGATGAAACCACGCTCCGGGTTGATCGTGATATCGCGAGTACGCTGAGCTGCAGCAGCCTGCGCGTATTCGGGCCCTTTGACGACCTGCACGTAGACAAGACGTCCGGCAACAACAATCAGACTCACGAACAGCATGACCATCAGTAAAGACGAACGCCCGGCAGGTTGCGGGCGCTCCTTGCCAGCTCCATGTCGGCGGCGTGCCGCTGGTGGACGCGCACTCATTGGATCGAGCCGATACCCATGTCGCCGACGAGCAGTACCTGCGCCTCACTGGCTGCGAGATCCATGAGCGTGCGAATCACGCTGCCGCCATCGGTGACCTCCGCCGGGTCCGCCCGAGCAACCCGCACGGAACTCAACTCGTCGGCGGTAGCTTCTGCGGAGGCGCCCGTCTCCGGAAGCTCGAGATAGCACACCTGTGCAGGCTTGGTCATGTTGAGCGTCTCGCACGCGAGTGCCTCGATACGGGATGGCGAAGCGAGCGCGCTACGATCCGCTTCCAGCGCATGCGTGGCCTGACGCTCGGACTTGACCTCGGCCCGCAGCTCCCACGCATCGATCGTCACCTCAGCGGCACGTGCCGTGAGCGATACACGCACGATGCCCGCAACCGAAAAGATCACCAGGCAGACGGCAAGCACACGGAAGAGGCCGTCGGCTGAGGCCGTCGACCGTGCACGTGTACGCGCAGCGCCACCGCGCACGACTTCGAGTCGCGGCTGTGCCGGCGTTGCGCTGTGTACTATCTTTCGTGCCGCTGCGCCCACGTCTGTGGGTCTCCTTCCCGCTCACTTCCCCGCCCTGAGGCGGAGCCCCTTGGTGCCCTAGCGCTTCTCCGCCACCCTGAGCCTCGCACTGCGCGACCTCGGGTTGCGATCGATCTCTTCGGCCGTCGGTACGATCGGCCGTTTCGTCACGATTCGGAGTACCGGCTCCTTCCCACACCTGCATACGGGCAGGTCGGGTGGACAGATACACCCCTGTGCGTACTCTTTGAACACGTCACGCACGATGCGATCCTCGAGCGAGTGATAGCTGATCACCGCGATGCGTCCGTGCGGTGCAAGCCATGCGATCGCACTGCGGAGTCCTCGCTCGAGTTGCTCGAGTTCGTGGTTGACCTCGATCCGCAAGGCCTGGAACGTGCGCCGAGCCGGGTGGCCGCCCTTCCGCCGTGCGGCGGCAGGTATTGCGGCTTTGATGATCTCCACAAGCTCGGCGGCTGTGGTGAGCGGATGGGCGCCTCGCGCGGCTACGATGAATTCTGCGATTCGCGAGGCCCACCGCTCCTCGCCGTACTCACGGATGATGCGCATGAGTTCGGCCTCGGAGTACGTATTGACGATGTCGGCCGCGGTAGGCTGCGACGATGAAGGATCCATCCGCATATCAAGCGGAGCATCCCCCTGGTAGGTAAAACCGCGACCGACAAGGTCGAGCTGGGGAGAAGAGACGCCTAGATCCATCAGGAGTCCGTCCACGTAAGGGACCCGTGCTTCGAGCAAGAGCTCGTCGAGACTCCCGAAGTTCCCCTTGAGAAGCACGATCATAGGAAGTTCCTGCTGGCCGAGGCGGAGTGTGTCTGCTGCTGCGGTGAGTGCGGCGTCATCTTGATCGATGCCCACCACGATTCCGGTGGGTGCTACAAGCTGTGTGATCCGCTTCGTGTGTCCTGCCCCGCCTAAGGTACAGTCAACGAAGATGGAGCCGTCATGTAGGGTCAGTTGCTGCGTGACCTCGGCCAGCAAAACTGGGGTGTGCCGGTATTCCATTCTCAAGGACCTACAGGATGCCGAGCTCGGCGAGCTTGCTCGTCATCTCTTCAATGCGGCCTTCCGCCTCGCTGTTATACGCGGCCCAGGCCACAGCATCCCAAATCTCGACGCGGTCTCCATTACCGATGACCGCTACATCCCGCTCGAGCTTCGCGTACTCGCGCTGCCCCACCGGGATGCTGATGCGCCCCGCAGAGTCGAGGTCGTCCTCTTTGGCGCCAGCAGTGAAGAACCGCCGAACGTCACGAATGTCCTTGCCGAAGTTGCCGCCCTCTTTGAGCTGGTTCAAGAACACCTCGTACTCCGTCGGCGAGAACACGTAGAGACACTTCTCGATGCCCTTTACGACGACGTAGCTTCCAGCCAGCTGATTGCGGAACTTGACGGGCAGCGACAGGCGCCCCTTGGCGTCCAGCGTGTGCTGGTACTCGCCGAGAAACATCCCGTCCCTCCCCACTTCCGAGTACATCGCGCCCCGTCGGGACGCTGGTATGTGCTAAATGTATGCCACTGCATCCCATATTGCAACATTTTTTGGGCATTTCCTCCACTCTCACGCTTTCTTCCCACACATCGGAGACAACTCACACGAACCGTACGCGAGAAAGATGCGTCTTAATGGGGACAGATAGGCAGGATTCGAACCCTGACAGTGGAAAAACAGGAGTGACGAGTGCAGTCCGGTCTGTTGCCCCCTGACGGAGGCAGCGTTAGAATCGGTGCAACACGCAGGTGCGATGGAGGTGAACAGCCCCTATGTATGGATGGTTCCTGCTCGGCCATAATGTTCCTGGCACCTACTACAACGTGCTCATGATCTCGTTCATCCTGGTGTGCGCGGTCGCGATCGGTTTCCTGACCTACGCTGCGAAGAAGATGAAGAAAGACGCAGAGGCAGTGGAGAAGATCGAGTCCAAGTAGTCGTACCAGCCACTGTTCGCATTCGAACGCCCTGCTGCCTGTCGATGACAGGCCAGAGGGCGTTCGCGCTTTCTGGATATGGATGCTGACGAGAGGAGTCTCATGATGTCACCGCTTCCCCGCTCTTCCCGCACCATCCTCATCGCACTTGCGCTTGCGCTCGTGGCAGCGGCTGCACCGGGATGTTCGGCCACCGAGGAGCTCTCACAAGACTCGGTCACCGAGGAGTACGGCATTGCAGATGATATGAGCAACGCCGCCCCTGCCCCGGGCGACGGTATCGCCGTACAAGACGCTACCCTTGAAAGCTCGGCTGAGAGCAGGCAGCCTGTTGATGCCGACCGCATGGTGATCAGGAACAAGACGCTGCGTCTTGAGGTCGAGAGCACCCCCGACACAGTGGAACGCATCCGTGCGCTTGTGAAGACTCACGGCGGCACCATCCAGGACCTGCAGGTGGCAACCGACACCGACGAGTGGCTTTACCGGTACGACGAGTACGGCTCTACAACCGTCGACGGCGCCGCACTGCGCGGCTGGGTCACCGTACGCGTCCCATCGACTTCCTTCGAAGCGTTCGTGAATGGGACGATGGAACTCGGCGAAGTTCGCTTCCAGGCCGAGGACTCCGAGGACGTCACGCAACAGCATGTGGATCTGACGGCCCGGCTTGCCAATCTCCGCGCGGAAGAAGAGCGGCTCCGCACCTTCTTCGATGCGGCCACAGATGTCGAGGATATGCTCGCCATCGAGACCGAACTCAACCGCGTACGTCAGGAGGTCGAGAGTCTTGACGCGCAAGTGAAGTACCTCGAACGCCAGGCAGCCATGGCCACCGTCACCATCGAGCTCACCGAACCCCGACCCGTGGTCCGACCCACCGGAGACGACTGGGGCTTCCGTGACGCGATCACCAACGGTTTCCGCGCCGCAGCAGATGTCCTTACGTTCCTGATAGCGCTCATCATCGGCACAGCGCCGCTATGGATCACCGGTATCGTCGTCTTCCTGGTCGTGCGAGCTATCCTACGAGCACGCCGCAAGAAGCGCGCCGCTCTCATCACCACACAAGCCGCTCCCCAGTACGTACCACAGGTACCTGAAGCTCCTGACGAAACGCAGGTGTGATCCACTGATGGCAGTGCGCCCACGCATATCTCTTGGGGCGGCAGTCGCGATCCCGGCTGCCGCCTACGCGGTACGATCGATCGTTCGCTCTTCGGTCGTCCCCGACCTACCGCAAGATGCGATCGTGTTCGGCGCGCTGCTCGGCCTACTGACTCTGAGCACGCTTGCGGGAACGACCGCGCAACACAGACGCAACGTACTGCCCGAGCAGATGTACGAGCATGACGAGCGCAGCGACACTGAGCGGAAGAACGATGAGGTCACCGCCGACGTCCAAACCTCCGACACCAGGGGCGCCCGATCCCCCCACGACGGTTAGCCACCCGCCAAGAGCAACACCACCACCGACGCCGATACCCCACGTAAGTGCCCAGAAGAGCGCCTCCGACAACCGGACGCGCTCTTCTTTATCGTGAGGGGTCACCGCTCACTCCTTCCGGCACGACACACTCCTAGCGGAGACGTGCGCGCGGATGTGTGGTGAGATACTCCTCAAGGACATGCGTGCGATCCACATGTGTATAGACCTGCGTCGTACTGATGTCTGCATGACCGAGCATCTCCTGCAGCGCGCGAAGATCGGCGCCTCCCTGCAGCATATGCGTAGCGAAGGAGTGACGCAGCGTATGGGGATGTAGCTGTAGCCCCACCTTGGCGCCGTGGTCACGCACGATACCGAAGACCGCCTGACGCGTGAGTCTTCCGCCACGCATGTTCAGGAACAGTGCGGCAGGATCCTGTCGGCTAGCCGCCTTCTTCGCACGCAGGAACGGACGACCGTGCTGGAGATACTCCTGGACAGCCTTCACGGCCTGTCCTGCTATCGGAACGAGCCGCTCCTTGCTGCCCTTACCGAACACCCGCACGAAGCCGGACTCGAGATCCACGGCAGCCAGGTCGAGTCCGGTGAGCTCACTGACGCGCAGTCCACACCCGTACAGCGTCTCGAGGACTGCCCGGTCACGGTACCCGACCGGGCCGTCCGCAAACGGCTGGGACAGCAGCCTGTTCGCATCGTCCACCGAGATCACATCGGGCAACCGTACCGGGACCTTGGGCAACGTCACGTCGACCGTCGGATGGACATCGGTAAGACCTTCACGGATAAGATACGCGTGGAAGCTCTTCACTGCCGCGATCTTGCGTTCGACCGTACTTGCCGCCATCCCCTTGGACTGCAGCAGGGACATGAACGCTATGACATCGTCACGCGTAGCCTGAAGCGGTGTGACAGACCGCTCTGCAAGATGTGCCGTATATGCGTTGAGGTCTCCCCGGTATGCGCTGATCGTATGAACCGATGCGCCACGCTCGATAGCGAGATAGCCGAGAAAGTCCTCCACAAGTGAGTTCTTCATGGGCGCAGAATACCATACTCCCAGAACGAACGGTCACAAACTCATGATAAGCGGCTTTGCGAAAGGGCAACGATGTTGGCCTATCCCCCTACATGAGACCGTACAGCGCTTCTGCACCGCAGTCACCCGACCGCAACCGTCCCCGCTGCCGCAGCAGCAAGAAAGAACGCCGGATCCAGATCGAACCCACGGCCCATCGTGCGGACGTCGATGCTTCGCGTATCAGGAAGCCCCTGGCCCGGCACATCGACCCGTCGATGATGCATCCAGAGTCCGGCCGCCTCCAGCGCTTCATCGACCAGCTCGGCTCTATGCGCCTCAAGCCCGGGGACGGGGACGATGGCTGGCGCGAGCGCTACAGATCCGAGGGCGGTAAGCGTCTGATGGCTGACCGGCACGTGGCGCGGACGGAGATCGGCGAACGAGAGCCGGAGAACGGCGATAGGCATGCCGCCGAGAGAGCCGACGGCGTTCACGGCCTGACCCTGTGCGACGCCACTATGTCCGTATGGCGTGGAAGTACCGGGGATACCGGGACCGATCGCAACGATAGCGATATCCGCATGTGTCACATGATGCGCTGCAAGGAGACCGGAGTACAGGTTCACCGCCTCGAGCGAACCACCGAACGCCTGCCCGCATGTGATCGTCTCATCGATAAGCCCCGCCTCGAGCATCCGCGGAACAAGATGCGAAAGCGCCATCGGTAGGGCAGACTCATCCGTCATCACGTATGCGATCCGAGCCCCTGGAGCACGTTCCTTGGCTGCCGCCGCGACGAGCGGTACCTGGCTATGAAGACCACAACAGACGACCGGTAACCCTTCGAGCGAACGAGCCTCGACCATGACGTCGTGGTACGGACTCACCGGCTCCTCGACCGTGGTGACATCTCGCTGAAGTGGGGTATAGCGCAGCTTCATGATATGGCCCGGGACCGGGTCGTCGAGCAT
>Ga0265295_1006281_pt1 | contig 14497 bp, 12 predicted proteins | sample Munlansysbiofilm_FD_192503 | JGI IMG/M metagenome (GOLD analysis project Ga0265295, IMG submission 192503) | Leachate microbial communities from a municipal landfill in Southern Ontario, Canada - Methane capture system biofilm | ecosystem: Engineered > Solid waste > Landfill > Unclassified ... | reverse complement strand
TTGTACTTAACATTGTTAAATATGCTCTTACCCCATTGCCATACTGTGCAGGAGAATTTGCGTTTGATGGACTTATTCCTTTATGTGTTTTTCCACATATTGGGCATGTTCCGCTAAATATCTGATATTCGGTAACTTCTAATTTTGGTTTTGGTAAATCAAAAACCTGACGTCTTTCGGCAACAAATAAATCTGCGATATTGAATGTGTGACCACATTCACATTTATCTGGACGACATTACTTGCGTGCGTTGCGTTGAGCGGTGTCGAAACGAGCCCTGCGGGGTTCTACAATTTTATCAGGGTTTTTAATCTGTTTTAAAGTATCGCCTTTGTGACCTGACTGACCACCTTTTTTACCAACTGATGTTTTTGGAAATGCAGGCTTTCGATTAAAATAATCGCTAGATGGTGGCTTACTGCTATTACTGCTATTTTGATTTAATCTGGCTTTAAGCTCTGAATTTTCAGTTTTCAACATTGCTATTTCAATCTTTAAAGATGTAATTTCGTTTAGCAAAGCTTTTACTAACTGTTGTAATTCTTTTATGTCTTCTGGTAATTCCAAGCCTTAAATATTTTAAGGCAAGGTCAGAAAAATATTAATTCAAAAAAATATTACAAAATATTTTTATTAATAATTATTTGTTCATATCTTAGCACCTAAATAATTACGATTAAAATTAAATAATAAATTCAAAACAAATTACAATATAGATTATTATAATATTTGAGCAAATTTAGTAAAATTTGAATTAGAAAATTATTTTGAAGAAAAATTTCTTTGAGAAAACTTCTCGTTTCTGCCGCAAGCAATACGATTATTTTACACCAACACCTCAAATCAAATAAATATTTGTATTTTTGTTCAGTTGCAGACTTGTAAATAAAACATGAAAAAAAATTACAACTGCGCCTTAAAGCATGCACTCAGAGAAATTAATATGGGACTGAGGAAGCGAAGCTGTAAGAATGCATCAAATATTTAGTTTTAAAATTTAATAATGTCTGAAAAGATAATAATAGAAAATACACGAAATAAGCCAATAAGGTTGAAACTAAAGCAAGTTTGGGAATATCGTGCATTGATTAAAGCTTTTGCAATAAGAGATATTAAAACACAGTACGTTCAAACAAAACTGGGAATTTTATGGAGTTTTATACAAGCATTTACTGCTGCTATAATTGTTAACTTCTTTTTTGGTTATTTAATGAAGATAGATACTGGAGATATTCCTTATATCATTTTTGCTTTTCCTGGATTGATAGCATGGTATTATTTTACCTATATGATTTTTCATTCAGGAACATCACTTTTACAATCACAAAATTTAATCAAAAAAATATATTTTCCAAAACTTGTACTGCCATTTTACAAATCATTTGTCGGACTATTTGAATTGTTCTCATGGTCTATAATTTTTATAGGTTTATGTATGTTTTATCAATTTTCTGTTTCGATAAACACAATATTTATTCCTATTGCAGTTCTTTTAAATATGATAGTTGGTTTGAGCATAGCCTTATGGCTTAGTGCAATTACTGTACGGTATCGAGATGCTTTAATGATAATTCCTTTTTTGGTTGGATTTGGCATTTTTGTCACCCCTGTTTTTTTTACATCCACAATGATACCAGAGGCATATAGTTTCTTTATATATTTGAATCCTATGGCAGGCGTTATTGCGTTTTACAGATGGTGTTTGTTTAACTCAGACTTTACGTTTTATTACTTGTTAGGATTTATCCCTACTTTAATATTTTTTATTGGAGGACTATTTTATTTCAGAAGAGTTGAGGCATTAATGGTGGATTTAGTATAATTTTTAAAAAGACAATTACAATAATTAGGAAATGCAGAACAAAAAATTTTACCTCGAAGTATCAAGAAAATACGAATACAAAATGCTATGGGCTATTTCTAGCCATTGCAATTTTAATTGTGTCTATTGCTATAATGCGAAAGAGATTTTAGACAATTTTATAACAAAAATATATACTCCCAAACATATTGCAGATAGTTTTAATTCAACAGGGAAAAGTTGGTTAATTTTCTTTCTGGGAGGCGAACCATTTTTAATGCCTGATTTTTTACCATTAATGAGAGAGCTAACTAAAAAACATCACATACAAATTTCTACAAATTTATGTTCAGATGACGTATATAAATTTCCCGACTACGTTTCTCCTGACAGAGTAATGCTTTTGAGTGCATCTTTTCACGTAATGGAGAGAGAAAAAGTTGACCCAGATTTTTCAAAATATATTGAGAAGTACCTTTTTTTAAAGAAACGTGGTTATAATATTATTGGCAATTATGTAACGTATCCTCCTCTGTTTGATCGTATTGAAAAAGATTTTAAATATTTGAAACAACATGGAGTTGAAGAAATAATGCCAATACCTTTTCGTGGTGAATTCGAAGGGAAAGAATATCCATATGAATATTCTGATGATGAGATAGAATTAATTGCAAAACTGGCAAATATTAAAAAGAGTGAGGTGAAATTTCCCAGACCTACAATTACAAAAAAAGGTGTCATTTGTGAAGCTGGACATAAATATTTTACAATGGATAATTTTGGCAATGTAATTCAATGCTATACTAGACGAAACCAGCATGGTAATTTGTTCGAAGGAACGTTTACTCCAAATAGACGAAACACAAAGTGTAAATCGGGTTCTGAAGAATGGTATGATTGCTATCTCGGAAAAATTAGGACGAATTTGTTTGACAAAATGGGAGCATTATTTCATAAAGAATAGAATTGAATATGTAAATTTGGTTTTTGTTCATAAATTGAACGATCTAATACTTAAAAATGAATAATAAAGAGGATCATAATAACAGAGTCTTTTTAGTAAATCTAAGTACGATAAATTTTACAAAGTACAATAAACAGTATTTACCTCTGCCACACTTGGGTATTTTATGTTTAAAAGAAATTGCTAAAAATTACGATATAGATATAGAAGTGTTAGATGGTGATTTTAATAACCTGAATGATGAAAAAATTCTAAAAATGATATTAAAAGCGAAACCTAAAGTAATTGGGTTTTCGACATTTCAAAATATAATTGAAAGAATAATTGGTTTGATTAAAAGGATACACGAAAAATTACCAGATACAATAATTATTTTTGGTGGAGTTCATGCTTCAATTTCGGCTATTGATATTATAAGAGATATTACTGAAGTTAATTATATTATTAAAGGTGAAGCAGAAGTTTCATTTCCGAAATTATTATTATCACTTTTAAAAATAAAACAAACAAATTTTACCGAAATTGATGGGTTAGTTTATAGATTAGATGATAAAATTATCGAAAATAAAGCAAGCATATTTCCAGATTTGGATTTATTGCCGAATATAGGGATTCCTCAAATATCTGTTACCAATGAAATCTCTTTGATTTCTTCAAGAGGATGTGTATCTAATTGCTCTTTTTGTTGCACACCATATTATATGAAATTAATAGGCAATAGTATATATAGATATCAAAGTCCTGAAAAAGTCATCAATGATATTACGCAAATAATTCAAAGCAGCGAAAATAAAGAAATATCAATATATTTCCCCGATAGCGACTTTTTAGGAATAAATGATAAAACCATTGAGAGGGCTTCTAAAATAGCTGACTCTATTTTATCAAATAAAATTATTGTTGAAATAAAAATAGCTTGTCAGGCTAAAGCAATTGTTAAAGCTGGTATTGAATTTTGGAAGAAATGGGCAAAAGCAGGATTAACAATGGTGTTTTGTGGTTTTGAGTCAGGCTCTGATGAAGATTTAGCTTATTACAATAAATCATCTAGCGTTAATGATGGATTAGAAGCTTATAGGATACTAAGCGAGTGTAATATTTGTTTACACATTGGTTTTATAATGTTTAATCCATATTCAAACGAAGAAAAATTATTAAAGAATATAAATTTTTTAAAAGAGGTTGATCAGTTACATATATATGGAAATATTTCAAGAGAGGTTTCTGCATATCCTGGAACAAAGATCTTTCAAGATTTAGAAGCAAATAAACTATTAAGCTTTAATAAACCATATTTAGCAATACAGATTAATTATAAAAACAAATCCATTGAAGATATTAAAATGGCTTTGTGTTCTCATAGTCCGGAACAAATGTATGTTGATTTTTTGTGTTATAAATTTGATTTTGCTATTGGAAGTTATAAAAAAACAATCCCTTTTAATAAGTATATTTATAAAGTTGACGAGGTTTTAAGCAAGACATATTTAAATTATAAGAAAGACCGGGCAAATATAATAGAATCTTATGCAACAAAAATTATAAAATCATTTAATGAAAACATTAATGATATCGGAAATGAAATGAATTGTGCATTATTAAAAAGGCATCAGGAGTTTATGTCAAATATTAGGAATAACATTTCTATAACAAAAACAAAAACAAATCTATCATCTTTGTTGTTATCATTTGTTAAGAAAAAAATTGTTATTCAATAATGCTTTTTTTCTAACATTAGTTATATTAAAAATCTAAAATGAATTATAATAATAAACGAGTTTTTGTAATAGATCCACCTTCGCAATGTCCCTTGCGCAGCCTTGATGCATCGAAAATTAGAAATTACTTTGCAATTAATAACTACATAATAGCAGATTCAATAGAAGATGTTGATTATATCGTTTATGTTACCTGCTCTGTATCACCACAAGATGTAGTGAATTCTATAAAAACAATTAAGGAATTAGAAAAACATAAAGCACAGTTAATAGTAGCTGGTTGTATGCCTGGAGCAAATCTTAAAGAACTACGGGAAATTTATGATGGACCTGCTGTTGCCACTAAAAATATTGAAGAGATTGACAGTTTTTTTCCCGACTTCAGGATAAAGTTTAATCAAACTCCTGAACCTCATACTTATAATTATGCCGAAATGAATGAAACCATTTTTTACACAAAGCATGATTATTACTCTCTAGGCTCTCTTTTGTGGAATTATGGACTTTCAGCAACTTTTTTTCGTAAACGAGCCCGTCTTAATGATTACAAGAAATTCTTAAAAGATAACAAAGGATACAACACAAACGACAAATGCTTTATCTTAATTGGGTACGGATGTACTAACAATTGTGCATACTGTAATATACGCAGAGCGGTCGGTAATATTAAAAGTAAACCTATCGAAGATATTGTTAAAGAGTACAAAGAACTACTCGAAAAAGGAAATAGAATATTTCATTTTCTTGCTGATGATATCAGTTCTTATGGTATGGATTTTAAAAGCTCATTAAACGAGTTACTGGATGCTTTATCAGAAACAGATAAAGGATATAATGTAAAATGGTCGCTACATGGCATGAACCCCGGCTGGATAGTGAAAAATCAAGTCTATCTGATTCCTTATATTAGCTCAAAAAAAGTATGGGATATTACAATTGCTATGGAGAGCGGTAGCGACAGAATAATTGAATTAATGAACAGACATTATAAAGTTAAAGAGGTTCAGGAGACATTAAAAATGTTTAGAAAAATTAATTCAGGACTTAGAATAGATGGACTATTTTTTGTAGGATTCCCAACCGAAACAGAAGGAGACTTTAATGACACCCTGAATTTTGTTAAGAATATCAGGTTCGACAACGCAAGAGTAACGTATTATTATGAATTTGATTATTTACCAGCTTCAAAACTTTCTCCAAAAGTTAGTTCCGAAGATATGAAACGTAGAATTGCAATTATGGAAAACGTATTTTATAAACAAAAAGTTGATTCTTTGTATTTTGCACGAAAAAAGAAATATTTCTAATCTTAAAATTTAACAACATAAAAAATAATAGAAAAAAACGGCTTTTATTAATTAATCCAGATTATGAGCTTCATACAAAAAACTTTTATGAGCCCATAGAATTAGGGATTATTGCTTCATTAACTCCAAGCTCAGAATGGGATGTTGAAATTCTTGACTTAAGAATTGATGAATTAAATAATTTTGAAGCAGATCTCGTAGCAATTACTGCACGTATTCTTAATATTAATATTGCTTATAATATTTTGGATAAATTTCGTCAATTTGGTACAACAACAATAATTGGAGGAATACACGCATCATTAATTCCAGAAGAAGCTCTAAAATATGCAGATTGTGTAATCATTGGTGAAGCAGAAAGTGTATGGGCAAATATCTTAGAAGATTTTAGTTCACAACAACTTAAACCCCAATATTTTGGCTCTACTGATTTGACATATAAACTAAATCGTTCGTATTATAAGCATTACTATAAAACTGCAACTTTGCAATTGTCTCGTGGTTGTCCACTTGCATGCGATTTCTGCTGTATTAACAAAATACACAAACAAAAACATTATTTTAGAGATACTGATTTAGTAATTGAAGAAATTAAAAACGTAAAACACAAAACTCTGTTCTTTACCGACGAAAATATTTATGGTTTTACAAAAGAGAATAGGAATCACATAATAAATCTGTTTAAAGAAATTATTAAGCAAAGACTAAATAAGAAATGGATAGGCATGGCTTCTATTAATGTAGGTATGGATGATGAATTTCTTTATTATGCTCAAAAAAGTGGATGCAAATTATTAATAATTGGGTTCGAAGCAGAAGATAAAGAAAGCTTGATAATGCTTAACAAAACTCAGAATACAAAACTTATTGATAATTACAAAACAATAATAAATAGAATACACAAACATAAAATTGCAGTTTGTGGAGTTTTTATTTTCGGCTTAGAAAACGACACTAAATACAGTATCGAAAAAAGAAGAAAATATATCTTAAAATCAAAATTGGATTCATATCTGGTTACATTGCTAACACCTTTACCTGGTTCTAAACTTTATGAAAGACATTTTGAAAAAGACAACCTGAAATATATCAATTTTCCCACTGATTGGGATAGATATAATTTTTATACGGAGCATTTAATAGATTATAAAATTAAAAATATTGAGCAAATTTATCAGCAGATAAATCAAGACATAAACAAACCTCGATTACTAATATCAAATTTCGTGAAAACTCTTATAAATACTAGGAGTTTTTCGAGTGCTTTATACTCGAATTTCTATCTCTGTAATCATCGTTCGGAAGTTCAGAATGTTAAAATACTAAGATGGATTAATCGAAGTTTTGAAAAAAAATCTTTAAAATATTTTAATTTCAATGCATAGCACCAAATTGTGGAGATCTTCCGTAAATAAAATCTAAAAAAGATTGTTGATTTAAAAATAGTTGAGTTTTAATTGTGATTTCACAAAATAATGGAATTTTTAAAATGGAAAATATAGCAAGAAATATTGCAATTGAAGTCGAAAATTTATCAAAAAAATATTCACTCGGTTCAAGTAACACTAATTTAAAACTTTCCGATAGACTGAAAACTATTTTCATTTCGAGAGATTTCTCAAATAAGTCTGATGCCAATGATTTTTTCGCTTTAAAAGATTTAAATTTTGTTGTTAAGGAAGGAGAAACTTTAGGAATCGTTGGTCGAAATGGTGCAGGTAAGAGTACTTTGTTAAAAATTTTAAGTAGAATTACAGAGCCAACTAGTGGCCGTGTAATTATTAATGGATCGATTGCTTCGGTGCTGGAAGTAGGCATGGGATTTCATCCAGATCTTACGGGAAGAGAAAATGTATATCTTAGTGGTACAATGCTAGGTCTTCCCAAAAAATTTATTTCGGAGAAGTTTAACGAAATAGTTGAATTTGCTGGAATGCAAAGATTTATTGATACACCTGTTAAGCATTATTCTAGTGGAATGTATGTGCGTTTGGCTTTCTCAGTTGTAGTTAATATAGAAGCAGACATTCTATTATTTGACGAAGTACTTTCGGTTGGAGATTATTCATTCCAGATGCAGTGTTATCAGAAAATTGCAAAACTTGCAAATTCAAATAAAACCATTGTTATTGTAAGTCATAATAACAACGATTTATTAAGGCTATGCTCAAAAGTAATGTATTTTGAAAATGGTAAAATGATTGATTATGGAGATTTAAGTATAATAAAAAAGTATTTTGAAAAATCATTACTATTAAACTCGAAAATAGATACAGATAATGAGGTTTATATAGAAAAAAGTTTTGAAAATGTTTTATTAAAAGGATGGGACAAAATTGAGGAGGCACCTGGCGATAATGAGATAAAAGTCAAGAAAGTATTTATTAAAAATGAAAGTCGGAAAAACATTGATACAATATTAACAACAGATAAATGGAGTATTAATATTGAAATTGAAAAATTTAAAGATACTGATTTTTATGATATCGGCTTTATGTTTTCAAACATGAATTTTTTGTTTTTGGCTTACCATATTTACAATTCAGATATTAATATTGAAAATTATTTTAGCAAAGGCACTTATGTCTTTAAGATAAATATAGATGAAAACACTTTTAATGATACTGTAATTAATATTGGTTTTTCAATAGTAAAGAATAATAAAGAAACTATTTATTACAATACAAATGTTTTATTGGTGAAAATTTTACAAAATTTATCTGATTCTGAAATGATTTATTCAGATTATGTGAATCGTATTATGGTTCCCTTACGCCCAAAATCAAAATGGGAGGTAATTACCAAATAAATTATTAAACCTATATGAAAAAAATATTGCTCATAAATCCTAAATCAGGTTTTGCAAGTTTTACTTTCAACGAACCACTGGCTCTTGGGGTATTGGCAGCTTTGACGCCAGATCATTATGAAATAGAGATAATTGATGAAAATTTTGAAGCATTCAAATATACGGAATGTGATATTGTAGCAATATCTTGTTCAATGTCAGCAACGATTAATAGGGCATATTTTATTTCAGGTAAATATATAAAGAAAGGAATTCCCACAGTTATTGGGGGGTTACATGCTTCGTATTTGTCTGAAGAGGCCTCACAGTATTTTACAAGTGTTGTTGTTGGTGATGCTGAAAGTGTTTGGGGGCAATTATTAAATGATTTTGAAAACAATTGCCTTAAAAAACTTTATGGAGATACTCAAAATAATAAAAGGCATATAGCATTTCCTAAAAGAAGTGTTTTTGAAAAATATCCCTATGTATGTGCTAGCGTTGAAACAAGTCGGGGATGCAATCAGAATTGTGAATATTGTTCGGTTCCATCACTATATAAACACAAGCATTATGAACGGCCGGTTGAAGATGTCCTAGAAGATATTAGAATGGTTGCTGATAAAGTAATCTTTTTTACAGATGATAATTTTATAAGTAATTTTAGAGATAAAAATAGAATAGAAGCAATTCTTAATGGGATTATACCTTTAAATGTTAAATGGGCTGGTTTCTGCACTTTGGATATTGTGAATCATCCAGATTTATTGGAATTATTTAAAAAAAGTGGATGTGTACTGCTTTTTATTGGAATGGAGACAGACGAACTTTCTACTCTGGATGCTGTAAACAAAACTATAAATCATTCTGTATTAAATCAAATGAAGCTTGAAGATTGTGTAAAAGCTATTCATAAGTATAGCATCAATGTTATGGGGTTTCAGATATTTGGTTTCGATACTGATATGAGCATAAAAGATATGCGCTTACGAATGCGACGATTAAACAAGTCGGGTTTAGATTGGTTTGTGATATTCTCTCTGACACCAATTCCTGGAAGTAGAATTATCAAGAGATTAAAAGAAGAAAACAGAATACTATATAATAATTATCCTGCCGATTGGGAATTGTATGATTTTACACATGCAGTTTTCCAACCTAAAAACTTTAACGCAGAGGAATTGGATGCTTTTTTTGTTGAGATAAATACACTGTATTATAATCGAAGAAATACTTTTTATAGATTATTTAGAACATTACGAAATACAAAAAGTGTTGATAATACTATCCTTTTATATATCTGGATTATTAATAATTGGGGTAATGTTCGAGAATATTGGTTTATTAAGCTATTTTATTTCTTAGTCAAAACTTTTAAAAAGTAAGAACTGTTTTAATGAAACTATTTAAATTTTATAAAAAAGCTATTTTTGCATTTCTATTTTTAGTATTAATTCTGTTTATTGGTTTGATGTTTTACATTAATAGGATTTCTGTTTATGGAGATTTATCAATCGATATAGTGAATATTTCTTCTGATTCGATTAATGCTGAAATTATTACCAATTCACCACTCAATAGAGATGTTTTACTAACTGAAAATGAAGATGGATCTTGGAAAACCCATGATACATATATTAGGAAAATTTTCATTAGACTTAATCCGGAAAATATACACACACAAGAATTAATTCTAAGGATTAATAATATAGAAATTCCAATAAAAATTGATAAAATTCAAGTTGATTCGGATAAACTTGCTTTAGTTGAAGTGCCATATAAAACGAATTCTAGTGTATTTAGAAAAATTCATTATGTGTTTTCGATAAACATTAAGCATTTGATTTCTAAGTCGAGTTTGAAAATATTGTTATACACACTTTTATTTATGGAATTGTTTATCATGTCACTTTATTTTATTTTAAAGGGTGAAAAGAGAAATTTAATTTCAGAACGTATTTACGTACTTCTTTCTAATAGTAAAATTAAGCGAAGGCTAAATAATAATCGAATGGAAGTACTTCTTTTTAGTTTTTTATGGTTGACCATTCTTTTAATAACACTTTGCGTAGTTAATTAAATTTCAATAATGAAGTATTTTAAGCCATTTAGTTACTCACTTTTAATATTTTTGGTATTATTTTTATTGTTGTTCATCAAATTTCCACTAAATAATTGTATTGGAGGCACATGCGATACTCAATTGTTTATTGCTTCAAGTAACTATTTTTCGGATTACATACATCATATTTTTACGGGTAGTCAATTAACAACTTCAATGTATCCGATAACAAATTTGTTGCAATGGGGCGAAAGTGCAGTTGGCTTATTGTCCCTTTTTAATTTATTTAAACTTTTAGGATTTAATGATGTTTTAAGCTGGTATTTTTTTGTTGTAACAATATTTGCACTTAATGGAGTAGGGGTGTTTAGAATAACATATTTCTATACTAAAAACTTTTTCACTTCATTACTTGGTGGATTGCTGTTTTCTTTTACAAATTTTGCTTTCGTCAATATTGATGATGTACATGTATTATTTTATTTCTTTACTCTTCTTTCAGTATTTTATCTTCTGCGTTTTAAAGAAACCGATAATAAGAAGTTTTTGTTATTGTCCGCGGTACTTGCATCAATTCAAATATATTTTTCATTTTATGTTTTTGTTTATGGTGCTTTAGTTTACCTTATATTTTTTATATACACGAATAATTGTTTTCGTAAAATAAATCTTAAAAAAGCTTTTTATTTATCATTGTCTTTATTTCTTTATCTGGCAATTGCATTGCCATTTATTATTTACTATTGGAAGACAAAAAATTCAAATCTATTTTATACTCATGAAAATGCCAGCTGGAATAATACAATTTCTATGGCATATTTAAAACTATCTGATTTATTTAATGTAATGCCTAACAATATGTTATACGAATCATTATATTATGAATCTGATTTTATTTTTACTTTCTTCGAAATTAGAAAATTGGCATTTATAGGTACATTATTTCTGAGTTTAGGTATATTTTATATGATTAAGCATTTTAAAAAATGTCTTCCATGGGTTTTAGTGTTTTTTAGTGGTCTTTTATTTTCTACTTATCCTTATGTTATTTTATCTTCTCACATACCAGTTCTGGAGGCTGTTCGTATACCATATAGAGCATATATGATATCAATACTTGCTTTATCAATTATTACAACTATAGGACTCACAGAGTCATTCAAGAAATATGGGACCCAAAAGCAATTAGTATTATTAAGTTTAATATTTTTAATACATATTGTAGAGAATATTCCTTTCCCATTCCCTTTGTCTGACATTGGTAAAATAAAAGCGGAAGTACATAGAGAACATAACATTGTTATTCGTGATGGTTTCAAATCAGAAAATATGATTCCTGATGAGAATTTAATTGAAAGCATACAAACCAATACTGACGAAGAGAGTGTATTGTTATTTCTCCCTTCCAATAGGATATTCGATGGAGAGCTTAGCATGTTTACATTTAACCGGGAATTAATATATATGAATTATCAGACTTACTTCAAAAGAAATATTTTTAATGGTGTTCATGGGTATTTCCCTAAATCAAAAATTGAGATACAAAAATACATTGAAAAGCTTCCTGATGAAGAAGCATACGGTTTTTTATCTAAAGCTGGAATGACTCATATTGTTTATTGTAAGGAGTTTGTTTTAGATTCATATGATAATATTTTAAAGGACTTAATAGATTCAAAAGAACTTAGAATTATTGAAGAAACAAATTTGTTTGTTATTTTTGAATTTAATTTGTAATAAGAATTTATTTGCCAAATTATAATTACAATATAGATTTTTCATGATGTTTGTTATAAAAATATTCAAAGCTCTAAGATTAACGGAAGTGTTATTGATGAGCGGATTTATTATAATTGGAAGCATTTTTTCAATTGAAAATAATCCTGATGATAAATGGGTTAATTTAACTTTAGTTTCCATAATATCTTATTTATTAATGTTGTCTGTTTACACCGCAAATTCTTTTCTTGGGTATAATGCTGACAAAAACAATGAAAGACTAGATTCGTTAAAATTTGTTGGGAAATCATTTTATATAATTACAACAATCATTTTTTATTTTACATCTTTTATGATGTGTCTGGTGATTAAACCAGAGTCTCTTTTATTACATTTTATTATTTTTCTACTTTGGTTTTTATATGCTATGCCTAGATTTGGAAAACATTTGCCAGTTGTTGGTACAGTTTTACATTTTTTAGTAACAATTGTACAATTTAATTTTGCGTATATGTTTTTTTATCCAATTTCAGAAGTTTCTATCTCAATCTCAATTTTCTTTGCATTATTGATTTCTGCGGGGCATTTACATCATGAAATAATTGATTTCGAAGTAGATAAATTAAATATGATTAAAACGAGCACAGTCAAATGGGGGATTAGTAAGACAAAATATTTTTCTTTTTTAATCTTTCTTATAGCGCATTTGTATTGGATATTTTTATTTAAAATGGGGATGATTGATAAATTGCAGATGTTTGTTTTTTGTTCAGGTTTCCTTATTCATTTTGTCTTGTTTATATATTTCCGCAACAGTATTGAAACTAAAATAAGCAAGAGGTTAAATTACAGGTTTCTATATCGTTTGATTTATTTAATTTGTGGTCTTGTAATTACATCTAAAGTGCTTTTCTTATAATTATTATATACTATGTTAGCCAAATTCAGAAATCCAATATTCTTATGGGATAAGAACTACAGATTGAACATTCAACGAATGTTCAAAGTTGTTTGCTATGAGTTCAAAAGAATGTTGTTTAACAAGCCCTATATCGCGGAATTAGATATTACGAATAAATGCAATCTTAAATGCAGACACTGTTTTTATTATAAAAATCCTGATTATATCCCTGACGGGGAACTTACTATAGGAGAGTGGAAATCAAAATTAAAGTCGCTTCACAATTCAGGTATAAGGAGATTGTGTTTGGTTGGTGGAGAACCTGCTCTTAGATTAAATGTAGTTGAAGAAGCAAATAAATTATTCCCTTATATTGATATTTGTTCAAACGGACAAATTAAAATCCCTGATAATATTAACCACAGAATCTTTATTTCTATTGATGGTAATGATGAATATAATGAACTTTATAGAAGTAGTAAAATACTTGAGAAGATATCTCAGAACTATTACAATGACAAGAGGGTAGTAATACTTATGACCCTTAACGGTAAAAACTATAAGCAAATAGGGACAGTTGCCGATTTTGCTATTGAGAATAAAATAGACTCCATTGTGTTTTCGCTTTATACCCCTTCTACCGAGAAAGATGAACTGTATTTTGATAACAATACTCGAAATGAAATTATAAATGCAATTAAAGCAAACAAAGCAAAATATCCGGAACTTTTAAAAGTAAATGCGTTTATTCTAAAATGGTATGCAAATGGAGATCATAAGGATAAATGTTACTGGCGAGATCAAGTAAAACACTTTAATTCTATTATGGAAGAACGAGAAGCCTGCCTTAGTATGAATTGTTCGTATTGTGGATATTTTTCAGGGGCTAATATTGCTCCATTAAACATACTATATAGATTTAAAAATCGTGATAAATGATAATTATTGAAATTCTTCTGATAATAATCTGGCTGATGGCGTTGATTTTGTCAATAGTAAAACAAAAGTCTGGCAAAAATGCATCGCTTTTAATTTCTGGCTTTATTGTAGGAGCAATGTTTATTTGGCTCGACAATTCGCAAGGTCAAATTTTTTATACAACATCTATTAATTTCCCCATTATTGATTATCCTATCGCAATAATAGCCTTAGCTGCGCTTTACTTTTTTTCGATTGCTAGATTAGGGCAATATATTAACAACATTTTTTTAAGTAAGCTAAGTAATCATTACGTCT
>Ga0265295_1006280_pt1 | contig 14499 bp, 8 predicted proteins | sample Munlansysbiofilm_FD_192503 | JGI IMG/M metagenome (GOLD analysis project Ga0265295, IMG submission 192503) | Leachate microbial communities from a municipal landfill in Southern Ontario, Canada - Methane capture system biofilm | ecosystem: Engineered > Solid waste > Landfill > Unclassified ... | reverse complement strand
CAAAAAGCCGTTACAACGCTTGAAAAAGAAAGAGATAATCAAAGAAACATAGAAAGTGATTTAAAACGTGAACTTCAAAAGCTTAAAGACTTAAAAAACGATGAAGCAGAATTAAAACGATTCAACGTTGAACTTGAACAATTAGAAAAACAAAGTCTTGAACTTAATAAAGATGTCGAACTTAAGAAAAAATCCCAACAAGCGCTTGAAGAAACCATAAAAACATCAGAATTGAAAATCAAACAAATAGGGCCACTTTATCAAACAATTGAAACAGAAACAAACGAACAAAAAAAGTTAGAAGAACTAAGTCAAGTATACGAAACCTATATTAAAGAAAAAGAGAGTTACAGTCAACTGCTTTCTAAGCTTGATATCGAAGATAAAACCTTTAAAGAAACAAGAACAATTTATGAAACAACCAAACAAGCCTACCATCACTCACTCGTTGACGTGCTAAGAAAAGAATTAGTCGATAATGAACCATGTCCGGTTTGTGGGTCAACCAATCACCCACAAAAAGCATCTAGTAAAGAACGTTCTTTTCCAACCAAAGAAGAAGTCATGAAAGCAGAATCGATTTACTTAGAATCATTAAAACAAAAAGAACGTTTAGAAACATCCCTAAGTGAAAAAAGAGACGTCATTTTAGCATTAGAATTGAAGCTTCCAAACGAAAAAGAAAATATAAGTAAAGACTTAGAAAACAAAAAAGCGCATGTCAATAAAATTAAGCAAGAGATTACAAACCTAGAACACTTAAGAGAAACAATTGAGAATCAAAATCGCGAGGTAAAAAGTCTAATTAACCAAATTGAATCGATTAATCACTCAGTTCATCAAAACGAACTTCTAAAAGCCAAGAGTCAAGAAAAAATAAGAAAACAAAACGAACTGATTTTAAAATACCAAAAAGAATTAAAAAATAAAGACGATCAAATGGTTGTTTTAGAATTAAATACGATTGATGAACAAATCAAACAAATTGAGCAAACAATCAAAACACTAAATGAAGACCATCGAAAGAAAGAGCTCATCTATAAAGAAGTAGAGTTGAATCTATCAAACACAAAAAAACGCGCTGAAGAACAACAAACGAAAAACAAACAATCAAAGCGAGTATTAGATAGCTTCTTAGAGCGTAAGCAGATGAGCTTAGAGACATTTAAACAAATACTTTCTATCAAAGACATTAAGGAAAAACAACAAAAAGTCAACGAATACACCAAAAAAGAAATTGAACTCCAAACTTCCTTGAATCGATTGACTTCTCTTTTAACCATCGATCAAAAAGTTGATTTAGAGACACTAAAAGAATCACTTTTTTCCCTTGAACAATCCTTTAAGCATAATCAAGTCGCTATTCAAAACGAAGGGTTCTATTTAGAAGAAACAGCTAAGCGAGTTGTTGAGTTTAAAACCACGTATGATTCCTACATTGCCTATGGTAAAACCTTTGAACGCATCAAGCGGCTTGCGGATTTATCCAGGGGTCTAACTTATAACAAGGTCTCTTTTGAACGTTATGTATTATCTTATTTCTTTGATCAAATACTAAGAAAAGCAAACCTGAAGTTAGCCTTTATGACTTCAAACAGGTACTATCTCAAACGAAAAGAAGACAAATCCAGAGGAAACCAAACCTCTGGACTGGACTTGCAAATCTATGACAGAAACACCACGAGGGTTAGAGACGTTGAAACCCTATCTGGTGGTGAAACCTTTAAAGCCTCTCTATGTTTGGCCTTAGGTTTAGCTGAGGTCATCAAAGAAACCAGTGGTGGCATTGAAATGGATACCATGTTTATCGACGAAGGTTTTGGCACACTTGACCAAGAGTCTCTTGACCAAGCCATTGATGTTCTAATGAATCTAAATGAAGAAGGACGCATCGTCGGTTTAATTAGTCACGTCGGGGATTTAAAAAGCGTGATTGAAACACAAATTGAAATTGAGGTAAGTAAAACAGGCAGTACCATACGAAAGGAAGATTAAAGTGAAAATACACCTAGATAAAAAAGCCATCGGACAACGTATGTTTGATGATTTAAAAAAACAATTTGGTAGTCATTTAATCACCGAAGAACTATCGTCTGATGTGACCTACAGGGTGATGTTACCGTTTGTTGTTAGCGATGATGAATTATCTAAAACGCCTAATCTAAGCCATATACAGTTAGTTACGGCAGGCTATGATCAAATGGATCTTACAAAGTTAAAACAACATAGAATTAACCTGTATAACGCAAAAGACGTTTACTCAGATACGATTGCAGAAGACATCTTAACGAAGATTTTTGTCTTAAACCGAAACGTAAAAAACTACGTCAAACAAATGACAGAAGGTGCATGGGTTAGACACAAAAACGAGTACGAACTATATAACACCACCGTTGGCTTCATTGGAATGGGCTCGCTTTCGAATGCCTTAGTTAAACGGCTTGAAGGGTTTGATTGCACATTTTTAGGTTATCGTAGAAGTACTCAAAAAGACCCAAAGTTTCAAGAAATTTATACCGACCAAAACGGGCTAGATTTACTCTTAGCCAAAAGTGACTACGTGATTGTCACCCTACCATTAAATGAACAAACCAATGGTTTACTGACAAAAGAGCGTTTAATGCACATGAAAAATAGTGCATTATTAATCAATGTTGGCCGTGGTGAGGTCATTGTTCAAGATGATCTAATAGAATTACTACAAACAAAACAAATCAGAGGCGCAGGACTTGATGTTTGTTACCCCGAACCGTTACCAAAAGATCACATTTTATGGACACTTGATAACGTCTATATAACACCACATAACGCACCATCTTCAATTCATCAATCAAAAAGGCTTCAATCGTTGATTGTAAAAAACATTCAAGCCTATTTAACCGATCACCCAATGGTCAATGAAGTTAATTACTAAATTTAGCTAACTTAAAAAACAAAAACAGTCGTTTTATGAAAAAAGCATATGTTTTTGTTTTTTTTGTCTTTTCTTTTTGACTTAAAGCGATATAATGAGGGTGAAGAGAGTTGATTTCTATGAAGCGTTCATCGAAAGTCAATCAAAAAAGATTCAATTTAATCTATCAAAGACTCCTTGCAGGCTTTTTGACCGTTAGCGTCGTTGTTGTCGCTTCTTTTACGTTGATCAAACAAGTTGAGGTGTCTTTTTTGGCCATTTACAACCTTGAATCGAGTCTCTACATCAAATTAAACCTAGAAACAAAGGATGATTTGAGTGAGGTGATTGTTGAGGTTACCTCGCTTTATGATACGTATCAACAAACAATACCACTAGGTGAAAACCAACTCGTATTTGATCAGCTTGTGGTTGGTAGAAACTATGAGATTAAAGTGAAAGCCGATCTTGGTTTTGGCAAGCAAACCATCAAAGAGACCAGATACAAACTGACTAAAGAGCCAACTGGACACATAACATACCTAGAACAATTTGGATCAAGCCTATCTTATAGCTATGAGGTCTATGATTATTACAATCGGATCGATGGACACGTTCGAATACGTATATATAAAAACAATCAACTGATTCAAGAAGGCCCGGTGCCAGAGGTATTTACCGAGGGTATTCTAAGTGGCTATGGATACCTTGAAGAAATCAATCCAAGCGCTACAACCTATCAGATTAAATTAGAAGCCTCGATTAATGATACGTATGTTTTACTAGACGAACAATCAATCACAACCTCAACCAACCCAAGCGTTCATGGTGAGTTCTATTTAATGGATGACTTACTAAATTACTTCTTATATATTGAAGATACGTTTGAAAGTATCACCTCACCAATCATCACCGTAGAAATTTATCAAAACAATCAATTAATTCAATTGATCGAACATGACAGAGATACCGAGTTTCAAATTTTTAATGAATTACCTGGTTACACAAAAGACAACTATGTCGCTAGGGTCTATGTGAGTGTTTCTAACAAACGAACATTAGTTTATGAACAAAAAATCATAAGATACACAGAGGAGGGCATTTAAGATGAAAAAAAACGTGGTAAAATTTGTATTTTTAGGATTGGCTTTACTGTTTTTGGTTTTCGCAAGTCTTGGACAATACATCTTTGAAGAAGGCAGTACACTTTATGAATTATCAAGAGACAACATCGGTAAATTCTTTGGTGTCGTTGATTTTTTCAAAAACAACGTAGATCCCATTGTAGAAACACTTGCAGTCATAGTGTTTTTATGGGTAGTTGCGTATTTGTTTACGCTCTTAATTAATGTAGTAACTAAGCGTGGCAAACGTAGTAAAACCATTGGTGATCTTCTACAATCAGTCGTCAAATACGGTAGTGTTATCATTGGTATTTTCTTAATCTTATCGGCTTGGGGTGTGTCAACACCAACCTTACTCGCCTCAGCAGGGATTTTAGCCTTAGCCATTAGCTTTGGAGCCCAAAGTTTGGTTGAGGATATTTTGGCTGGGTTGTTCATCATTTTTGAAAAAGAATATGTGGTTGGTGATATCATCCAAGTCGCTGATTTTAGAGGTCGTGTCATTGAGATGGGGGTTAGAACCACCAAACTTGAAGACGTCAATGGTGACGTTCAAATCATCAATAACTCAGACATTAGAAGCGCAATCAATACCTCTTATAAACACTCACCAGTGATTTGTGATGTGTCAATTAGTTATGGGGCAGATTTGGTTAAGGTAGAAGAGATCATCAAGTCAAATCTAGAACGCATCAAAAAAGCTATTCCACAAATCAAAGAAGGTCCGTTTTACTTTGGTGTTCAAGAACTTGGCAACTCTAGTGTGATTTTAAGAATATACGCAAAAGCAGAAGAAAACGATAAGTATCAAGCAAGACGATTATTAAATCGAGAAGTCAAACTCATTTTTGATGAAAATAAGATTGAAATTCCGTTTAATCAATTAGACGTTCATATGAAAGAATAGTCTAGTGGTTTCATACCCTCTTTTTCAAAAGGCACTCACCCTTTTTTAGGTGGGTGCTTTTCTAATACTAAAAATACCTGTGTTCTGTTAAATCTCATCAAGAACACGACATCGTTATTACAAGTTTGAATATCTAAACAAACCCCTAAATCGCGCTATTGAATTAATCATCTAGATATGATAAAATCCGTTTTGGTTTTAAAAATAAATTAAATAGATGACGGGGTGGGTTATGAAGTACGATTGCATTATTGTAGGTGGAGGACCTGCTGGTTTATATGCGGCTTATGAGTTAGCGCATAAACGACCAGACATGAACGTATTATTAATTGAAAAAGGACACGATATATATCACAGAAAATGTCCGATTTTAATGGGTAAATTAACCAAGTGTCCAATTGACAAAACCGGTGTTGCGGGCTGTTATCCAGCGTGCTCAATCACTAGTGGGTTTGGCGGTTCAGGGGCATATTCGGATGGGAAGTTTAATATCACAAGCCAATTTGGTGGTTGGTTAACGGACTATTTGGCAGCTCAAGAAGTTGAGGATTTAATCCAATACGTCGATGGCATTAATTTATCACATGGGGCAACCGATAACATCACAGACCCAACGACTCAAGAAGTCAAACAAATCGAAAAACGCGCACTAGGGGTAGGCTTAAAACTACTTCGTGCCAGAGTAAGGCATCTAGGGACTGAACAGAACTTACTTATTATGAAATCAATCTATGAATCAATGATTGGTAAGATTGAAATGAAATTTAAAACCGAAGTCAAAGACATTATTGTCAAAGATGGCCAAATCAAAGGCGTTATCCTTGATAAAAATGACGAAGAAATATACGCCGACAAAGTGATTTTATCGGTCGGTAGAGAAGGCGCAACTTGGCTTTCAAGACTTTGTCAAAAACATCACTTAAAAATGACCAATAACCAAGTCGATATTGGGGTTAGGGTAGAAACCAACAACATCGTCATGGAAGAAATTAATGAACATTTATACGAAGGGAAATTCATCTTTAACACCACCGTGGGCACACAAGTTAGAACGTTTTGTTCAAACCCTTCTGGTCACGTGGTTGTCGAAAACCATAACGGCACGATGCTTGCGAATGGGCACGCATTTAAAGATGAACAGCTTGGAACAGAAAATACAAACTTTGCATTACTCGTATCTCATCAGTTTAGAGAACCGTTTGATCAACCGAATGAATTCGCACACGCGATTGGTCAATTGGCAAATAAACTTTCCATGGGATCAATCATTGTCCAAAAATATGGAGACATTAAACTCGGTAGAAGAACAACTGAAAAACGCTTAAAAGAGGGGTTTGTACAACCTTCTCTTAAAGAAGCAGTCCCAGGTGATTTAGGCTTAGTGCTTCCTTATAAAACCATGAAATCCTTGATTGAAATGGTCGAAGCACTTGACCATATCACCCCGGGGATTGCCAGTGAACACACGCTATTTTATGGGGTAGAAACAAAATTTTATTCCGCTAGACCAGAGATTACCAATCAATTTGAAACAAAAATTGAAGGCTTATTTGTTGCAGGTGATGGGGCAGGTATCACTAGAGGCCTCGCACAAGCAGGCGCCAATGGTGTTCATATCGCCAGACACATCATGAGATTAAAAGGGGATAATTAACATGAAACGATTAGTGGTTTTTGGTACACAATGGGGCGACGAAGGTAAGGGTAAAATTACTGATTTTCTCGCTCAACGTTCTGACGTGGTAGTAAGATATCAAGGCGGGAATAACGCCGGTCATACCATTGTCTTAGATGGCGTAAAGTTTGCACTTCACACCATCCCATCGGGGATTTTGTCACCTCACATTCATAACGTTTTAGCTAACGGTATGGTCATTAATCCAAAAGGTTTATTAGAAGAAATGAAAAAATTAGAAGGTAGAGAATACCACATGCACATCTCTGATCGTGCCCATGTGATCTTGCCTTACCATCTACTGCTTGATGGGGCAAGAGAAAACAAACTTAAACAAAAAATCGGTACAACAAAAAAAGGCATCGGACCGGCTTATACAGATAAAGCCGAAAGAAGTGGCATACGCATGTGTGAGTTCACCAATCCTGAACTTTTCTTAAAACGTCTCGAAGAAGTGATTCCTTACAAAAACGAACAATTAAAAAACTTTGGATTAGAACCGCTATCGGTCCAAGACGTTTATTTTGAATACAAAGCTTACGCAGAAGCCTTAAAGCCTTACGTGTGTAACACCTCACTTTTATTAAACAACTACGTCAAAGAAGGTAAGAAACTATTATTTGAAGGCGCGCAAGGCAGCTTGTTGTGTCTAGATCATGGTACCTACCCGTTTGTCACCTCATCTAGTCCAACCGCCGCAAGCGTACCAATCAATACAGGCTTAGCGCCATGGCTCATTGAAGGTGCGGTTGGCGTGACTAAAGCTTACACCACAAGAGTTGGTGAAGGGCCTCTGCCAACAGAACTCTTTGACGAGATTGGTGAGCGCATCGTCGAACGCGGACACGAATACGGCACAACTACAGGTAGAAGACGTCGTGTGGGCTGGCTTGATTTAATGATCATCAAGCACGCGGCTTTAGCCTCAGGCTTAAGTTCAATTGCACTCACACTACTGGATGTTTTATCTGGTTTTGATGAACTGAAGGTGTGCGTATCCTACACATTAAATGGCATCAAACTTGAAGACATACCAACCGACATCAACGACTTAAAAAATGTCAAACCCGTTTATCAAACCTTGCCAGGATGGCAAGAAGAAATCACACACGTGACTTCGTTTGATGAACTACCTAAAAATGCACAGAACTATTTGTTGTTTATTGAAAAACAAGTGGGTGTTCCAGTTGACATTTTCTCGGTTGGACCAGACCGCAAACAAACGATTTTTAGAAAAAATATCTTTTAATATAGATAGAACGTCACTCATCAAGTTGAGTGACGTTTTTTTTAGGAAATGACAGGAAATAGCCTTAAAAATAGTGAAGTGACAGAATTGTTCGTTTTTAAATAGAATTATTATTAATAGTCTAAATGCTTATCGATTTTTCATTTTTGAAGTATAAATGAAATACTATTTATAAAAATTTATGCTGTAAGCGTTTCCATCAATTTGTTCGATTTTGATAATTAGTAGATAGGTGTGCTATAATGATTAAGTATTAGTGGGGATACAAAGCTTAAAAAATGATTTTGGATTGTTTTTTTTGTATATTATAGGAAAGTAGTCCAAAAGACGCCTATCAAAGCCCCTTTTCCGTTTCAAGGAAATTAAGTGTCTTTAAGGTGTCTATTACAGGCATTTTTTTGTTTTTTATCGAACTGGAGGAATTAATAATGAGTGGCAATTATTATCAAGGAAAGAAAATCGTTCAGACGTTGGGCGGCATGGCACTTGATACCATCATGATCATCATGAGTTATCTATTTATCGTCATTATGTTTAACGTGATTAATATAGAATTGGATATCAAAAAAATCGGTATGACATTGCCATGCATTGTTATCTTTAAATTAGTGATTTTCTATTTTTCTGGTTTTTATAAAATGTTACCAAAACACGTGGGTTTTGAAGATGTGATGCGAATTTCGATTGTGGTAGCTTTGACGAATATCCTAATTGTTTTATATATTGCACTTAGTAAAAACTTATTTATGTTTAAAACTGCATTTATCTACATTACGGCACTTGAAGCAATTTTGCTTACCATACCACGTGTGGCTAATCGAATGATACTTTATTTTAAGATGAACGTGATCAATCAAAACCAAGGTAGACGTACGCTGATTGTCGGTGCAGGTTCTGCAGGGGAATTGACACTAAGAGAAATTTATCGTAACAGAGACTTAACGAATCACGTGGTCGCCTATATCGATGATAACCAAATTAAAATCGGATCTAAGTTAAATAACATCCCAATTGTTGGGCCAAGCTCAAGGATTAAAGAATACATTGATGAACTTTTAATTGAAGAAGTCATCATCGCAATCAATCACGGCAATGAAGAACGCATCATCAGTTTAATGAGAGAAATCTCGGAGAAGAACGTTAAGATCAGTCGCTTAATTACCTACAGTGACGTATCTAAAAAAAGCCCTAAAATCGTTGATGTTAAAGTTGAAGATTTATTAAACCGTGAACCAATCGTACTTGATAACGCTTTGATTCATGACTTTATTAAGGGTGAGGTTGTTTTAGTCACAGGTGGTGGGGGATCGATTGGTAGTGAGCTCTGCAGACAAATTACGGATTTTAAGCCAAAACAATTGATCATTTTTGATATCTATGAAAATAACGCATATGACATTCAACAAGAATTATTAAGAAAGTTTAAGAAAAATGGTGACCCAAGTGAATTGAATTTACTTGTATTGATCGGGTCCGTATATAATGAAAAAAGATTAGAACATGTGTTTGAGACGTATCGCCCAACCGTGGTATTTCACGCAGCGGCTTACAAACACGTGCCACTAATGGAAGATAGCCCAATGGAGGCGGTTCGTACCAACGTGATTGGAACAAACAACGCAGCAAGACTATCTAACAAATACGGCGTGAAAAAATTTGTGTTAGTTTCAAGTGATAAAGCGGTTCGTTCAACCAACGTCATGGGGGCAACCAAACGCTTTGCAGAACTAATTATTCAATCACATAACAATTTAAATCTGACAAAGTTTGCCTCGGTGCGTTTTGGTAATGTTCTTGGGTCAAATGGGTCTGTGATTCCGCTATTTAAAAAACAAATTGAAGATGGTGGACCTGTAACGGTCACACACCCTGAGATTACGAGATACTTTATGACGATCCCTGAGGCGGTAAGTCTAATCCTCCAATGCGCGGTTTACGCGGATGGTGGGGAAGTCTTTGTCCTTGATATGGGCGAGGCTGTGAAGATTACGGACTTAGCGAAGAAGATGATTCGTTTGGCTGGATTAAAACCTGATATTGATATTAAAATTGAATTTACTGGGCTAAGACCTGGTGAAAAATTATACGAAGAGTTGTTAATTGATCATTCAACGAACAAACGGACAGAAAATAAAAAGATTTTTGTTGAGGAACAAAGAGAAGTGACTCATGAAGAGTTACAATTAGAGTTGATTCAAGAAAAATTAGAAGACATGAAGGTCGATGAAGTCAAACAAATGGTTCAATCGGTTGTAAAGACGTATAAAATGAATGGGAAAGACGCAAATTAGTTTGCGTCTTTTGTGAAATATTAATTATAAAAGGGGGCATAATATGTGTGGAATCGTTGGCTATGTAGGTAAAAGACAGGCAAAAGAAATCATCCTTGAGGGATTAACCAGACTAGAGTATCGTGGTTATGATTCGGCGGGGTTATCGATATTTAATCAAAGACATCAAATATTTGATGTCTATAAGGACATAGGAAGAGTTAATCAACTAAGAGAAATATCAAAATCGAGTGCATTTTCAAACATTGGTATCGGCCATACCAGGTGGGCAACGCATGGCAAAGTAAGCAAGATAAATGCGCACCCACACCAGTCACATTCCAAACGGTTTGTGATTGTACATAATGGGGTAATTGAAAATTACCAAGAGTTAAAAGCTCAGTATTTGACCAATACAATCTTTGAAAGTGAAACAGACACGGAAGTCATTGCTCAGTTAATTGAGACGTTTGCGAAAAACCTAAACGTCGAAAATGCAATCCTAACCACCCTAAAATTACTAAAAGGATCTTACGCGTTATTGATTCTAGACACAACCAGTCCAGAAGTTTTGTATGCAGCAAAACATAAGAGTCCGCTAATCTTAGGACAATCAAACGAAGGCATCACAATTGCTAGTGACTTGATGGCCTTGGTTGGTTATGCGGACACTTACGTACCAATCGAAGACAAAACGTTCATTGTGTCAAATGAAACAACGACGAGGTTTTATGATTTGGATCACCATTTAATCCATCCGACGTTTAAAAAAATAGAACTCGATGAATCAAGTGTTGAAAAGGGTGCGTACGCGCATTTCATGTTAAAAGAAATCCATGAACAACCGAGTGTGGTAAGAAGACTTGTGTCTAACTACTTAAACGATACCTACACATTTGATCAAAACCTAATTGAAAAGATGAGACATTCCGATCGCATTTACGTACTTGCGGCAGGCACATCGATGCACGCCGGGTTCATTGGTAAACGCTTGTTTGAATCGCTTGCGGGTATTCCTACCGAGGTTCACATCGCAAGTGAGTTTGCCTATCAAATGCCTCTTTTGACCAAAAATCCATTCTTTGTCTTAGTTTCACAAAGTGGTGAAACCGCGGATTTACGGGCTTGTTTGGTCAAACTCAAGAAACGCAATTACGAAATTCTAACCATCACAAACGTCATCACCTCTACCTTAGCAAGAGAAGCCAACTTCGCACTTGAGTTATTTGCAGGACCAGAGATTGCGGTGGCATCAACGAAAGCCTACGTTGCTCAAGTTGGCCTTCTTGCGATATTAGCCAATGAACTTGGGGCTCGTCCAATTAATCTTTATCAAGAATTAACCAAAGTCGCGCTTGCGATTGAGAACTTCCTAAGTGAAGAAAAAATGTTGGACATCACGAGACGAATGTTTACTAAAAAAGAGTGTTTCTATATTGGTAGAGGCGTCGATTATTACATTGGACTAGAAGCCGCACTTAAATTAAAAGAAATCTCCTATATCCATACCGAAGGGTTTGCCGCAGGGGAATTAAAACATGGCACGATTGCCTTAATCGAAGAAGACACACCAGTGGTTGCGATCATTTCAGATGTTTCGATTAGTTCAAACACCAGAAGTAATTTAAAAGAAGTTGAAGCAAGAGGCGCAAAAACATTGATTATCTCAATGAAAGAAGCAAGTCAAAAAGACGATGATATTGTGCTTGATGACGTGTATCCACTCTTATCGCCCATGGTGATGGTCGTACCAACACAGTTATTTAGTTATTATGCGGCACTTGTCCGTAGTTATGATATTGATAAACCGAGAAACTTAGCTAAAAGTGTCACGGTAGAATAGAGGTAAAATTATGGGAAAATATTTTGGAACGGATGGCATCCGTGGGGTCGCGTTTGAAAAACTCACCGCTGAGCTGGCTTTTAAGGTTGGCGTAGCGATTGGGCAAGTCATCAAACCTAAAACAATTGTGATTGGGACAGACACCAGAAAATCAAAAGACATGCTTGCTTACAGCTTATCCGCAGGGGTAATGAGTCAAGGTGTTGATGTGCTATTTGCTGGGGTTGTTTCTACACCGATGATTGCTTATTATAGCGAAATACATCAAACCATTGGCGTGATGATTACGGCCTCACATAACCCTTACATGGATAATGGTATTAAAGTATTTAATAAGGGATATAAAACAGTAGACGCCCTTGAACTAGAATTAGAACACGTCATCGATCATGGGCCATTTACGCCCTCAGCTGTCTTTGGTAAGTTAACACTCACAGAAGACGTAAGGAAAGCCTATCTGGATTTTTATGAAGGATTAGGATTAAAACCAAGCACACTAAAAATCGTTTACGATAGCGCGAATGGCGCAAACTATGAAATCGCAAAAACGATATTTGATCGCTACTACCCAAACGCCCAACAGTATAACAACACACCAGACGGATATAACATTAACGTTTCATGTGGCTCAACACACATGGACTACATCAGTCAAAAAGTCGTTGAACAACAAGCTGACATTGGCTTTGCCTATGACGGGGATGGTGATCGCTGTTTGGTTAGTGATTCAAATGGCAAACTCATCGATGGGGATTTGTTGATGTATGTGTTTGCGACCTACATGAAAGAAAAAGGCTTACTAAATAAAAACCATTTGGTAGTTACGAAGATGAGTAACCCAGGGATGTTAAAAGAGTTAAAAAATCAAGGCATCACCTTTAGTCTAACTGACGTAGGTGATAAATACGTGTTTAAAGAAATGAATGACTATGGATACTCACTTGGTGGGGAAGCCTCTGGACACATCATCTTAAATCATTTGATGCATTCAGGCGACGGGTTGTTAGTATCCTTATACTTACTTAAAATCTTAGAAGAAAAACAAATCAAACTCGAAGACTTAATCAAACACATCGAACTTTATCCGTTAACGCTCGTTAACTTAAAGAACATCGATAAAAAAGTCTTGGAAAAAACAGTGGTTAAAGCGCTGATTGAAGAGGTTAAACATACTTTAGGCGAAGATTCACTTGTCTTGATTAGACCAAGTGGAACCGAACCCCTCGTTCGTGTCACCATCTCTCATCCAAATACCGCGCTTGTCAATGACTGTGTGGATAAACTCGTTGATTTAATTAAGAAAGAAGGAACCCTATCATGAAAAAGTACGCATTAATATTAGCTGCCGGTAAAGGCACCAGAATGAAAACGGAGTTACCAAAATGTGCATTTCCAATTCTAGGTAAACCGATGATTGAATACATCGTTGAAAACCTAGAAAAATCACAAATCGATGAAATTGTCACGGTTGTCGGACACAAAAAGGAAGTCATTACTGACCTACTTAAAGAACGTTCAACTTACGCCATACAAGAAGAACAATTAGGAACAGGTCACGCCACTCTACAAGCCGCGAGCCTTTTAGAGGATAAAGAAGGTGTTACGTTTATTCTACCTGGTGATATGCCATTAATGGAGTACCCGTTGATGGATAAAATCATTCGTTCTCACGAAGAAATGGGGAACGATCTTACCATCGTTTCGATGATGTTTGATAACCCGAAAGGTTATGGTCGAGTCGTTAGAGATGAGTATGGTGTGGTTACTTCAATCGTCGAAGAAATTGATTGTAATGACGCACAAAAACAAATCAAGGAAGTGAACTCTTCCGTCTATGTGGTTAATAATCAAGCGTTATTTCAAACACTAAAAAAAGTAAAAAAGAACGACCGAAAAGGCGAATACTATTTAACGGATATTGTTGAATTGATGCACCAAACACATAAGGTAAATACATTTACGGTACGTGATCCGCGTGTGACGATGGGCATTAACGACTTATACAATATTTCAATTGCAGAAAAGATTCTTAGAGATCACATTAATAAGTCTCACATGTTAAATGGTGTTTCAATCATTAACCCTGAGACGGTGACGATCGGTCATGACGTCATCATCGAAGAAGGGGTATGGATTTATCCAAACTCAACGATTGTTGGGGATTCAATCATCAAAAAGTACGCGAAAATCGGACCGAATTCTGAGGTAAGAGATTCCATCATTGATGAGTACGCGGAAATTAGACACTCACTTGTCATTGATTCGAAGGTCGGTAAATACACGACCGTTGGACCATTTGCTCATTTAAGAGGCCACGCAGATATTGGCGAACATAACCGAATTGGTAACTTCGTTGAAGTGAAAAATTCGACGACCGGTAAAGACACCAAAGCGGCACACCTATCCTACATTGGTGATGCAATCGTTGGTAACCGTGTCAACTTTGGTTGTGGCTCAATTACCGTCAACTACGATGGGGTAAACAAACACAAGACCAACATTGGTGATGACGTCTTTATTGGTTGTAACGTCAACATG